>ERZ802821.1473-NODE-1473-length-12323-cov-10.0844_pt1 | contig 12323 bp, 8 predicted proteins | sample MGYA00345648_ERZ802821 | MGnify/ENA primary metagenome ERZ802821 (study PRJEB30503, sample SAMEA104212357) | marine metagenome | biome: Westerlies Biome; feature: [SRF] surface water layer (ENVO:00010504) within the epipelagic zone...; material: water... | reverse complement strand
AAGCGAAGCCGACTAAGTGGCTCCCAAGTAATAGGGCGATAAAATAAAATAACCGTGAGGATTTTGGCATAAGGATACGCGTTAGAGCATAAACAAGACAGTCGATGACTGTCTTACGCTTCAACATCACTCAACACTAAACGTCTTAATCTCAGCCGGGATTTTTTTTATAATCCCCTCTGCCCCCTGATGCTCTGCTAAAAATACCTGCACAGCTTCTCGCCCAATGGATTCGATGGGCTGGACCACGGAGTAACGAATCATTGGATTTCGGTCTTTATCATCAGAGTCGAAGGTCGCGATCGGGAGTCGAATCAATTTCTCCATCTGCGGGGACGGGAACTCATTAAAAAATGCATGCATGCCCTTGATCATATGACTATCCGTCACAAATAAAGCATCCGCATCCAGTCGTCGTGCTGCATAAATGCCCGCGCATTCGCCACCCGCTTCATCAACATAGAGATCGCTACCCGGCGAAACAACATAGCGCTCGTCGACCGCGATACCGTGTGCCTCCAAGGCCGCCTGGTAGCCTTGATAGCGCAATTGGCGGGCTGTAGTCGTCAAAGCCATACTCAGGAATGCAATCCGCTTAAAGCCGTCATTGATAAGATTTTCGGTGAGATCAAAACCAGCCTTGAAGTTATCCACGTCCACTCTGTGCGTATGGTCTCCCTCTTTGATACTGGAATCCACCCAAACACTCGGACAGCCAATTTTCTCGAGAAAATTGCTCAAGCGCTCGTGAGTTGCCACATAGGGATCAATCACAATCACGCCTTCGCACTTAACGGCATTATACAGATTCAGAATTCGATTGAAATCTTCCTCCTTTGCCTCAGTCGCATGGAAGGCGACATTCACCGTGGTCGCACCATTGATCAAAGCCTCTCCGTGCACTGCATACAACAATCGGGAATAATACCAATTCGCACTGCGCCTCCATTCCGGCCAAGGAGAGATGACTAGTATCAGGCGGGTATCACTCGAAGGCGGCTTCCGCTCGATGGTGGTGCCATACCCTGCACGACGACTAACATAGCCTTCATTCTTCAACCAAGCCAGCGCCTTCGAAACCGTCAGTCTATTGAGTCCTAATTGCTTGGAAATCTCCAACTCTGTCGGCAGTAAATCCCCAACTTTCCGATCTTCATCACAAATCATCTCCCACAAATACTTATAGGCGATGTCTTCTTTATTAATCTTCTTACACGACATATTCATTTCAGCTCAAATTTTTGTATTCTTAAACGAATTACTCCGAAGCCCCCGAAAGCTCACCAAAAGGTCGACCAATGATCTGCACATAATCAGACAAATGCGCCTGCATCACCTTTAATACTTTTTCATACTCTGGATTCTGAGCCAAATTTTTGGTTTCCCGCGGATCCTTTCGCAGATCGAAAAGCTGATCGGGGTCGACGATCCCGCCGATATTATCACGTGGCTGTCCAAATGGATTCTTCTCCCACAGAAGGTCAAAGGACCCTTGTGCCAAATGCTCCTTAATCCCACCACTCTGTGGCGGCACAAAACCACGGTCTAAAGCGTCCTGGTTATAACGGATCGCAATATATTTGTAGTCTTTAGTAATGATTCCTTTAGCAAAGCCACTCTCTGTTAGAATTGCCGACTTCAAGATATCTTTCTCGCCGCGCCACACAGGCACAATACTCAAGCCATCCAACTGTAGTCCCTCAAGCGGTTCAGTCTCGGCCAGATCCAAAAAGGTGGCCGCCATATCCGTCACATCAATCAAGGTGTCATTCTGTGTATTCGGCTCAATGGCTGCCGGCCAACGGGCAATAAATGGAATGTTCGCACCGCGCTCATAGGGCGACGCCTTGCCAGCATTCTGCTGATCAGATAAGAAGATGATTAAGGTATTATCCAACTCACCTTCAGCTTCCAACTTATCGAGAATCACACCAATCCCACCATCCATCCACAGGACCATCTCTTTGACCACATTGCGCCACTTTGCATTGGCATCAATATATTTGGAACGTTTAGGCATCAGACCAAGATGCTTTTCAGTATAACCTTCAGGCGTATGTCGTATATCGCCCGAATCAATCGGCTCATGAGGGCCATGTGTCGTGGTGAATGCTGTCCACAAGAAAAAGGGCTTACCTTCGGGAACTTGATCGAGAAAATCCACAGCCCCCTTTACCGTATACTCAATATTATGGTGCTCTAATGCCTTGGGAAAATGATCCAGATTACCCTCCGTAATATACTCCGCATAATCGAAACCATAGTTGTCTAAACGGACGCGTAACTCATCCTGAATTGCTTTGAGATCGGCAACGACCTGCGGGTCCCTCGGATTTGCATCTTTGGGAATCTTTTTCCACATTTCTTTAAGGTTAAGATCATTATGCCACTTGCCAGTCGCTCCAGTGTAATAGCCGGACTGACGCAATGCTTGGACGACCGTCCGCTCATCCGGGCGGAATGCAGCTCCGTTGCGTATCGAAGGCTGCCTCGTCAAGGGCCCGAATATAGAATTCGTGCTACGGCTCGGATATAATCCGGTCAGACAACTATAGCGTGTCGGCACACAGAGCGTCGCCGTAGAATAGGCTCGCGTATGTAAAATGCCCTCCGCTGCAATGCGATCAATATGAGGGGTGGCATACTTTGAACCATAGGCACCGATACTATCCATGTTCTGATCATCACTAATCAATACGAGGATATTAGGCCGCTGCACCTTTCCTGCAACGCCCCAGGCAAAAAGCACAAGCCCTGCGACCGTCAAAATCTGTATTTTCATTTGGTTCATTGTAAAAAGATTAAATAGTGCTGGCACTTTGCTTGAGCCGTCGGCCTTGATAAATACTCAATGGCACCAGCGACTCAGACTAAAGCCCCTCCAAGCAAGCGTGAACAGTCTCACTCAAGGAACCAGTCGCGAGACAGATAGCGTAATCACAAGCACCGTAGTAGAGGCGAATCTGATCCTTCTCATAATCGGCAATGGCGCCACAAGGGAAGATCGTATTATCGCAATTACCATGCTGTTCCCAAGGCTCCTCAGGCATCATCAAGTAGCTATTTGTCTTGCCGATCACCTTCCATGGCTCATCGAGATCCAGCAACATAGCGCCAATGTAGTAATACGTGCCACCTGCGGGCGTAAACACCCCGTGGATAATATCGAGCCAGCCATGCTCAGTTTTGATAGGCGGAGTCGGTCCAATTTTCTGAACGTTCCAGAAACGATATCCCGCGGCCAATACCGGTTTAAACGCCCCCCAGTGTACGAGGTCTGGCGACGAGCTGATCCAAATATCACCATCGCCACCATCGCCGCCGCCCGGGCGATCCAGCTTGTAGTATTTACCATTGATCTTTTCAGGAAACAACGAGGCCCCGCGATTCTTCGGTTGCGTGATCGTTTCAATTCGCTCGTAGCTCTTAAAGTCCTTCGTGCGTCCGAGCATACCAATCGGCGAATCGAAACCCTGCACCATCACTGGAGTGACGATGTAATACCAATCGTCAATTTTAGTGACACGGTTGTCGATGAAGTGGTGGTAGCGATCCCAAGGCTCACCAAGCGCTTGCGTGTCGATGAAGTTCTCCTCAGACAGTTCGAAATTGATACCGTCCTTGGAACGAGCCACACGGGTCTGGCCGACATCGCGACCAAAGCCCTTCGTTGCCGCATGCTCCACGACAGAAACAAGTAGAATCGTTTCGTCGCCGCATTGAACTGGCGCCGGATTATAAATCTGAGCTTTACCCGGAAAATCCTTAACATGTAGCAGTGGACCACCTTCGTGGCGCTTGAATATCTTTGTAGCGTCTTTCATATAGTTGATTGATTAGTTAGTTTTCTTTAAACTGAGACTATACAGCCCCATTTTCCCGACCCCCTTAAGGTCGGCAGTTTCCAAAAGTGTGAATGCAAAAGTCTGCTCGCCGGCGTCTAAGCGCACGCGGCCCATGGGATGAAATTTCTTGCCCTGAACGAGACTAACTTCGTTGCCAGATGCACCCGCCTCAAAACGAATACGTGTTTCTGCAGGTACCCCAAGCGCTCGCAAAGTCACGGCATACTCGCCGGCTTCAAGCACATCCACTTTCAGCTCCTGCATGGCATTGAGCTCATGGAAATACGTGTTCGCCCAGGTCACCGAATTCTTTCCCTTCACGCGATAGATGCCCTCCATCTCGATGTATCCCTCACGCCCATCAGTCACATTAAGTTCCTGAACCGGATCCGAGAATGCATGCGGATCACTGAGTATCTCATCAAAGGCTGCATAATAGAGCTTCTGCATCGCCGCAAACTTTTCGGGCATTTGATTCTGCAAGTCAGCCCTCTGCTGTGGATCTTCGATGATATTATAGAGCGACCAGTTCCCCTCATCATTAACAACCACATAGTCCCCGGAATAAAAGCAGCTACTACGCTGATCAAGCGGCAAGGTGTATTCAGTAAATCGATACGACCAATTATCTTTGTTTCGATGTGATTGGGGCTTCCCTGCCTCTGAAGTAAAGTAGTCTTGCGCCTTCCAGTCGCCCTGACCTTCGAGTAGGCTAACTAAACTTTGTCCATCAAGATCAGGAACATAAGGTGGACGTATGCCCCCAGCCCACTGAACCAAGGTTGGATAAATATCCATGACTAAAGTGCGTTGCTCCGTGACCACTCGCGGAGAGTATTTGGCAGGACAATAGACCAAGAGTCGATTTCGCACCGCGCACTCCCAGCCAGTTGCTTTCTTCTCACGGAATCCACTCGGGTTGCGACGCGCCCACTCCTCCTCATTCAGCGAATAATACTCGCCAGTCTGTCGAAACCAACCGTCCGCTTGCTGCTCCAGGATACGTGTCGTCGGCGTCGGACCATTATCCCCCAAGAAAAGCACGATGGTATTTTCTGCAATTTGATTCGCCTCCAGCGTATCCAACACGCGCCCAAGCTGCTCATCAAGCTGCTGCATCATTCCCATAAACATCGCATACTCCGGACCGATCCCTTGATCGATATACTTCTGCTGATATTCCTGCGGGCATAACCACGGCTCGTGCGGTTGCGCATAGGCCAGATACAAAAAGAAAGGCGCCCCCTTATTCGATTCAATAAACCCAATCGCCTTATCCGTGACACGCTCCACTTGCCAGCCGTCTTCAATCCCTGCATAGCGACCATTGTGAAAGAAAGGTGCATTGAAGTGAGTATAGCGCCCATAACTGCGCACTTCTTTTTGCACGATTGGCCATGCCTCATCAAAGCCACGGCGTGACGGAAGCTCCGCATCAGACAAGCCAAGATTCCACTTCCCGACCATGCCCGTGGCATAGCCGGCATCCTGCATCGCCTCGCCGAGTAAATACTCATCCATATGAGGACCCTCGGCACCAAAGCCAACGGCGGCGGTTCCTGTTTTTAAATAGTTACGCCCCGTCATCAAAGCCGAGCGTGTCGGCGCGCAGGCCGGCGCGGTATAGAAGCGGTCAAAGCGCACGCCTTTCATCGCCATCCTGTCCATGTTCGGCGTCTCCATCGGCGCCTGACGAAATCCATAATCATCATAACCTTGGTCATCCGTCATGATCAAAATGATATTCGGCTTCGACTCCGCAGCCTCCGCAACAACGCTCTCAGTCAGCAAGCAGGCAAGCAATGCGAGCCCAGAAGTTGTTTTTAATCCGTTCATAGCGTTATAAGTCTCCAATGGCATTTAGTCGAGCGGCGGCTGCAGCCCCTCTTTCTTGTATTGCTTCACGTAGCGCTGATAAGACCGTACATTTTTGGCCGGCTGATCGGCATCGGCGACGTTGTAGAGTTCACGCCCTGAAGTCACTTGCGGCGCTTCCGTCTTAGGCAACCACTTGTCCGCGAGCTCCTGCATCATCGATGCATACTCCGGATTGTCGGCGAGGTTGGCCCATTCATTGGGGTCTTCTTTATGCGAATACAGTTCCTCGGAGCCGTCAAAGTAGCGATTATAACGCCAGTCTGTGGTGCGTAAGGAGTAATTGCCGCGGCCCCAAGTAATCAAGGCAGGTTGTTGCTTCGGTAAATCCGGATTCTTCAACCAAGGCCCGATGCTCATGCCATCGACATAGTCCGGCGCAGTGAGACCAGTAAGTTCACAAAGCGTGCGATAGACGTTGATCAAGCCAATCGGCTTCGCACAGGCCTGACCATTCCCCGAACGATTTCGTGGGTCGAAGATGATAAAAGGGGTGCGAGTCGCCTCCTCCCAAAGAGAAAATTTGCTAAAGGAACGTTTTTCACCGAGATGAAATCCATGATCCGACCATAGCATAATAATCGTGTTGTCAGCATAAGGACTCTTTTCCAGCGCCTCCAATACAAGGCCGACATTGTCATCCGTAAAGTTAATCGAAGCGAGATAACCACGGCGAATGTCCTCCCATGCTTTGTCGCGCCTGACCGGAATTTCAACATAGATCTGAGCATTCGATTGCCCAACTTGCGGTATATCAGCCAAATCGTCGGCCTTAATCAGTGGCTCAGAAATCGGATCAAGAAAGCGATCCCAATTTGCTTCCGGCATAATGAACGAGGCATGCGGCAAGATGAACCCCACCGCTAAGAAAAACGGCTTCTGGTGTTCTTTTCCTAAAAAGCGAACCGCATGTTGCGCCGCATTATAATCGCCAAAATCGGTCAATGGATTACTCGCGGGGCAAGCGATCGTGCGCTTGTTGTATGGCTCTGGATGATAGCCCTTTTCCTTTATCAGCGCCTTGTTCTTCTTGCCGGTGCCATACATCCTATACTCATCCCACTGCTCATCCTGTCGATAGCTGTTGTCAGGGTTATGCCAGACCTTGGAAAGCCCCACCGTCGTATAACCATTCTCTCTAAAGAGGAAGGGCAGCGGCGTAAAACGCTCAAGCGATTCGGCATCAACGTGATTGAGATTGTAAAATGGATAAAGTCCCGAGTTATGCGGTTCGACCCCCAGTAAGAGCGCATTACGACTCGGCGAGCAACCCGGTGCCGTGCAGTGGGCATTGGTAAAATTAACGCCCTTAGCAGCCAGACTATCCATATTGGGCGTCTTCGCCTGCGGATGGCCACCGAGAAAACCGACCCAGTCGTTCATGTCATCCACGCAGATCATTAACACATTTGGCTGATCGACAGCCGCTGCGTAAGTCTGAATATCGGAAAGACCAAACAACACAGCGCAGAGACCGAGCGCAGAGATCGAGGAATTTTTAAGCAATGTATGGGTCATTCGGTTTTTTGTTTTAGTCACCCCATCCCTCGTCGAGTAACTTACGTTTGATCCGCAGAGGTTGTTTTTCGATTAAATAGTCACCTGGTATCGCCTCAAAGCGGATGCCGTCTTCGAGCGTTTCCACCAAGTGCCATCGCCAGCCGTCTTTACGGTAGATCCAGCAAGTGCCTTCAAAGCCTGGAAGACTTAGCTCAAAACGATTTTTGCTTGCAGCGTCCAGCTTTACGACGGGTTCACCGGTGTGAAGCTCTTTCCAATGCGGGCGGATAAACTCGACATCTGGCATGAGCGTCAGGCGCAGCGCGCCATTTTCGTTCGGCTCAATAAAATACAACCCACTCCCCTCGTAGCGCACAAAGGGTGAATCTCCAACACCAATGATCACTGTGGGCGACGCGAGGTCCGATCCAAAAACGGAATCTGACCAGTCATCCGATTCTGACCAGCCGGAATAGATCAATTGACGATCCTGCAAGACAGCACTTGAGCGCGACTCAAACGAATAGGTCGTGCCCACATCCTTGAACTGTTGTTTCGCAACCATAAAGGAAGCGGCCTTACGTGGCGTAGTCTTTAAGTTAAATACATGAGAGCCTCCGAGATATTCAGAATACGCGGTCAATCCATAGGTCCACTGCGTAGCGATCTGTGCACCAACAGAGCGATAAAATTTCGCCATTGCTGGATACAAATACGCGCTCTGGTTGCAGAAGGTTTCATATTCATACACCAACTTGGCCTTGCTTTTGAAGGCATCTGATCGCAACCATCCGAGCCAGTCTTCGTTCTCTGAGCATTGCTCAATGTAGGGCAAATAATTACGATCGCTTAGATTCTCGGGATTTTTCCAGAAGGGCGCTTTCAGGTCGCTTTGCCCAGGATACAAACAGAAGGAAACCGCATCCACCTGCGACTCTGCGATTCCACGAAACGCCGATCGGTGCTTCTGAATCAAGCGTGCCCAACCGCAGTTCCAAACTACCGGTTGTGTCATCCCTTCCGAACGCAGTAATGACACCATCTCATTGAGGTAGTTCTTGGTGTGGGTATAGCTCCATTGCTCGAACTGCTCACGGGTGCCGTCTTTATTACGTTCCTGCCATTTCTCAAACCATACATAGGCTGGTTCATTGACTGGCTCCAAAACTGCAAGCGCGGCATGAGCCTTGTACTGCTGTCCGTTATAAGGGTTTCGACGATTCAACAATTGCCCCATGTAGCGTTTCGTAGCGGCAACCGCATCGTGCTCATACATCCAATCTTCACGCGCATACTTCGCCGCAAAGGATTTACGATTATACGGAAACTGCGTGCCGTGGTGATCCAGATGATTCAACAAAGTCAGGTAGATATAAAGCCCGCGATTCTGAGCCTGAGAAATGGTGTAGTCCAACAAGTCCAACCAGATTGTTTCTGTGAGATTACCTTTTGCATCCGTAAAATCGGCGGGATGCAGGTGGATGCGAATCATTTCAGCACCTAGCTGCTCAATTTCATCGAAGCTCGAGTCAGCGGCCTGCTTTAAATCTCGCGCCTTTAGTGGCATTAATACGCCTTGATTGTGCATGCGCGCAGCGTGCTCCCAACTAAGCATCGGTTGGAAGTTCACACCAAATAAATTCACCTCAGAACCGTCGGCATAAATCAAGCGGCCATCCTTCGCTGTAATCGCTTGAAAGGGTGCAGCTGCCCATCCGGCATTCAACAGCAACAGAAGTATTATCCAATATTTGATCATTTTTTCAGTCGTTTAAAGCTCTTCTATTACACCTCACCGCGCCTAGCTTCGAGCTCATTACGAATGCCATAGGCACTGTCCTCGGAGATTGTATATAGTTTAAGGCAGAAAATGGCGAGGATCGGTGCGAGCACCGAAGCACCAACAAAGAACAGGCGCAGCACCGTGATCGTGCCTTCCGGCTGTTCCGCACCGAGCGCTTCATCGAAGCCACTGAAGTGTAGTGCAATCCCCGACACAAGAAAGGTGAATGAAGTGCCGAACTTGGTGATCCAGGTAAAGACCGAGCTAATAATCCCTTCACGCCGCTCGCCGAATTTGTGTTCATCCCAATCACATAGATCGGCAATCATCGAAGGCACAATCACCCCTAGTGACACCCAAACCGGCCCATTCAACACGGCATCTAACAATAGCAGATGCGGGTACTCGGGCGTGAAGATAAACCATTTGGATATGCCGCCCAGCGCGGTCAACGCCAGCACAAAAAACATCGCTTGACGCTTGCCGTATTTCAGCGCCAACCAGCGTAGTGCAAAAATCCCCACAAACCCGACAATGGCAAAGCCCGTGCCGTTCATTGCATTCAACACCAGACCACTCGCGACGTCACCTGACTTCACATAATAAATCACAATATACATCGCGATACTACCGGCAATGGTGCCACAGAAGTTTAGAGCAAACACAATACCGACTAGGCCCATCATTGGCTTCGATGAGGCGGCTTGGCCAATCGCCTTCATAAAACCTATTTTTTTATTTTCCTTCTGCGCGACCTCATAGAATCGCTCCTTACCAAAAATCGCAGGCAAAATACCCATGCCTAAGAACACGACCAGCGCAAGGCCCAACGCGATCCAACGTGCCCCCACCAGCGGATTTTCAAAACCACTCCAGTTGGTCGCAGGCACATACCAATTCACACACAAATTACCGATGTTATAAAAGAGCGCCAAATAAAACATTAGACGCGTGCGTTCGTGATAGTCTGGCGTTTGTTCGTAAACGAGCGCATTGAAAGGCACGGAAAAAACCGTGAATGCGGTAAAAAATAGCACACTCCCAATCGTCAGCCATAGGAAGGTGCCAGTATCGCCCATGCTTTGCGGGACCATCCAAATGGTCAAAAAGGTCAAGGCCACCGCAAGCGCACCGACAAATACGTATGGACGACGACGCCCATAGCGTGATTGAGTGCGGTCCGAAATGCGCCCCATCACTGGATCGGTAAATGCATCCCAAATTCGGGGAATGGTCATCGCCAAGCCAAACAAGGCTGGATTCAAACCGAGAAAAATCTGGAAGATCGGTTGTGCCATATACTGCACAATCAATCCGCCATTCTGAATCGGGAACCCCCCCGCACCAACCGCTAGCTTCTGCCCGAGAGGCACACGGTCTTCAGCTTTAGTGTTATGATATTCGCTCATGTTCTTCGTCTAAAGGCTACTTGTCTACGAGGTGCTCTGTCTCGACCGTGACTGCCTCAGCAATCAGCGGGAAGCAATAATGCCCTGATTTCTTCTTAAAAGAAACCGCCTCAAAGCCAGGAAGTTTCAGCTCAAACCGTAGTGCAGTCGTATCATCCAATTCGACAATCGGCTCAGCATCGGTGTGCCACTCCCACCAATTGCGCACAAATTTCGAATGAGGCAACAGTTCTACCTGCACCGAGCCCTCCCCAATTTCGATAAAATAAAGTCCGGTGCCCGCGTAATGGACCAGAGCAGAATTGCCATAGCCAACAATTCCCTTAAGTGATTTAGGCAGCTCCAAGGGACACCATAAGGCATCGCCTGAGTGCATGAAGGTATCATTTGCGCAGCTGATCGACAGATCGCGATCATAGGAGAGCGCAAAATCATCAAACACATCCTCAGTCTCCGCCTCTAGGCTAAAATCAAAACCACGCGGCAATCCACGGAAGACCTCGCCGGCAATCATGTAGCTGGCAGCTTTCTTTGGCGTCGTCTGCAGGTTCAGCACATGCGAGCCCCCCTGATACGGCGCATACACATTGAAAGTATGGGTCCACATCGTCGCCATCTGTACTCCCAGAGATCGAAACAACTTGGCAATAGCCGGGTGCAAATACGAACCCGTAGCGTTATACATCGTTTCAAATTCGTAAACCAACTTGGCCTTGTGAGCAAACTGCTTGGATCGAAGCCACCCGAGGTGCAAGTAATCGTCAAAGCAATGCTGCAGAAAGGGTAAATAATTCTTAGCGCTCATATCCGCCGCATTCTTCACAAAGGGATCGCCAACATCGTCCTGCCCAGGATACAGGCAAAAAGAAACCGCCTCGGCCTTCGACCCAGCAACCGCGCGAAAGACATCACTGCGACCGTCAATCATACGTGGCCAATTGCAATTCCACACGACCGGTTGCTCGGCACCTGCTTCACGCAGGATGTCGTGCAGATCATCGATATAGGCGCGCACCATCGCTTCGCGGTATTTGCCATAATACACATCGTTCCAGGGATGATCATTCGCCTCCAACCACGCACCAAAAGTCGCCTTCTGCTTGGCATCCAACATCAGCTGGCGGTAAGTGGAATATTCTGGCTCGTTGATAAGGCCCCACACGGCAATCGTCGCGTCGTCCTTGTAACAGATTCCAGTATAGGGATTCCTCAGGTTGATTAACTGGCGCACGTAGTTCTGCGTCGCCTGCACCACATCTGGATCAAAGATCCATTCCTCGCGGGTCGCATTCGCCACGAAGGATTCTTCAATCAAGGTGAAATCCATGTGGTTGATAAAAGTGATATAGACATAGATACCGTGCTCACGTGCCTTTCCAATCATGTAGCCCAGCATATCCAACCACATCGTTTCGACCAAATTCCCCTCAGCATCCGTAAAGTCCGCGGGAGTCAAATGGCAGCGAATCACATCACAGCGCATGCGCTTCATGTCCTCAAAGCCGTCGTCGCACATCGCCTGCATCGTCTCTGAGGTCATGGATAGCCCCACATGCTCCATGCGGAATTTATACTCCCAATAGAGATTCGGCTGAAAATTACTGCCCCAGAGATTGACTTCAACACCGTCGGCAGTGCGCAAGACCCCCTCGTCCACGTGCATTTTCTGTGGGAATTCCTGTGTCATACAATTTTAATTTAGATACTTGCCCTGGCAGGATACCGCGGAATTAGTAAACCCTCCGATGCATGATTTGGGATAAAACAAGCGATAGTGACACACAAAATAGAGCCTAAGCTTAATGTTCAACATTTAAAATTAAATAGCTTACATTCTATTGTCCGACACCTCAAAAGCAAAAATGCCTGACACACGACCATCGATCAAACCTCGACCGTTTGAAACTGCTT
>ERZ802821.1466-NODE-1466-length-12349-cov-20.2317_pt1 | contig 12349 bp, 12 predicted proteins | sample MGYA00345648_ERZ802821 | MGnify/ENA primary metagenome ERZ802821 (study PRJEB30503, sample SAMEA104212357) | marine metagenome | biome: Westerlies Biome; feature: [SRF] surface water layer (ENVO:00010504) within the epipelagic zone...; material: water... | reverse complement strand
TCGGGATGCCGGTCTTCGACAAATTGGAAGCCGATCTCGCCAAGGCGGTGATGTCGCTACCTGCCACGAAGGGATTTGAAATCGGCTCAGGGTTTAGTGGAACCCTCTTAAAAGGCAGCGAACACAATGACGCCTTCATCCCAGGAGACGATGGCCGCCTCCATACCGCCACGAACAACTCCGGGGGCATCCAAGGCGGGATCAGCAACGGAGAACCGATCGTGATCAGAGTGGGATTCAAACCAACGGCCACCATTCGCAAAGAACAGCAGACCATCGACTCTGATGGCAATGCGACAACCCTGGCCGCAAAAGGGCGTCACGACCCCTGCGTGCTGCCTCGGGCCGTACCCATGGTGGAAGCGATGGTGGCCCTGACGCTGGCAGATCATCTGCTCAGACAACAGGGCCAGTGCAGCCTGTGGTGAACGTCAGCCAGCCTTCGATGCCACAGCTTGATCGCGCGTTCCAGACGACGAATCAGCCATTTTTTTCACGGATTTAGACGAGCTCCGCGTCCGCGTACGACGTGCTGGTTTCTTAGTAGCGAGCTTCTTGTTCACCGTCTTCCGCGAACGAGAGGCCGTCGACCGGCTGCGATGACTCAGCACTAACGCCCACTCTTCATCGGTGAGGGTAGAGGGCTTGCTGCCATGGGCATACGCCAACTTGGCGGCCTTCTCGATGTCTTTAATCAAGTTGGTCCAGGACGTGGCAAACCTCTTGTCGGATTGCGACTTAGCTCCACTCTCCACAAGCGTTTCAACGACCCCTGCAGCAGTGACCTTTTTGCGGCGTCGGTTGAAGATTTCCTTCTGAAGCTGAGCAATCAGAGCATCAGCCTTATCGCTGAGCTTGATCGTGATCTGAGACATCACACCATGAATCGACTATCTCATCTGTAGCATTCCGGACTCACTGCGACCACCAGGCGCCTTCAGGCTGAAGACGGCGACCGGGTCAGCCAGCCGAGCAGCGCGGGGTCGACGCACTGATCGCCGAAACCGTGATCGCCGATGGCTCGACGCCCAAGAGCAACAGCGTCGTGGCCCGCACCGAGCCAATCTGAAAGATCACTGGTCGTCAGACCACCTGCTGCGACAACAAAGGGCAACGGCCCCAGGGGAGCCTCAAGCCTTTTCCAGTAGGCAACACCAACCGTGACCGCCGGGAATAACTTCACGAGACGACAACCAAATGCTGCGGCCTGTTGAACCTCAGTGGGACTCAAGACGCCTGGAATAATCAACTGGCCTAAATCCCGAGCGGCACTCACCAACGCAGGGTCCCAACAGGGGGCCATCGCATAGGAAAGATCAAGCACCTGAAGGTCTTGAAGAGCCTCCCTCCCCACAACCGAAGCAACTCCCAGATGAAAGCGGGGACAACACCCTTGGATCTCCCGCACAAAAGATTTCCAACCCGCATGGGAGCTCCAAGCCACCTCGACATGACGCAGGCCTGCATCATGAAGAACCTTCAGCTGATCAAGAAGCCTTTGGGAGCTCAAGAGATCGTCCAACAAAGGACGCACTACCAATAAAAAAGGCTGACACCGCAAGGAGGCAATGATTGCCTCTTGCCGTGCCAGCCACTTGGAATGATTGGAATCAGACGTATTCAGCAACTCGTACGTCACGCTTGATCAAGAGCTCCTGAAGCTCCTCCGCATCAACAGTTTCCTGCTCGATCAACATTCCCGCAAGCTCATCGAGAACAGCGCGGTTATCCACCAGAACCTTCGTGGCACGCTTGTAGGCGACGTCAACAAGTTCGGAGACTTCCTGGTCGATCGTGGCGGCAGTTTCCTCAGAGAAGTCCCGTTCAGCAGCGATATCCCGGCCTAGGAACATCCCTCCTTGGGCACGGCCGAGGGCCACTGGTCCGAGAACATCACTCATGCCAAAGCGCGTGATCATCTGACGTGCAGTGGATGCCACCTGTTGAAGGTCGTTCGAAGCACCTGTTGTTACTTCGTCTTCGCCGTAAACAATCTCTTCAGCAACGCGACCACCCAGGGCAACCGCCATTTGATTTTGGAGATAAGCGCGGGAGTACAAACCCGATTCCATCCGTTCCTCACTTGGGGTGAAGAAGGTGAGCCCGCCTGCATTTCCGCGAGGAATGATCGAAATCTTTTGAACCGGGTCGTAATCAGGCATCAGAGCACCGACGAGGGCATGACCCGCCTCGTGATAAGCCACCAAGCGTGCACGGCGTTCACTCATAACCCGATCCTTTTTCTCAGGGCCGGCCATAACGCGCTCAATTGCATCACTGATCTCGTCGTTGCTGACTTCCGTCAACTCACGACGAGCCGCCAAAATTGCGGCTTCATTTAAGAGGTTCGCCAGGTCAGCACCGGTGTACCCGGGTGTACGACGCGCAACTTTGTCGAGGTCAACGTCCTTCGCCAAAGTTTTTCCACGGGCATGGACCCCCAAGATCTGGAGACGCCCGGAATAGTCAGGGCGATCGACGGTTACCTGACGGTCGAAGCGACCTGGGCGCATGAGTGCTGCGTCGAGTACATCAGGTCGGTTGGTGGCAGCAACGATGATGATGCCGGTGTTGCCCTCAAAACCATCCATCTCAGTGAGGAGCTGGTTGAGGGTTTGTTCGCGTTCGTCATTACCACCGCCAAGGCCGGCACCACGCTGGCGTCCAACCGCATCGATCTCGTCGATAAAGACGATGCAAGGAGCATTCTTTTTCGCCTGTTCGAACAAGTCGCGCACGCGGCTTGCACCAACGCCAACGAACATTTCGACAAATTCTGAACCGGAGATCGAGAAGAAGGGAACCCCAGCTTCACCAGCGACTGCTTTGGCAAGCAAGGTCTTACCAGTACCTGGAGGGCCGACTAACAAGACGCCTTTGGGGATTTTGGCTCCAACGGCAGTAAAGCGATCGGGATTTTTCAGGAAGTCGACGACCTCAGTGAGCTCGAGCTTGGCGCCCTCGATCCCGGCGACATCGCTAAATGTGATTTGCGTTGACGGCTCCATTTGGACCCGCGCCTTGCTTTTCCCGAACTGCATGGCGGGATTGCCACCACCGCCACCCTGGGCACGGCGGAACAAGAAGAACAAGCCACCAAGTAGGAGAAGCGGGAAAACCAGACTTCCCGCCGCCTGCTGCCAACCCGGTGTTTGACGGGAGGGCTGGACAGCAATGTCGACGTTGTGCTGAGTCAGCAGACCAAGCAACTCACGATCGGGGGCAAGGTTGACTTGGGCCCGGCGACCGTCGTTCTCAACCACTTGGGCTGTGCCTTGATCGGGTGCGATCAGCACACGGCTGATCTGGTCATCTTTGACGGCCTCAACAAATTCGCTGTAGCGAATGGTGTTGACCTGGGGCTGATTTCCACCGCCGCCACCGCCAAAGAAGGCTGGTGCAATCACGACAATGGCCAAGACCAATAGGGCACCAAGCCCGATGTTTCGCCAACGCTTGTTCACAGGTTGCCTCTACAAGATGAAGGAATGTTAAACGGGGTTAGCGAATCATGAGGAACGGAGCACCTCAACGACGCTCTTGAAGGCAAACCATTCAGGAATCTCCTCACCACCACGCAGCATCTTGCGGAACTGGGTGCCGCTGAGCTTTTTCACATGGAGTCCACGCGCTTCCGCATGTTCAGCGGTGACGTAGCCCTCCTCCTGCGTGTACACAAGATTCAAAGAAGGCACCGTCTCCATGGTGAGCTCTGGTGCACACTCCTTCGCAAAGTTCTGAGCGTCATAGGGGCCGTAAAAATCGTCTCCAGTCAGAGAGGACTTGCAACCCGCCATATCGCGGCCAATGATGAAATGGGTGCACCCATAATTCCTGCGAATAATCATGTGCTGGAGGGCCTCCCGTGGCCCTGCCATGTGCATGGCATAGGGGAGATAAGCCCACCGAATTCGATCATTGTTCACCTCGGCCGCCAAGCGCTCGTAGGTCTCAAAACGCACCGATCCTGGGATGTCGTCCTGCTGGGTTGGTCCACAGGTGGGGTGCACTAACACCACGGCGTTCTCGCTCACATTTTGGGCATGTAGAGCCCGGGTAAACAGTTCGTAGTGGGCGCGGTGAATGGGGTTACGGCATTGGAAGGCCACCACGTCTTCGCCATGGGGCAAATCAGAACGAACTTCAGCCGGGGTTTTGCAGGGGAAAACGCGGCTTGGCAGCTCCAAACCCTTCAGCGTGCCGCCTAGATAGAAGCATTTGCGTTCCATCGCGATCATGCGCACAGCGGGGTGTTCAAGCGATGTCGTGCCGTAACACCCCTGGGCCTCAACCACCTTGTTGGGTTCCCACTTGTCCTCAACCTCGAGAAGAGCAAGCTCTTGCCCCTTGTAAGTCAGCAAGAGTTTGTCTCCCACCACCACGTCGTCCCGATCGGTGTCCATCACGATTGGCAAACCGAATAAATGGCCTGCTGACGTGCGATGACCGGACACCACAGCGTCGTAGTCCTCCTGGTGCATGAAGCCGCGTAGAGGGGAAAACCCTCCCACCACCAGCAATTCCACGTCACAGGCGTTGCGGTCTGAGCATTCCAACGTTTTGGTTGCTGATGCCTTCAGCGCAGGTTGTTCCGCGCTCGGCACCATGAGATCCACCAGCGTGCCGCCATAGGGAGCGATCACTCCGGATCTCTTGGCTGAGGCAGAAGCACTGGCGGTCATGGAAACTCACTAAGACCGCGCGATTCTCACAGATGATCGCTGAAACGCACAGCCCAAAAAAAAAAGGGGGCTTTCGCCCCCCCAAGATTGATTGATCAAACCCAGTGATCAAGCATCTTCTAAGCGGCCATAAAGTTCGCCAACCACTTTGATATCAACCACTTCACGACCACCCATGTCGGAGTCGGAGGGCTGGATCGCTGTGAAGACACCTGCAAACTCACCAGTTTCGGGATCCACCTTGGTGATCGACATGCTCATCGTGCCGATCCCATCGATGTAGCGCTTGTTGTTGTCTTTCTCGAGATCTTTCTCATCGCCGCCAAGAGCAATCAATCCTTGGGCGTACTGAACACCAGTGGTGAGAGCACGTCCCTTGGGATCGATGAAGTTGCTCGTGCGATAGCTCGGGGTGCGATAAGTGCCTTCGAAATCTGTGCTGGTGGTGATTGCGGCACCATCAGCTGTGGCCTTCAAAGACTTGCTGGAGAACGAGAACGGGAATTCTTCACCGCCGGGAACAAGAACCGTGATGGGCTGAAAGTCGATCCCACCTTTTTCCTGGAACTGAAGGCCAGATTCGGTCACCGTCAGATCGCCATACACCTCATCAAGGCTGGAGGTGTAACGGGTGAGAATTTTGCCCTCAACGAATTCAGCCTGCTGGCGAGCATTTTTAGGCTCTTCCTTGGCATAAACCTGAACGGGATGCATGCAGATCCCGCGAAGTTCGTATTTCTGACCAGCGGTTAGAGGGATGGAGCCACGGGCAGCGTCGCCGATCGTGGGGCAATCATTGGCTTTACCAGTGTTGCGAATGTCGTCATAGGTGACGTTGGACTCACCACGGTTTGCATCAGTGCCACCGCTGCAAGCCGTAGTGAAAAAAGTGAGGCATAAAGCCAGCACAACGGCCAGCAGGGAACGAATGCGCATGGGAGGAGCCTGACGACTTAACGCTATGAGGAACGGCAATGCCGTCGATTCTTGATCTTACAGGGCTTGAAACTCGAGCCAGAGCCAGCTTTTGCAGGTCTCAACAACTCGTTTGATTACCACTGTCAACTGGGGCTACCGCAGCGATGTGGGACTGATGCATCGCATCGAGAAGCTGGTGAGCCATCGACAATTTGGACATCAATGGCATCTCACGGATCGTGTCACGGTCCAGTAACCACCCGCCATTGGCCTGGTCACCAAAGCCTTGGCCAAGGCGATCGATGGGATTCACCATCAATAGATCGCACCCCTTCGCATCGAGCTTGGCCTTACCTTCGGCAATCAAGGCTGCGTCCTCGCCTGCCAACGCGGCAAAACCAAGCAGGATCTGTCCTTGGGGTCGACGCTTCGAAAGCGACGCCAACAAGTCTGGGACCTGACTCCAGCCCGAGGCCAGCAATTCGGGCAACCGCTCTTTTGACACCTTGGTTTCTGAGCTCTCCACACGACGCAGATCAGCAACGGCAGCCACCATCGCAATCGCATCCATGGACGGCTGTTGATCAACAAGCACCCGCGCCATGTCATCAGCAGTGGTGACAGGAATGCACTCAATCCCTTCGCACCATGGCTGAGGCACAGAGAGCGGCCCATGAACCAGTTGAACGGTGGCTCCCCGCAAACGCGCAACCTGGGCCAGTAAGACCCCCATATGCCCCGTACTTCGATTGGTGAGAACCCTGGCTTGATCGATGGGCTCATGGGTAGCCCCAGCGGTGACCAACAGATGCTTTCCTTCCCAATCACGGTCTGGAATGGCCCACTCTTGACCCCGGCTGAACAAGGCTGCCGCCGCCAATTCGATCAAGATTGGATCTGCCATCCGGCCATCCCCGCGGCGATCACAAGCCAACAATCCAGACGCTGGAAGAAGGGGAACAACCCCCGGGAAAGCCTGCACCACTTGCCAATTCTGCTGAACAGCGGGGTGATTCCACATCGCCGTATTCATCGCTGCGGCGACCAAAACCGGCACCTCAGTTGCCAAAAGCACGCTGGCCAGTAGCCCGTCACCCGATCCCTGTGACCAACGGCTCAGCGTGCTGGCACTCATTGGAGCGACAACGACTAGTTCCGCCCATTCAGCCAGTTCAATGTGCAGTGGTCGGCTTCTGGAGGGATCCCATTGATCGCCATCGCAGTAGCAGGGATGGCGACTCAAGCTTGCGAGGGCGACTGCACTGACTAAGCGTTCAGCACTGGGGGTGACCAAACAGCGCACTACCGCCCCAGCTTTAACCAGAGCACTCACCAATAACGGTGTTTTCACCGCAGCGATACTTCCGCTGGCCGCCACGAGCACATGCCGCCCAGCCAACGGACCAGGCATTGCGTCAGTCCTCATCGAACGGTTCCTGATCCACTAGATGGTGATACGGGAGGGTCAACTCAGGCCGATGAATGGCCAAGGCTCGCAACAGATGCCAATCCTTAAGGCTGTCGAAGGGGGTGCGGTAATCGTCGTCTTCAAGACGCCGTGCCAGCTCCGCCGTCGTGGCGTCATCAAAGGCTTCGAGCTGTTCCGGCGTAACCATCAGCTTTCGCAAAGCGCCATGCTCCAGTTTGACGCAATCCCTGACAGCTAGCGTTTGCTGACGGGGAATTAGCTCAGCTGGTAGAGCGCTGCGATCGCACCGCAGAGGTCAGGGGTTCGAGTCCCCTATTCTCCACTCAAATGAGACGCCACATCCCCCTCCTGCTGGCGCTCGGCTCTGTGGTGTTTCTGAGCACCTTGGCCCGCCCAGCAGCACTGCTGACCTTTACAGCGCTGGCTATGGCTTGGGCTGTTGGTCACCAACAAATCCGACGGCCTTAACCCCCTATGGGGTAAAAGGGGAGGTAAGTATCCCCCCCTGTGATCGATGTCGCAGTCGAAACGCGAGCAGGTCGTGAGCCACCTGCGCTACATCCGGCAGGAGCTTCGTGAAATGCATCAAGGCGTGATGGAAGACGGCCTCTTGCCTGAAGCGGGAGAAGTTCGCGGGGTTATGGCACAAATGGAAGCTCTTTTAGAGCTCCTCGAAGGCAAATCATCCCGCAAAGCGAAAGCTGAGTCCAAATAGGGCCGAACGCATCGCGATCCTGGAGCCCAGGCAGAACAAGGGCTCTTTTGGTGGAATTGTCGTTCAGTCGCGCATGAAACCGGTCGGGTCCAAACGTTTGAGGTAAACAGGGTTCAAAACATTGGCCGGGTGATGGGGATCCCTGGTTCCTGCCTCATGGGCTTCATCTGAATCGGGAGTGTGACCCTTGCGACGACTCCAATCCACTCGCCTTCAAACCCAATGGGGCGAAGCGATCAATCGTCTTGAGCAGTGGACACAAAATCCATGGCGGAGGTTGTCGCTCCTCGCCATTGCTCTTTTCAGCGGCTTTTTGTTGGGGAGTGCTGTGACGTCCGTCGCGGGTGTTCTCTCCCAAATGGATCCCGTGGCATCGCTGATTGTGGTTCTTGGAACCGAATTCACCCTGCGCCGCGTTCGCAGGTCGGGAGCGTCATGGACGCTCCCAGAACAACTGTTAGACCTCAGCCGAATCGGCTTTTTGTATGGCCTCTTTCTTGAGGCCTTCAAGCTGCTTTAACAGCACACCACTCGTAACGCAGACAAATTCATTGGAGCTCCATACCCTTCGGATTGGCTCCTCTGCTGCCATCCATGGCCGGCGATCACTACTTTCTGGAACTCGAACCGCCTGAAGAGCGGCTTCGCCATGCGCCCCATGTGGTGATCGTTGGTGGTGGCTTTGCTGGCATTCAGGCTTGTCGGGCCTTGGCTCAATCAGAGGTGCGCATCACCCTGATCGACAAACGCAATTTCAATTTGTTCCAGCCGTTGCTCTATCAAGTCGCAACGGGATTGGTCGCCAGTGGCGACATCGCAACACCCCTACGCGAGCTCGTGGGGAAGCAACCAAACGTGCAAATCCTGCTCGGCGAAGTCACCCAATTGATCCCGGCTGAACACCAAATCGTGTTCAACGGAAAAACATTCAGTTACGACCATCTCGTACTCGCCACAGGCTCCGGCAGCAGCTTTTTCGGGAAAGACAACTGGCGCACTTTTGCGCCACCGATGAAAATCCTCGAGCACGCCGAAGAAATCCGCAGACGCCTGCTCATGGCGATGGAGCAAGCGGAGCAAACTCCTGATCCCGAAGCACGGCAATTTCTTCAAACCGTTGTTGTGATCGGCAGTGGTCCCAGTGGCTGCGAAATGGCCGGCGCCGCTTCTCGAATGCTGCGATGGTCCCTGAAGGATGCCTACCAGCAGCTGGATCCAACCAAAACCCGAATTCTCCTCATTGACCCGGGAGAGAAAGTGCTGCGAAGCATGCCTGAGGAGCTCTCCAAAGAAGCCCTACAGGCACTGCAAAAAGCGGGCGTGGAATTCCTACAGCAAAGTCGTGTGCAAAGCATGCGCCCAGGGGAAGTGGTGGTGAACACTCCTCATGGAGAGCAATGCATTCGAGCCGCCACTGTGATTTGGACCGCAGGTGTTCGTGCCTCACACCTTGGTCAAGCGTTAGAAGCCGCAACAGGTTGCAGCGTGGATCGTGGCGGACGTGTTGTGGTGGCACCTGACTTTTCCATTGCCAGCCATCCTGAAATTCGCATCGCCGGTGATCTCTGCAGCTACAGCCACACCCAAGATGGCCACCCCCTCCCTGGCATGGCAGCACCCGCCAAACAGGCAGGCAGCTTTATTGGCAAAGACATTGCCGCAGTGGTGGCCGGTCGTCCACGCCCGAAGTTTCGATATTTAGATCTTGGGAGCATGGCCATTGTCGATGGGTCGAGCGCAGTTGCCGACTTGCGAGGCCTCAAATTCTCAGGCCTGATTGGAGTGCTGCTTTGGGCTGGAGTGCATTTAGGGCTCATCCACGACATGCAGCAACGGGTCTCCCTCGCCACAAAGTGGATTTTTGCTCTACTAACTCGGCAGCGGGCGTCCATGTTGTTAACGGGCATGCCAAGCCAGCACATGGCTCTCAATGCTGCGGACGCCCACTTTCCAATGCGCGCCGGTGAAGGGCCTTCCATTGCTTCACCAGATGCGGCCTTGCAAGCAGCGATGGAGTACTACTCCAAGGAAATCTCAGGCCTATCGACTACTCAAATCTCGAACACTCAAGAGCTGATCGACACCAATGAGGATTCCGCGGCGGACTCAGCTGCTGCCATCAAATAAAGCAGCGCCATGCGAACAGGAACCCCATTCCTAACTTGCTCTTCCACAAGGCACATGGATGGGTCATCCAACAACTGACTCGTCATCTCAACACCCCGGTTCACAGGTCCTGGATGAAGAACGGGAACCTGTCGACCACACAATTGAAGGCGCGCGTGGCTCAAGCCATAGTCCCGGTGGTAGCGCTCGAGGCTGGTCAACAACTGCTGTGTCATGCGCTCCTTCTGGAGTCGCAGTGTCATCACTGCATCGGCACCGGGCAAAGCTTGTTCAAGACGGCGTTCAACGGTGACCTTTCCGCGCTGAGCGACGGGATCGCGCGACAGCCCTGGCGGTGGGGCATCAACAAACGCAGCAAACTCCTCAGGCAACAAACTGCTAGGCCCACACAGCACCACATCCGCGCCACAACCAGTCAGTGCCCAAAGATTGGAGCGGGCGACGCGGGAATGCAGGATGTCTCCAACAATCACGATTTTTTTACCGTCTAAAGCTTGTGGCGTTGGCTTCTGGGCATCGAAGTAACGGGCCAGGGTGAGCAGATCCAACAAACCCTGACTTGGATGGCTATGGAGACCATCTCCTCCATTCAGCACCACGGTGCGCTCCCCCAGCTGATCCAAATCAGCGGCAAGTTGCTGAGGAACGGATGTGGAGCGATGACGAACCACCAACACGTCAGCACCCATAGCGACGTAGGTGCGAGCGGTATCCAAAACACTTTCTCCCTTACTCAGGGAACTACTTGAGGGAGAAAAACTCATGACATCGGCTGAGAGCCGCTTTGCCGCTAATTCGAAACTGCTTCGCGTGCGGGTACTGGGCTCAAAAAACAGCGTGGCCACAAGACGTCCCTGCAGCGCCGGCAACTTGCGAACGCCCGTTACCGGAAGGGATCGAAACCGTTGAGCCAGCTCAAGGATCGAGGCAAAATCGTCCCGAGAGAATGAGGCCAGATCGAGGATGTGACGGTGATGCCAACCGCTCATAACGTCCCCTCATCACACGGTGACCAAGCCTGATCAAGGGATGGCTGGCGATTCCCGGTGGCACGGCGACTAATGCTGCGACTCAGCTGTAAGTACCAACGCCAGGGGAGCTCCTGCCCCTGAGAGATTCCAATTCGCGTTGTGGTCACAAGCACTGGGCTAGCGAGGGATGCCGGTCTTGGTGCCAGCCACACGTCATGTTCGCCCGTCACCGGACAACTGTCATCTCCCCGATCAAGACCAAAACGCCGAGCCAGCAGTCCTGGACCAGCGGCCACCCGCTCCAGCTCACCTGGCATCGCGATCGACCGAAGCAAAACACCGTTGGCCCAATCAGAGCGATCCGTCACCACATTGACGCAGTGATGAATGCCATAGCTCACGTACACATAAAACCGCCCCGGCTCACCAAACAGCGTTTCATTGCTTGGGGTACGGCGGCGGAAGCCATGGCAGGCAGGCTCCTCCTGCGAATACGCCTCCGTTTCCACAATCACACCCCACAACAACGTTCCATCCGTCTGCCGTTTCACCAACCTGCAGCCCACCAGGTCTGGTCCGACCAATTCAGCTGCACGGGAGAAGAATGAAAACGGGAGAGCTTGCTTGATGTCGCTCTGAATAACGATGCCAAATTCAACTGATCCACCTTTAAAACTAGACATCTGTGCAAAGGGGAAGTCAGCACAAACGTTGGGTCAATGTTTTTTGAAGAACACAATGGCGTAGGGCCGACCAGCGATTCAGCCACGACGCCTTTAACTCTCCGAGCGCATGCCCGCCTCAACCGATCACACGTCCAGAACACTTCAAGCCCGACGGGACAGCACTTTTTTAGTGCTGGCGGGCCTGTTCTTGGGAACACTAGGGATGCTCAACATCCTTGGACTCACACGCTTCCTACAACTCGGGCACATCGGCACCTGGCCAATCGTTGTTGCCATTGGTGCGCTCCCCTACCCAATCACGTTTCTCTGCACAGACCTGATCAGTGAGTTGTGGGGAGAAGAGAAAGCCAACCAGTTGGTGTGGGTGGGGTTACTGCTCAATGGCTGGGTGGTGCTCATCCTCTGGATTGGAGGCCTATTGCCGGGTTTACCAGGCAGCGACGACAGCACCTTCCGCACCATCCAAGAACTCAGCTTTGGCGCGATCGGGGCCTCCATGGCGGCTTACCTCACGGCTCAATTCATTGATGTGCGCCTGTTCCACTTTTGGAAACAGCTCACCAACGGCAAAGCCCTTTGGCTCCGCAACAACGGCTCCACTCTGGTGAGTCAACTCGTCGATACGACTGCCGTGGTGTTAATCAGCCACTACGGAGCCCATGTCCTGCCCATCGATACGGAGAGTCCACTCATTCCGCAACTTGGCAGCTTCATCGTGGGCGGATATTTGTTCAAAGTGTTAGCTGCCCTTGCCGACACATTGCCCTTCATCTGGCTCACGGGATGGCTGCGTCGCTGGCTCGACATCCCTGGAGACGGAG
>ERZ802821.1465-NODE-1465-length-12360-cov-10.2088_pt1 | contig 12360 bp, 12 predicted proteins | sample MGYA00345648_ERZ802821 | MGnify/ENA primary metagenome ERZ802821 (study PRJEB30503, sample SAMEA104212357) | marine metagenome | biome: Westerlies Biome; feature: [SRF] surface water layer (ENVO:00010504) within the epipelagic zone...; material: water... | reverse complement strand
GGCTAGCCGCGGTGCACGCCAAACGCCCATGGAGCGAGCGACATATGGAATCGCCAAGAGTTGACGTCCAAGCAGCCATGCTCGAGGCACTGCAAAGTTTTGGGCTAGAATCGCAGAATATTTTGCACGCCCAGCTTCACCGCTGGCTGTATGCCGGGGTTGTCCAACCCCTCGGCCAGCCAAATCTTGCCGATATGCAGCGCGGCCTCTACTGCGCTGGCGATTGGTGTCTTGGCAACGATATCGACTGCGCTTTGGCCAGCGCCGACGCGACTGCAACCCAAGTCATTCAGTCGCTGGCTTGAGCGTCTTGATCGTCTAGATTAGCGACCAAGGTGATCATGGAGACGTTGCAGAACGAGCGCAGTTCAATGTCGAGGCGTTCCGGCGCGAGCAATCGTGTGGTGGCGACGCATACGGCTAGGGTTGGTTCGTAGAAGTGCGCATCGAGGATGCGCACGATTGAATCTCTGGCCAAATAGCCCCCGCTCACTAGCATCGCCAAGACCACTAAAACGATCTGCCAAGTTTTCATGCGTGCTCCGCCAGTAGTTGGTCAGAGCATAAACACGACTACTGATAGATGTCATCCAAGGCTTGATAGACCGCTACCTGAAGATCTGCACGCAAGGGCCATGGCGACCTCATCAATTGGATCATGCTGACGACGACAAGCTCTTCCACCGGATCGATCCAAAAGACCGTGCCTGCCGCACCACCCCAGTTGTACTCACCAACGCTGCCGACCACACCGGTTTTTGTGGTGTCTGTCACCACTCCAAAGCCAAGCCCGAAACCCAACCCTGAGTCGACTGCCTCGACACCGGGCTGTTCCCCGAAGCCCGCCAGACCAGACCCCGCGGCTAGATGGTTCTGGGACATGTAGTCGACGGTTTTTGGCCCAAGTATCCGCACGCCATTCAGGCTACCACCATTGCGCATGGCTTCGGCGAAGCGCGCGTAGTCCATGGCGGTGGAAACCAAGCCCCCACCACCGGAGTACAAACTGACGCTTGCATAGTCCTGCATCGCGACCTTTTTTCGTGAGTTGAAGGGTGGCGGTGCCAGACTAATGTCTACGGGTTTACCCGACTCCGGGTCAAAGAAATAGTTGGGCAAAAAGCGTTCACGCGCGCTGCGGGGTACCTCGAAAAACGTATCCTTCATGCCAAGGGGCGCAAAAATACTATCTTGCAGATATTCATCAAACGGCATGCCGCTGATGCGCTGAACCACTAAGCCGGTAATGTCCACGGCGATGGAGTAGTGATATTTCGACCCTGGCTGAAACTTCAGCGGTAACTTAGCTACGCGCTCAGCAAAGGCATCTAGGTCCTTCGCTGCCCAGAGATCTGCCTTGGCATACTGGGCATCCACCACATCGGTTAACGGCGAAAAACCATAGGAGAAACCCCCTGTACGCGTCAGCAGCTGGTGCATCGTCACGGGCGCATCTGCATCTACCAACTGGCCTTGAGGGTTCAGCACCTTTAAGCCCGCCAGCTCCGGCACGAACTTCTCGACCGGATCGCTGAGGTGAAATTTACCCTGCTCGTAAAGCTGCATCGCCGCTGCCGCTGTGATCGGCTTGGTCATGGAATAAATACGGAACAAATCCGATGCGTTGAGCGGCACCTTGCCATCCATGGCGCGACTACCAGTCGCCTTGCGATACACCACCTCGCCATTACGCAGCACAACATTGACCATGCCAGCGACCCGACCTTCTTCGACATAGCGCTCGGCCAACGCACCTAACGCGCCTAACTGCCCAGCAGACATGCCGTGCTTCGCCGGATCTACCTCTGGCAGAGCATCCGAAGCCTGCCCAACAAGACCGACAAAAATCCCCACAAACAGCAGCGCGCTGCTGCACATTACTTTGATAAACGAAATCACTCTTAACCCCCTCTAACGATTTTGACTGCCCTCCCCAACACTTTGGGTAGGGCGCATCGAATTATGGGACTGTACTAAGAATCTGTTTTGAGGATTTTCGTTCTATGTCGGGCAGTCGACAGTTTTCGGCGGGATAACCCACGACGAGCAGCAGATATGGCTTCTCGTTAGCGGGTCGGGCGAAGATCTCGTTCATAAATCCCATAGGGCTGGGCGTATGCGTCAGGGTTGCCAGACCCGCCAAATGCAGTGACGCGATCAACAACCCGCAAGCGATACCTACAGACTCCATGGGGTAGTAATTCTTGTACCGTTGGCCGTCCTCATCTGTGGACGACTTTTGCATGAACACGCCAATGAGCACGGGCGCGGTCTCCAAAAAGGGTTTATTGGCGTCGGTGCCCAGTGGCGCCAGTGCATCTAGCCATTCCTTGGTTGCACGTCGGGCGTAGAACTCGCGCTCTTCGCGCTCTGCCGCGTGGCGCAACTGTGCCTTCACCTGCGGATCAGCTGTCACCGCAAAGTGCCAAGGCTGCTTATTTGCGCCGCTGGGCGCCGTTCCCGCTGCGGCAATTGCATGCTCGATGACCTGCATGGGTATGGAGCGATCCGCAAAATCTCTGACCGTTCGGCGCGTGCGCATCTGCTGATAAAATTCGCCCGCCCTATCGATCATGTCCTGCTCAGGCAGCTGATGAAATTCAAGGGGCCGAGTTCTGCTGGAGTCGCTCACTGCGCAGCCACCAACTCTTGTTCGGTGACCCGCGCGAAAAAACTTCCGCCATAGACCAAGGCGGCGTCATTGAAATCATAGCCGGGGTTATGCAGGGCGCTGCTGTCCTCGCCGTTACCGATGATCAGATAGCAAGCAGGTACTTGCTCGGCCATAAACGAGAAATCCTCTGAACCCGTGCCCGGTGCACCAACGCGAAACACATTGCCCTCACCGGCAATGGATGCGCAGATGTCTCCAGCAAACGCCGTGGTGGCCTCGTCGTTGACGACCGGATGAAACGGCACCTTGAACTCTAGGGTTGCCGAGGCACCAAAGGCTGCGGCGGTGCTTTGTGCTAGGTCCTGAACTTGGGTCTCGATCTGGCGCATTTTGTCCATGGAGAATGTTCGCACGGTGCCAGATAGCCGCGCGCTGTCGGGTATGACGTTATAGGCATCTCCGGCATGTATCTTGGTGATGGAAAACACCACACTGTCGTTGGGCGAGGTGGAACGTGACACCACGGTTTGCAGCGCGCTCACCAGCTGCGCAGCGATGGGAATGGGGTCGATGGCCAAATGTGGAAAGGCCCCGTGACCGCCCTTGCCTTGGATATCGATATCAAAGAAGGCGCCAGCTGCCGTGCGCACGCCGGGGACAGCGGCAAATTTGCCTACAGGCAGTCCAGGACCATTGTGCATGGCATAGAGCCGGTCACAGGGAAACTGCTCAAATAGACCGTCTTCGATCATGGCTCGAGCGCCGCCCAAACCCTCTTCCGCGGGCTGAAAGATGAAGTTCACCTGACCTTGGAAATGTCGCGTGTCGGCCAAGTACTTTGCCGCAGCAAGTAGCATGACCGTGTGGCCATCATGACCGCAGGCATGCATGGTGCCGTGGTGGGTAGAACAGTGTGCGAAGGTGTTTTGCTCGACAATGGGCAAGGCGTCCATGTCTGCGCGCAGGCCAATGGCGCGGGTTTCATTGCCTTCGCGCAGCACGCCGACTAATCCGGTTTTACCAATACCCCGGTGCACCTGCACACCAAAGGACTCGAGTTTGGCGGCAACAAAATCTGCCGTGCGATGCTCTTCGAAGCCCAGTTCAGGGTGGGCATGAATATCTTTGCGCCAACTCGCAAGCTCAGCCTGCATCATTTCAATCTCTGCAACTAACTCCATCGCCGTCCTCTCCTCAATCTCATCTTTCTCCGCATCGCAGCTTTTTACCACATTCCAACGAACGCAAGCTCCGGTGACCCGCCACAGGCTCAGCGCAGTGACGTGGCGGGAAAGTTCTCAGGCTTTCCCCGCCCAGCCAGCGTAAACTCGCGTCACCTACAAGTTATCGCCTCAGTATTATCACCAGCCATCATTTATGACTCCAAGCGCGCAACGAACTTTCATCCCCGACCACTACTACCGCTGGATAGTCGTGCTGTACGGCTTGTTGCTGCAGGCCATCAGCGTTGGCACGGTCATTTACTGCTTTGCACTGTTTACTTTGCCTTGGCTGGAGGAATTCGGTTCCAGCCGCCGCGACCTCATGCTCACCATCGCCTTGCTGCAAATTGGCGCGGGCGTGCTTGGTCCATTGGCCGGCCGAGCACTCGACACCTATCCCTTGCACTGGCTCATTCTCGCGGGCCTCGCCTGCATGGTGTTGGGTTTGTTTTTAGCTCAGCACGTTACCGCGCTGTGGCAGCTTTGGCTGATTTACGCAACGCTGCTACCGGTCACCATGACCCTTATGGGTACGCTGGCGGCGCAAACGCTGGTGAGTCGGTGGTTTGATGAAGGCCGTGGACTGGCCTTGGGCATCTCAGCGGTCGGCACCAATATCGGCGGCATTATTCTGCCCATTTTGGTCTCGGCCTGGCTGCTGGAGGTGGGCTGGCGGGAGACGCTAAATCACCTGATGATCTTAGCACTCGCCGTGGTCCTACCGATGACGGCATTTGTTCTGCGCCGTTCACCACCGCAGCAGCGCGCGCAAAGTGATACCAGCGCCGCCGATCAGCGGCAGTGGACGACGCGCGAGATTTTGACCACGTCGCTGTTTTGGATTCCGTTTTTCGGGCTAGCGCCACTGAGCATGGCGTTTGGCACCCTGCAGTTCAATCTGGGCATTATCGTCCGCGACATTGGTCTAGTTGACAGCGTCACCGGCAACCTGATCGCTTTGACGTCCATCTCCATGGTGATTGGTAAGCTGTGTTTTGGTTTGTTGGGTGATCGCATCGATCATCGCAAGCTCTACTGGGTGGCCAATGCCGCCACCATCATCGCGCTGGGTTTGGTCATGGTCGCCGACACGCTGACCGTGCTGGTTGTCGCCATTGTCGCCGGAGGTATTTCAGGCGGCGGTATCCTCCCCCTCATGGGCCTGATGTACAGCTCCCGCTTCGGCGTTGCCTCTTTTGGGCGCGTCATGGGCTTCGGTATGTTGACCATCATGGCTGGCGCCATGAGTCCCATCATCGCCGGCTGGGTTTACGACGTGTTCGGCAGTTATGACTACGCCTTGTTGGCGCTGATCGTTATCTTGCTGCCCGTGGGTGTGGCCATGGCATGGCTGCGCGAAAGCTGAGCAGGCTTTAGCGCATCACGCGACAATACCCTGCTCGGTCATGGCCGCAATGCGCTCATCATCGATTGCAAAATCCGCCAGCACCTCACGAGTATGCTCGCCATGATCGGGGCTCGGTCGCGACGGCGACAGACGCTCACCACCAAAGCGAGCCGGTGACTTAACGATTCGCATGTCGCCCATGATCGGATGTTGCATGACCTCAAGGGTGTCATTTGCCACAAGCTGCTCCTGAGCTAGCACCTCGTCCTTGTCGAGACAGCGCGCGCAGGGCACATCGGCTTCCTGCATTTTGGCCATGACTTCGTCCGTCGTGAACGCTAGGTAAGCCTCTGCGACTTCGGCCTTGAATGCCTCCAAATTAGCCACCAGCTTATCGAAGCTGTTAAAGCGCTCGTCTGCCAGCAGATGCTCCATGCCAATGGCGATGAGCGAGCGCATCTGCATTTCTTCGTTGCCCGCAGAGATGGTGACGGCGCCGTCCTTGGTCAGGGTCAATTCATAAAGCAAATCGATCAACAGCGGCCCGCGCTCATGATCGGCATCTAACAGGGTGTGGTTTTGAAAACCGTCGGGAAACACGAAGAACAAACCAGAGTCGAGCATGGACAGATCGATATGCTGGCCGGCGCCGGTGCGCTCGCGCACGTACAGCGCGCAGGTCACCGCCTGACAAGCGGTATAGGCGGTAATTTTGTCGCAGATCAGGGTGCGAAAAAATGCTGGTTCTTCCTTGCCCTGCGTGGCGGTGAGGCCGGCCTGTGCCTGAATGATCGGGTCGTAGGCTGGCGCGTTGCCCAGCGGCCCTTCCTTACCGAAACCCGAAATCGCGGCATAGATCAATCGCGGGTTCAGGGTTCGCAGGGCCTCGCTGCCCAAGTTCAGCTTGTCCATCACACCGGGACGAAAGTTATGAAGGAAGATATCGACTTGCGGTATCAGCTCGCGAATAAGTTGCTGCCCTTCGGCGTCTTTGAGGTTGACCCGAATCGACCGCTTACCGCGGTTACAGTTTGCAAAGAGCGATGAGATGCCGCCCTTGTTAGCGCCGATATAGCGCATGGGGTCGCCAACATTCATCGGCTCCACCTTGATCACCGTAGCCCCTTGCTCCGCCATCATCATGGCGGCGAAAGACGCCGTAATCATGGTCGAAAATTCCAGTATCGTTATGCCTTCTAATGGTTTCATCGCTCCCCCAAGAACAGTGTGCTGGCTTGCCAGCCTATTATTTTGATTCTTACTCCGCCTTCAAGAGCCCACCCGTACGCGGTAAACGCAGGGTGGCCACCAGACCAACCAAGCTGGTCACCGCGGACAACAAAAAAACCAGCGTAAAGGAACCCGCCGTGTCTGCAATCCAGCCACCGATGGGGGGCGAGATGGTCTGGGCAATGCCAAACACCAGTGTCGCCGCAGCAAAACTCGCCCCATAGTCCTCGGTGGTCGTATTTTCCACCACATACAACGTGATCAGACTGGGCAGTGAACTGAACAAAAAGCCAATGCCCACACAGGCGAGCCAAACCGGTAGCGTGATGCCGCTCAATAAGATCACCGTAAACACCGGCCATAGCCCAAAGGCGACGGACAGTATCCTGCGCACACCAAAGCGCTGTGCCAGGGTTGTCAGCACCGGCCCGCCAAAAATCATCGCCACACCCAACATCGAAAAGGCCACCGAGGCATCCACCGACGTCCAGCCGCTGTCATCTTCAAGCCGGGTGGTCAAAAAACCTAGGATCAATAAATACATAAAGCCGAAGCAGCCATAGGCTAGGGTTAGCGGAAACCAGCCCGGCATGCGCTGCAACGCTGAGAAGCCACCGATGCCCCCGCCACCCGAGGGCTTGGTCTGTTGATGCCGCACCAGCAAGAACACCAACAGCATGACCACGACGCCGATATAAAACTGCACTTGGTACACGTCGACCCAAGCCGCATCACCCATGGAATCGCGCAATCGGCCACTGACGGTGCTGATAAATAAAATACCAAAACCGATACCCGAACCCATCAATCCCACGGCCAGTGGGCGCCTATTCGCGGGTATGGCATCTGCGGCGATTACCGGCGCGGGAATCCACAGCAGTGCACCACCGATACCGGTGATGAGTAAGGACAGACCCAGCATCATCGCGGAAGAGCTGAAGCTGGCACCACAGAGCCCAACGACGGCAAGCACCATGCCAACACGCATGATGCCGAGCAGCCGATAACGACCGGCAAGCCAGGACACCAGCAGCGTCGCGACCAAATAAGCCCCGACGTTCGCACCCCCAATAACCCCGGCCAGCGTATTACTGATGGCCAAATCGTCGCGCACCGCGGGTAATAGCACACCATAGCTAAAGCGGCCAAAGGCGTGTCCAACCGTCGCTGATACCGAAATCAGCAGCACGACAATCCAGCCGTTTACTCCGGAAGTTTTAGCGTCAGCCGCCTGTTGCGAATCCGTCATATAGCTTGCTCGACTTGATACATCAGCAGTTGAGAAGCCCCGGACCGATGAGCACTTGGCACAGGGAGTCGTCCCGTCAAAACGACCTCTTTATTCCGCCGCCGCTGTGAACGGTGTGCCGTCAAGGTGCAGCATGACGTGATTGGCCAGTGCAGCTTTGCGGTGCCGAGAGGATGCTTGAAATTCCGGCGCGGTCATCATTTGTATGAAGGCACTGCGTGTCGGGAACACCATAATGGCCGCGATATCGCAGCTCAGATTATCGGGGCCAATCATTACCTGATCGACAGCGGCGCTGAACGCCACATGACCACCAATAGCCGCAATCTTGCTACCTGCCTCTGCCGCATAGGCTGCATAGGCCTCGCGACCAGAGACATCGGCTGCCGGGGTGCCAAATTCAGGATCCTCGGGCTGATATTGTGCACGCTCGTTAAACCAAAACAGATTTAAGGCCGCCACCGGTGCATCGGGATCACCTTGCATGAGCTTGGCTGCTTGTTCTTCGCTCGGTGTGTGATAACCCTCCATAGCCCCTCCTTTTGTTCTGCTTTGGCTGCCCTCTGCCAATACCTTACCGCGTTACCGGGGATTGACACACGCGTCGTCTATAGAGTTTTAGGAACCTTACGAACACCACCTTTTTTAGCGTGCAGCGACAGGATTACCCATGGATCACTTGCCCTGTAGGATGTTGATCGCACTAGCGTGGCGCTACGAGCTTTCTGTCGCCCGCACGGCAAGCCTCGAATTATTGTCACCCTCCGCTTGTTTCTGCGAACATCAGGTGCAGGGAGGCGTTTATGAACACAACAACAAAACCTTTTGTACCGGTCTTGCAGCGCACGGCTGGACAGGCCACACCCATTGCCGCCAATGATGGCAAGGCTTATACAAGTTTGGATGTGAACGGCGATGCCGGCACCACTGCCGCAGTGGCCGATGCGCTGACGCAGATTGCCAGTGGTGAGGGTCAGCAGGTCACCGACATGATTGAGCATGCTGCGCCGGGACCAATTGACACTAAATGGGGCTTGGGCTTTCGTCGCTATGCAGAATGTCTCGAGCATATCGAAGCTAATGGACCCCAGGCACCAGAGGGCGGTCTGGCCCTGCCCATGCGCTATACCGTCATGGAGGTGCCCTCGTATTCTGTGGTGCCATCTAACGCCATCTGGAATGACGAATCTCGCAAAGATGACGCTGCCAAACTCGCCAAGGACGAGCGCGATAACGCCCGGCGCAGTTTGTATTTTCCCCAAGTTATGCACGATGCCCGACGCATCGGTGAATACTATCCCGGGCTATCCCCCCACAGCGCCCAGTGCATGGACAAACTCGGGGTGGCCTTGGCCTCCTGCGATAGCCAGTGCAACAACTTTTATGACTCCGCAGAAGTGCGCAAAGTTTTTTACCCAGAGATGGAAAAGCTACTGCTGGAATTCTACCCAGACGCGACAGATGCCTTGGTCTACAACCACGACGTATTCGACAAAGACTACGCTGGTGATCGCACCGAGGATCAAGATGCAAAAAATCCCGGCGTTAACGCGAACTACGCCAATCTCGTGCACAACGATTTAAACGATAACAGTGGTCGCGTGCGCTGCCGCGAGCTACTCATAAGAAATCTGCGCAACTTTGGTCGCGAGCAGCATTGCACCGAAGCTGAGGCGGACGAGAAAATGTCCCGCCGCTTCTTGTCGATTAACCTCGCCAAGCCCATGGAGACCGTCGAACAAAACCCCTTTGTTCTGTGTGCTTGGCCATCCTTCGCCGACCAGCCCTATATCAACAACTATCGGGTCTACGATGACCGGGTCGGTGAGACCACGCGATTTACCTACCGGCCAGAGCATGAGTGGTACTGGATACCTCAGCAACAGCCCAACGAGGTATCCATGCTCAAGTGTTATGACTCGGTCTGCGATGGCTCGGTGTCGCGCTGGTCATTCCACTCGGCCTGCATCGACCCCACCGCACCGACCGACGCTCGCTGTCGCAAGAATGTAGTGGTTCGCGCCTTCGTGTTTTTCTAGCAAGGCGCAGCCTCAGGCCCTTACACAACAACAAAAGCAGTAGAAACATGGCCATACCAACCATTCTAGATACCGACATAGGCCACGATGTGGACGACGTATGGGCGCTCGCCTTTCTGCTGAGATGTCCAGAGCTAGACGTCAAACTCATCACCACCAGTACTGGCGACACCGTCTATCGCGCCGAGTTGGTGGCCAAGATGCTGCAGTTAATGAACCGCGCGGATATCCCCATTGGCATTGGTATTCCGCTAGACGAAAACCCGCATACCCATGATGTCTGGCTCGACAACTTTGATCTCGCGGCGTACTCGGGCACAGTGATTCAAGACGGTGTTGGCGCGATCTGCGACACCATCATGCAGGCCCGAGACCAAGTGTCGCTGATATGCATTGGGCCTGTGCCCAACATCGCCGCTGCGCTGGCGCGTCAGCCCGACATTTGTGCCAACGCCAAGTTCGTTGGTATGCACGGCAGCATTCATCGGGGCTATCTTGACGCACCAAAACCCATGCGCGAATTCAATGTCAAAGTGCATGCGCTGGCCTGTCGCGCGGTGTTTGAGGCCCCTTGGGAAAAGGTCATCACGCCACTGGATACCTGCGGCAACATCGTTTTAGAAGGTGGACGGTTTATGCGAATTCGCGAGGCCGCTGAGCAGCAAGGCCCAGCCAGCCCAGCGGCTATTTGCCTAGACAACCATCTGACGTGGTTTGAGGCGGTCAAGGATTGGCCAGTACTCCAGCACCTAGACCCTCACACGCAAAGCTCGATTCTCTATGACCTCGTCGCCATCTATTTAGGTTTTGCCGAGGATCTATTGGATATGCGCAGTCTGCCAATTCAGATAACTCCAGACGGCAGAACTCTAATTGATGACGGCGGCGCCAGCGTGCGCTGCGCCCTTAACTGGCATGACAGAGATGCCTTTCTTGATCTAGTGACCGAACGACTGGTGAGCGCGACATGAGCAAGCGCCCCAATGTTATCGTGCTTTTCCCGGATCAGTTGCGCGCGCAATCTCTGCCGCTTTTCGGCGAAACACAAATCGATACGCCCCACATCGACCGACTGGCCAGCGAAGGCACGCTACTGACCCAAGCCATGTCTAACTGCCCTGTATGCACGCCAGCACGCGCCATGCTGCTAACCGGTCGCTATCCGCAGACCACAGGCCACCTCATCAACACCACCCGCACCCGCCATTCGGAGATCTCCATTGGCGATGCCTTCGCGCATCAGGGCTACAAAACCGCTTGGGTGGGCAAATGGCACTTACATACGGGGCTGTGGCCAGCACTGGATCGCATGCCGCAGCATCCTGACTGGGTGCCCGAGGGCCGCGACCGTTTGGGTTTCGACTATTGGCGCGCCTATAACCAACACATGGTCTATTTCGATGGCTTCGTGCATAAGGATGACTGGAACTACGAACGCTGGGATGGTTACGAAACCGATGGGCTGCTGAACTATGGTAAAGAATTCATGGACTCGGCCGGAGAGGATCCGTTCCTGCTGTTCTTATCGCCCCATCAGCCACACTTTACGCCCTTTACCTTTGCCCCAGAGAGCTACTACCACCGTCTGCCGAAAACGCTGACGCTGCCGGATAACGTACCCGAGCATAAGCGCGAGGCCTCCCTCGACATGTACCGGCACTACCTCGCCATGATCCTTGCTGTCGATGACATGCTCGGCAATCTGCTCGACTATCTGGACGCCAAGGGCCTGGCGGATAACACCATTGTGGTATTCGCCTCAGATCATGGCACCCAGGGCGGCGCCCAAGGGGTAAACCCGTGGTCGAAGAAAAACCCCTACGATGCGTCCATACATATTCCCGGCATTGTGCGGTTTCCCGGCCAAGTTGCAGCAGGGGGACGCTGCGACAACATCCTATCCATGGTGGACTGGTTTCCGACACTTTGCGGGCTGGCGGGTATTCCGGTACCGCGCAGCATCGAAGGCACCAACAAGGCGGGCCTGATTCTTGGCAATGCCGATGATCCATCTGCCACCGATGACTCTGCCTTCATCATGAATTTTTCCAAGTGGTTTGACTGGTTTCAAGACGGCGCCGAGTGGCGCGGCGTACGCACCAGCACCCATACCTATGCTGAGTGGTTAAATGGCAAGATCGAGCTTTACGATTTACAAACAGACCCGCTGCAAATGCACAACTTGGCTGGCGCCGGTAGCGCTGCTGAAACACAGCTGCGGCAGCGGCTGCGCGAGCACCAAGCCAAGCGACAAGACGAACTGGTGAACTGCACCGATTGGAAGCATTGGCTCGACAATCAGCGCCGCGTGGTACGCAACGCCTTTGGCGAACTCAGCCATCCGGACAGCGAGCCAGATTGGTCCTTACTGCATTAGCGATACATGAGCGATATGACGCATCCAGCATTCCCCATAGCACTGAGCACAGAGCTAATTGCAGCCTTTGCCCAAGACGGCTTTGTGAAAACCGAGCATGTACTGAGCGATGCTGAACTGCGTAACTACAGCGCTGCGGTTGATCGCGAAGTCGCAGCGCGCACGGCGGCGGATACGCGCTCGGTGGCGGAAAAAACCACCTATGAACAAAGCTTTATTCAGTGCATGCGCCTGTGGGAAACCAGCCCAGATGTGCGGATCCTATCGTGTCACCCAGGGT
>ERZ802821.1454-NODE-1454-length-12417-cov-14.1684_pt1 | contig 12417 bp, 38 predicted proteins | sample MGYA00345648_ERZ802821 | MGnify/ENA primary metagenome ERZ802821 (study PRJEB30503, sample SAMEA104212357) | marine metagenome | biome: Westerlies Biome; feature: [SRF] surface water layer (ENVO:00010504) within the epipelagic zone...; material: water... | reverse complement strand
GTGTTACTTAGTGACCTTAGTTCATGATGGCAGTAACACTAACTACCTTGGCGTTAGGGTTACGTGCGAGGGCAACTTGCTTCGCTTCTTGGTAGTCACGAGCGATCACCTGTTCTTTGAACACAGTGCCTGCAACGAATAGTGTTACTTCGTGTTTCATTAGTTGTTGATGTCGGTGAGGTCAACTCCTAGTTCTCCGTTCTCATCTTCAACGAGAACAGTTTCTATGTTTGGCACGTCAAAGATTTCGCCTTGCATGTCATTGATTTCGTCAAACATTGATCTGGTTTGTTTCAACAATAGTAGTATGGCAGAGGTGAGAGTGAAAATCAAGTGATGGTGTGACAGTTTGGGAACTGTACCCAATCGGTCCAAATATCTCACGATTGTGTGGTATAATCAATATCTGCATCAAACATACAACTATCATCGTAGTTAGTGTCACTATCTTCCTCTAACTGATCGTTGAGTTCTTGATACATTTCTTCTACAGTCATAGTAACACTTACTATAGTATGTTAATAGTTATACTAGTTTAATAGATTTTACTACCATTTTACCGATAATCCATAAAAACCATGGGAATAGTTCGTCATTACAACTAGTCGGTGTTAATGACATTTAATTAAATTGTTAAAACTATAAAATACGAAAAAACTCGGAAACCGCAAAAGATGCAATTCCCGAGTTTCGTCAATTATGCAAATTCTACAAACTCGTAACCGTTAGTGAAGTCGTGAGTTACCTTATTGTCCCTGATGTACCATGCAAAGTCCTTCTGAAATACACCGTCAGTGAATCCGTTGCAGAACTCGTTGATGATAGCGTTGAGACGAGATTTGGTGGTATTGGACTGCCATCCACCATCAAAGATACGTACAAACTGATCACCTACCTCAGCAATCTTGTTACCATGCAAACGTATCGTAGACACACCGTCCTCAGTCACAACACTGGTATTAGCACGAGACCAATTAGCATTGTTCTTGATAGCGGTGTTCATCAAGGATTCAATCTTACGCATGTGATGTTAGTTAGTGTGGTGAGTATGAAAGAAAGAGTTGATCAGGCGTTGGCAAACTCTAGGATCATGCCGATTGAGTCAATAACCTTGGGAGTTAACTCAACACCTTGTGACTCAATGAAGTCGCAGCACATCTCAAGATCGGGTGACATTTCGTTGATGAATGCGTTGAGTGATGCAGAGTGCGCTAGCGTGAACATGGTTGATTTGTTTGGTACTTTCATAGTATGGCAGAGATGGGGTTGAAATGCAACCCCTAGTGGACAGTTCGTCAGGCGGCACGTAGTTCGCCTTTAACTACCACGTCCGATGGTACACGTGACACAGTGTAACGGCGGATCTGACCCTCAAACTGACGCCATGCCTCAACAGTCTCCATCACAATGCGATCATGCTGACGATCCATGCCACCTTGAGTGGTACACTTGCCACACTTGCGAAAGTAGATGATCGGATGCTGTGGGGACTCATGCGTGTCAATCTCAATCTTATAGAATGAGTGCTTGACGATTGTGGTGGTCAACTGCTGATTTCCTGACGACTCCCTTATAATACATCATTTCAGTGCCCTGTCAGCAGATAGTGGACACTTCAATAACTGTCATCATAGTCATTGACTTCGCGTTTGAATTTCGTTACCTTCTTCTTAGCGGATCGTTTCACGTTCTTAACATTGTATCCAAAGTCTTCAAATTCATCTCGTAGTTCTTCACGGTAATCATTATTACCGCGATAGTTCTTCTTACTCATCGTTCAAGTTTAATCTAACTGTTAACAGTGGTGAGTGATTATTTAGATGGTACAATCAATCCTTCTTTTACACTAGTATGGATGAATTTACCAACTGATTCCTTGTTTGTTAGTGTATTTGACAGTTTAGTATTGAATTCATCTGTATTATCACAGTCAAATGTATATTCTTTGTCAATATTACTATTATACACGATTTTGACTAGTGTTTCATCAATTTTAACACTATTTACCGCAGTTGATGCTAGTTCTTCGTAGATTTTCACGAGTTCCATTAAAGTTTAATGTTTAATAATTGGAAAAACACAAAAAACTGAGAAAATAGAAACTTTGAAAAACTCAAAAATCTCAAAAACTCAGTTTTCTTTGTTTCTCCAATTATTATAAGGCACCTAGGAGGGATTCTGAGGGTTTCTGTGCCACTTTGAGGTCTGGTACATGTTTGCTTGACTTTCGGTAGGTTGTGCGCTAAGCCAACACCTCCAGAGTACCTTCCATGTCCCTCCGAAGACCCTTGACAGTAACTACAGAGCTCCCTACCCCTATTAATTTAATGATTTATAAAGAGTTGGGTAGTATCCATAAGTATCTTCAAAAACCCTGTGGTGGAGGGGTGCGGAGGGTAGGTACATCTATCACTTCAACATGAGATACAAATTGTTTAGGTGTTTGAAACCATTTAAGGTAGAGGTCTTGCCAATCAGTGTATGTGTGTTGTGTATTATCCTTGTAATGTAGGATATAATGATGTCTATCGTATGGTTCTGTTGATGTATTGGTGAAGTATTGTGGATCAGAGGGTTGGATCAATTGAGTCATCGTATTTGGTTGCTCGTTTACCTAGGTATTGTACTTCATTATAGTATCTATTGTATACTAATAGAAGTATGTGATGTTTTTTATGTGGTGAACCTTGACCATCTAGTTTTGGTCTAATACCGAGTTCTAATGTAAAGTATTCAGGGCAGATGAAGTATACCCAACCTTCATGATCTTTCCATCGTATTCTATCATTAATTGTTGGTGTGTAGTTAGTCATCCCACTCATATCCTCCTGCATAAAATCCTTCCATTGATACATCCATGTTAGGTGGTGTGAGATAGAAATTACCTGCTAATACTAGTCTATCATCTACATCACATTTGTCAACATGATGACGTGTGCCACATGGGAGAATGACCACTTGTCCTTCTTCTACTGGTATTTCTGTGTTAGAACTAGTAAGAACTAATGGTGCAGAACCAGGGGGTGTATTAATGTAGTATACAAATGAGTATTGTGTTGGGAAGTGATGATGAGAGATAGCATAATCACCTTTTGAGTACTTAGCAAACCATGCTGATACGATAGTAAATGTATGATCTTGCACGAATGAATTAGATTTTCGTGTGATATCTACAACCCAATCAACAATAGTATTAATAGATGAAGATTCCACCCACCATTTAGACATTTGTTGTACTTGTACTGCTGACACATTCATATCACGTGGTTTCTCATTATCAGCATCAATGATTAATTGTTTATTGATAGAGAGATCAGGATATACAGCAGTAATCACATTAATATCTTCTTTATGTTTTATGATCATCGTTTGTAATGCCAATTGTAAGAGAAGGTAACACGTGGACCAAAGATTTTAGGTGCATGATATAATCCTCTTGGAATATAGATGGCATCACCTGGATCAAGTTGATGAATTGAATCATCTTCAAACTCATATTGAATCATACCTATACATTGTATGATGAGAAGAGAATGAGGATCACGATGAGATTTAAAGAGAAATGATTCAGCAAGGACATTACTGTAGATGTGTAAGTTTTTAAGGTTTAAGTCATATGCTTCTTGGCATATGTTAACAGTATTAGGATCAAGGAAGTCTTGAGTATGTGTAATAAACGTTGGTATCAGTACTTGTCTATCAATCTCCAATGCTAAATCAGGGTTATCAGTTTCACCTTCATAATCAATGGGGTTTTCATGTACTTGATGATTATCTGGTGTCAAGCATCTTAAGTAATCATGATTACGTTCTTGTTGCCAGAGGGGGACAATATTATCCCAAGTAATTGTTGCATGTTGAGGAAAACGTCCACGAAATACTTTAACTTCATCACCCCATTCAATGGTAGGATCATAGGTTGTAGGAGTAATTTCAAATTGTGCTTTCATTTGATATTACCTGCGAGGACAACTCTATTTGTACATTGATTGATTGGTACATAATGATCTATGTTACCAGGGAAGATGACCACTTTACCTGGAGTGGGAGTGATTTCTTTATTAGATGTAGGGAAATATAATGATGATGATCCTTCAGGTGAATGAATAAAGTAAACAAAAGAGAATGGTACAAATTTATGATCATGACATCGTGTACTATCACCATCATTATACTTAGCAAACCATGCTTCATGCAACTCATATAGATCTATAGGTAAATCATGATGAGTGTTACGTAGTAATGTGAGTACCCATTCATAGATCGTGTTAATATTATCTGATTTCGTTTTCCAATCAGACATCATAGCACCAACATTTGTCTTATAAGACATAGGCCAATTAATGTCTTCTAATTCCTGCATGAATCTATCATTAATAGACAGATCATGATAGGTATCAGTGATGATTTGATGTCGTTCACGGATAAAGAATCTATTCATTTGTTTGTGCTTTTGATTTCGTATGATCATCACGAGACCTATTCTTAATTACAATAAATGCATCCTTATTATACTTACGATGACCTTTAGGTGATGACCACTTCTTATTATATCCTTCTGGTTGTTCAATACCAGAAACTACAGTACCACCAACCTCAAGTACAATATCATCATTTCTTACATCCCAACCAAGAGTATGCATCATATGCCATAGTTCATCTTGAGTCATTTACCAACTCCATAATCAGGTGCTTGCTCTTCTAGTTTACGAATACCATCATGTAGTTTCTTTAATGCAGCACGAGTTTCAGGAGTTTCTTCATACTCCCAGATATCACCTTTCTTATTCACCATTTTCTTCTTAGTCATTTCCATTGCCTCTCTATTGGTTTTGGTTTAAGAGTTTTTAATAGAATATTACCTGATACAGTAATACGTTGCTCATCACAATTATAGTATGGATAGACCATATGATTTAACTGTGATGGAAAGAATAGTAATGTACCCTCATAATCCGGATTCATTTTGTATATTGTAGGTCTTTGATTACCAAAGATGTCCAACGTAGTAATTACAAATGAAGAGTTATATGGATTACGTGCGCCAGCACTATTACTATGCTGTGCTTGTTCTTCAAACTTTGTGGGAATCTTCATGAATATCACAAATGAATACACACCACCATGAGTATGAATTGGATTATATTCATGTTGTTTCTGATAGTTCACCCAAAAACTATCCAGTTTATAGTCCATTGGATCATTAGTCACCAATGAAATATGTGACGATCCCCATTCTCTAACATATTGATAGATGCATGGTTCTATAACATTATTCCACAGTTTATCATCAATGTCTTCAATTTGAAATGATTTATCAATTTGTCCAACCAAATTTGGTTTAAATGATTTACCCTGTGTTTGTTCAATACATGTCCATACATGTTGAAACAGATCATCATTGAGTTTAGACTCAATCCAACCACAATTTGGTGGTGTTTGAAACTTAATACTGTTCTCCATCTTTTGCTTTAGGGAAAGAATGCACAATCTCAACGATGGTTTGAACCATCTCACCTTGTGTGGCAGTAGGCATTGCAGTCACGTACAATAACCCAATGCCACATAATGTAGTTGTCAATAACCAAAAACGGTTGCTCATGATATAGGTTGGTTACTCTGTTATTATAACACAGATCACCAGTGTTCAGGATTGCTTATGCCAGTTGTAATAGTGGTCACATTCGGGATGATTTTGTTGATATGGAAGTTAATATTCAATACGACACGACGTACTCCCTCTGTGAATGGTGTTGCAGCATGCTCATACGTAGAAGGGAATTGAATAAACCGATTCTCCTTAGTCTCTACTTCAATTTGCTCATTTGTACCATCTCTGAATACTGTGCAACCATCACTATCATGCATATAATATATGCCAGATTGACATGCAAATGGTACATCCGTGTGCCAATCACGTTGTTGCATCTTATCATCAGTACGCCAATTACAATTAGCGCGGACACGAATCAATGATGCTGGTTGAAGACGCGCAATGACAGGATCAATTGCTCTGAATGCAGTTGTATTCACCATTGGTGTACCAACATGTAGTTCAGGTCCTCTCTTCTCAGAGTAAAATACATGCTCCATCAATGGATAACCACCAGCATAGTTACCAACCCAATACCAGGACATTTGATGTCCTAAGATATAGTCTCGTACAATTGCAAAGTCTTTCTCTGGTAGGAAATCATCTGTAACAATGATCTTACTCTCGTCTATTGGTTCTGGTTGTAACATAAACACTTATAATCTTTGATTGGATAGAGGTTATACCTCGTGACATATTTAATCACATGATCTTCACACTGAAACCAGCACTTCTTGTTATCTTCCTTACGATTTTCTAGAAACCATGGGAATGTCTCCACGTGAGGAAATAGATTTAACTTACGTGAATTCTGATACCTAAACTCTGTTGCTGGTGTACTCTTGCCCTTCGCTTTCGCTGTTGTACCAGAAGTCTTGGTAGTCTTCTTGCGTGGCGTCACTGATGTTAACGCTTTGATATTCTCCTCTAGTTTTCTTTGAGTAGTTCGTGAGGATGATTTGTTCGTTGACGACTGTCCAACTGATTTCGTCCCCTTCTTGCCAGTTGAGTTCGTTGATGATTTCTTCTGGGATTTCAATGTAGTAGTCCTCTGTGTCTTTGTACTGTTGTACTTTAGTGATGTACTTATTTGATGAATCCATTGTTCTCCAACCATTCACGTGTCATAGGAGTTGGTTCATAATCCAACCACATTGTTCCTGCTGCACAACTCTCAAGTGCTTTCAATGTCATTCCTTCTGTCTTACCTGCCCATGTTGCTTCTTTCTCCCACGGAATTGCTCCTGGTTGCAATACATATGTCCGCTTCACCATCTCTTGCCACAACATTGGCACATCATCTTCAGGCATAATGATAGCAATCATACTATTGTCAATCGTACCTGCCATACAATCCTGCGCTGCATGCCATCCTTCATGACGCATGACACTCATGAGTGTGTTAGGACGACTCATAAATGCCTTGTTCAAGAAGAAGTTATTACTCACAGTATGATAGACACCACGATGTCCTACAGGGAAATACTTCTCATCCGCAAGATATACTCTGACACCGACTTGATTCAATGCTACAAGCATATGATTGAATTCATTGGCAACAGGATAGAAAGAATCTGTGTTGTCATGCTGAGAAGAAACATCCAACAGGGAGAACACTTCAGTTACATCATCAGTACACTCCTGAAGAAGCATACATCCCATGGAATGATTAGAATAGTAGTCATCATCTGTAAGAGGATCTGCAATTGCAGGAGTGCCTACATTGGCAGCAAGTGCTACTACAGTACCAACGACAGCATTAATCAGTTTAGTTTGAATGGGCATAACCATGTGTCATAATCAGTTTGTTCAATTCTACCATCATTATATAAAATGTCAAGGAACTTACTCCAATACTCTTGCTTTGCAGGTATGTTACCGCGTAATTCCGGATGCCATACCTTAAGCATCTTTCGGCAGATCCATACTGCCTCCTTCTTTGTTAGGTATTCCATAGTTGTGAATAAAATAGAGAAAACTTTTGAGTGAACGTTTGATACCCAAACTCTGTTTAATCTCCAACCAATCTTGATACTCTTGTTCTAGAGTATCAATCAGGGGAATCTTCGCTACAAAGGGCTTTGATTTTGTTGATGTCATACAGAATCTTCTCTGCTAGCGCGTGATCTTTCTTGTTTTCCGCTTCCATGTACAACAATATCAATTCCTTGATTTGTTCATCCATGTTGGAGCGATTTGTAGAGTTCTGCGAGCTCATCTTCGTTGTAAAACAAAGTTTGCTCGTTTATGTAGCCCTCTGGATCCATCCATTCAAACCACTCATCTGCAAAATGCAGTGCATCATCAACACGATCATCTGCAATTAGTTCACGAAAGCGAGTCATCATCCATTCACAAATGTCATCGCGTTGTTCGGATATCCGAAGAGCATCAACGTTATTCATAGTTTGATAAGAGTCAGTTTGTTGTTGAGGTGATCGTAAGAGACAAATTTAACGTCTCTAGGCAAAGATTGCATCAATGCCTTGGTAAATTCAAGAGTGTAATGACCATGATAACGCCAGAAGCGTCTGTATTCGTCTGTAAGGGGTTCTGCCGTGGTTGTGACAGGTACACTGTACTCACCTCTGCTATAATGCGTTGGAAGCGGTTTTAAGAGGGTCTTGATATCTGCTACAATTAATGGAGCAGCATGTTGGGGTTTCGTCTTAGTATATCGGGACAAGTAAATCATTTGACGAAGACCTCCTGAATTTGTTCTTGAGATAGTTGTTGTGCTTGTTTGAGTAGATTACACATGTGTGCAACATACTCAACATCCTCTTCATCTGGACTGAATTCATAAGAACCAGACCAATCCACGCTGCCGTCATCATTAACAGCAGCACCAAACATATAACCGTCATCTTCAATGGCAAATGCATTACCATCAGCAACGAGATAGAACAGGGGAGCAGACATGAGATAAGATCGGATGAACTACAGTATACTATGTATGAAGTGGGATGTCAACCGGTGTAACCAGCATTGCGATAGAGGTAACCACCGGCCCAGTCAGCGTTTTCAAGCATAAACTCACGCTCTTTGATGATCAACATGTTGAAACGAACACCCTTGGCAGGTGCTTTGATGGATGCTGGTTTGTATACTTCACCAGTGGTCTTGTTCACGAAAGCATGAACACTACGATTACCACCATCAGTGGTCATCATTACCTTGTGATACTTGCGACCAGTGTCCACAGTGAACTGATATGTACCGATGTTATGCTGAAGATCCGCAATCTTCTGCTCATGATACTCTTTGTTCTCCGCAGATACCAGAAAGAACTGTTGACGACGGATGCTCTCCTTAACAAAGTTCTGCTCAAGTGCTTGACACAGCGCGAATGTATGACCTAGGATCGCTTGTGCGATGTCGTTACGTGCTTCAGCAGATGCAGCGTAGTCAGCGAAGGTGGTGGTCACAGTGGTGGTTTCCTTTGGTATGAATATAGTATAGGCTGGATCAGAGCAGATCCAATGCCTCCTGTGACAGTTCTTCGGTTGGCATGTCCTTGTTAAGGTCCATGTTCATGTCATCATTGATCTCGTCAATTTGCTCTAGGAGCCAACGATCAAGCATTACTTCAGCAATAGTCATTTAGTTTCAGTAGCGATGGTTTCAGAAATGTTAGCGATAACGCTAAAAGTTTTGTGAATGAACACACGAATCTTGTCATTCACATCGTTGTCAATCCATGCATGATAGATGAATTGAGAGACAGCAACAATAACTGCAGCTACAGTAACAACGTAGTATGCAATTAAGTTGATGTATTTGTTATTTGTTTGTAATAATTTCATAGGTGTGTATTCTCCATAAGGAGAAGTTCATCTACAGTAACTTCTAGTTCTGCCGCTTTTAGTTCAAGATGATCACAACATGTGTCATCATCATGAAGATCAATCATGTCAGTATCAACATGACTGAAGAGTTTGTTAAAGAGATCGTCAACGAACTCTTTGTTGGATTGTTGAGTCATAGTAGTTCATCATTTTGGAATCACGCTGTGCTAAGAATAGCAGGTAGCATGTGAGAGCAACGACAGTAAAGATGCCGCCTAGGAGATACTGAGTTACTTTCATTAGTTGTTCTCACCAAACATTTCGTTGAATAAGTTGCGACCATCATTGTCCATGTTACGCTCACGATTGGCATATGCTTCCATACGTTGGCGAGCAGTGTACTTATCAACATTGTAGGGCAAGTAGAGCATTGTACCGTTGGGGAGTTGCTGGAGCATGGTGTTGGTTGCTTATGTGCTTATTATAGGGTCATTCCTCCACCTGGAGCGCGTACCTGTGCCACTTCTCTAAGTGGTCATACAGAAACGCATCATCAACATGCTTATGGTATACATGGTCTTTAGGATACTTCATCATCATATCCATTACAAATTTCATTTGTTCCGCAGTGAACGGAACTCTTACAATAGTCATTCTCCTAATACGGGGATAACATCTACAGTACTCACATTAGGATCTTCTTGAATGTTCTTCACCAAATGCAGTACATCAACATCATTGAACAAGACAACAGATTGCCTACTGCTATATCCTTTCTGCTTACGCTTCAACCATTCAACACGGTATTTCACAATGAAGATCCTCGCTGGAATTTAGTAACGTCACCAAGAGTAATATGAGCAGCATAACCATATGATGTGCTACCATCATCGTTATGAACAGGATCTTGCTGCTTAATATTCTTTCTATAATATAGATCAGTATCAAAATCCTGATCAACTGACATCAAGCACCTCAACTCCTCTGCACGATTCGCTACTCTACCATGTACATCAATCACATCCTGGATGCAAGATATAATCTCTTCATACGCTTGTCGTGCTGATACTTTATCATCTTGGAGATAATCATCAATCGCATCTTGCATACGAAATTTGCGTTGGTGCTCATAAGATCCATCTTGCATTAGTTGAACTCCTGTTGGCGACGTTTTTGTAAGTATTGGAGAATGTCTTGTCTCCATTCTATTAGTTCGTTGTAACATTCTTGGTTATGGGCACATTTACGTAACTCATGATCAGGTTTCAGCACACTTTCATAGAACAAACCAAATGCATCCTTACGCTTTTGCTGCTTTAAATCATAATACTCAGACATGAATCACACTTTCAGTATACAATGTAATTATACCACAACTCAATTCAAAAAATTGAGTATTGATGGTCTAAATGGTTTGAGTATCTGCATCGCAGTATAAGGACGAGTATCACTAATACAAACTTCTTTACCTATCTTATTTGAGTTGATGGGGGCATGGTAAGTGTGCGTAGTGCTTCTCTTCGTTCGCTTGAACTTGACGAATCCCCAGATGGTACGAATAGGACTATCAGTAGTATAAGCATAACTTTGAGTGTTACAAAGCCATATAGCAACCACATTACGTTTGAAATCCTGACAATCATAGTAATAGTGCTCGGGTGCTTTATGTGGAAAATCTGGGGGTAGTTCTATCATCAACCTACTGCCATGGGAGCGTACTCAGAGCGAGGCATCTGATCCATGTTGTAACCAGTGACCTCAGCACCGTTAGCAAGGCGTGTCTCCCACTCATTACGTGCTGTGAGCATGGTCACAGTGCTGTAGGACTTTGTACCATTGTTGAAGGTGACACGCTTCTGGAAACGCTTGACACCCTCGTCAGCGATGAATGCCTCAGGGAAGAAGTCAACTGTACAGACGTTGTTTGAGAGTTGCATGTTAAGGAAAAAAAGGTTTGCTAGTCCCTAGGAGACTAGCGCGTGACGTGGAAGGTCTCCCCTCCACTCATCTAATATACACGGTTATGGGGTGCTGTGCTGGTTTGGTGGACAGTTCAGCAACTGTCATAAAGCAATGAGTTTTTGGTAGAATGGATGGCATATTTTATACTGTCCCTTGACGTGACTCTTACCAATAAGATCTTTATTGATATAGTGTACAGTCAATGATGGATGATCAATCCAATCTGTATATGTCCATGATGCAGATCGTACATATTGATTGCCTCCTTCTTCACATTTTTTTCTTATTTGTGAATCAAGTTTATGTTCTAGAGCATCAATAGTAGACTGTACAGCGTGATGTAGTATGCCATGAACAAACAACCCATGAATAATAGGAAGATTGACGTTAGTGTCCTTAACATATCTTGCTCTAGTATAATCGTTGAAGCACCCGCTACCATTAGTAGTCTTATTAGTATAGTTCTTTGGTTTAATCTCTTTCTCTATGTTAGTCCCAATTTGGATTGCATCTCTGCCAAGCTTACCAGGAAGAGGGTTACATCCAGCAACACGAGCAACAATATGCTCACGCAAAGTGGAGCTATTAGAGTCGTTGATGTAGACTTCATACAATTCCTCAAAAAGATCACATTCTGTTTGTGTGGGATGACCTAGTGCTCGGTCAGTTGCAAGCGAAATTAATTGTTCGGAGAACATTGGATTGATGGACAACTCATACAGTATGGCACATGTGTTTGAGTATGTCAAGGTCACTGTGACAGTTATTAATCGTCCACTGTATCAACCGACTCAATATCGCACACTGGCACTTCATGCTCACCACCAATCATGTACCAGTGCATTAACTGTCCATGATATTCAGGATGTGCAACGTATTCTGTAGTATACTCACGTTCACCACAATACAACAACTCACTCTCAGGAATACAATGCTCTTTCAACATTGCTTGCAGTTGCATATGCTGCAATTCTACTTTTGATGGTACTTTCATTTAAATAATGGTCCCCACACCCACGATACTAGTACATTTCTAACACCACTTGTAACTGGTTTTACTCTATGCTCCATAAG
>ERZ802821.1453-NODE-1453-length-12422-cov-11.7849_pt1 | contig 12422 bp, 7 predicted proteins | sample MGYA00345648_ERZ802821 | MGnify/ENA primary metagenome ERZ802821 (study PRJEB30503, sample SAMEA104212357) | marine metagenome | biome: Westerlies Biome; feature: [SRF] surface water layer (ENVO:00010504) within the epipelagic zone...; material: water... | reverse complement strand
TAGAAGGCATTCTGTTCTGCCTTATAATTTGGATCCGTCCACAAAACTTTAAGCTCGTCTGCACCCCGGTCTTGGTCAATCTTGCATGTTGTTAAATCAACATCTACTTTTAAAGTTTCACATCGCATAGATTTGTTGTTTATTTTTCTGTTTTCACTGCAAACAACATCCATCACTTCTTCCATTGTTTCACCGTTTTCAATCCAACCCTTGATCACCTGTATTTTATCTAAAGGCGCATCAATTGGATCCTTTTTTGCAGTAATATAGAATGAAATATTTTTACCTTCATTATGCTTTATTGTACTTCCCATAGGATTGCCATCATTGTAAGCGGAAGTTAAGGGGTCTGATGCTGACAGAATGCTTTCGTTGTAGTCGAACCCTCCAAAAAATCTTAGTTCAATTCGTGTCCCTGTAGTTGCATATACTTCTTTATTTTGCATGGCTTCAAAAAGTTCATCACGATTATTTTCTTTAGCCCAGATTGCAGCAAGTCCTCCAGGATTATTTACAAATCGAGGAATAAATGCATGCGCATCAGTCCGTGCAAACGCAGGGCCAACAACACTGCTTTCACCTTTAAAATCCCATTCTTCCGTATCTCCAGGATTTGCATTATGAGTATCTGAACTTCCAATCACTCCTAAATCTAACGGGTTAAAACCTAAATCTGTCTCAAGTTCTATACCTCGTTTTAAGGCATCTCTTACCATTGAAGTAGGTTGAATACATAGAGTATCTCCTTCTTTTTCACATTTAGGATAAATTTGTTCAATATTACATTCTTCATCTGTGCTTCCAAAGAAAGTACTGCACTCTGAATTTCCTTTAATTTGAAACATTTCAACCAGTGGTTCAACCTTATCTCTCATTGCCCAGTTTGCTTCAGTATATTCAGCACCATCAATCGTCTTATCGGCAAAAGTAACGCCCCAAGATCTATTACTATTATGAGGTATGGTCATGAACTCACATGGATAATTGCAATTTGCCAATAATTTTTCCCATAAATCTATGGCTGTGTGAGCATCAAAAAGTGAAAATACCCTATCAGGCACTGTATTATTTTTAAAAATAACATTCCGATGATTGTAGCCCCCATCTGGTAAAACTGGTGAATATTCATATGCAATAAATGTTGTAAATTTTCCAGGATCATTATGTCTTTCAGCTGCATTGATAATTTTATTCCAAGTAGACTTTATAAATTTTTCTTCTTTCTCTTTATCATTGATTGCCTCAGATAAAAAACTGACCGGAGGTCTTTTTACTGCTGTTTCCCGCAGCTCAGCAAAGAATTTAAAACTTGGAGTTTCTAATCTCTGACACGTATAAACTGACTCTTCTGTAATTTCAGGATCACTACAACTCTCATGTATTCCAAAAGTTTCTGCATGATCAGTTACTGCTGCAAAATCCAGTGGTCTTGATATTTGCATTGTTTCACCATACATATTTTTAAATGGCATACCTTTCGCAAACTCATAAGACTCATCAACATCAAGCCGTGTATTGAATATATAGGCATCAAAGGAAAGGCTAGAGTGAACATGCAAATCTCCAAAGTACACATTCTTTAACTCATTCTTTTTCTTATACTTCTCTTTTTGAAATTCCCATTGTAAAAAAGCATCTTCGTTTTGTTGAGCTGCCAAAGCTCTAGCTCTTTCCACATCCTCTTTCGTCATCAATGGCTGATCTGTCATTACCAAGAGCGGCTTAAACAATGGCTTTAAGTAAATATATCCTCCAATGAAAATTAAAGACAAAGTTACTGCTATCAAGATTAACCAATTTACTCTACTCATATATTTTAACCCTTACGTACAATAACTTTTGCTGAATTTAATATTAATTAGTAAAGAATAAGAATTGCGCTAAAAAATGCAAATAATAAATGATACTGAGCTTTTCCTCATAAAAAGCTATTAATTAAGATTTTGATTTCCGATATTTTTTTCGGTCAATAGCCGAAAGATAACGTTTTCTGAGTCTTAAATTACTTGGAGTAACCTCCAATAATTCATCTTCATTTATATAAGCCATCATTTCTTCAAGAGACATTCGTCGTGGTGGTGTTAATTTTACCGCTTCATCTGTTCCAGAGGCTCTTACATTTGTAAGCTGCTTTCCTTTTAGAACGTTTATTTCAAGATCATTATCTCGACTGTGCTCACCAACAACCATTCCACCGTATACTTTCGATTGGTGACCAATAAACATTGTCCCACGATCTTGAAGATTGAAAATTGCATAAGCTGCGGCACTGCCAGTATCAGTTGATATTAATGCGCCATATTTTCGTCCAACAATACTTCCTTTATAATTATCGTACTTATTGAAGAGTCTGTTTATAACTCCTGTTCCTTTAGTATCTGTTAAAAATTTATTTTGATATCCTATTAAGCCTCTTGATGGAGCTAAAAATGTTAGTCTCGTCTTGCCTGCTCCAGATGATCGCATGTCTTGCATTTCAGCTTTTCTCTGATTCATTCCATCAACTACGGTACTTGTATATTCATCATCAACATCAATGATAACTTCTTCAATAGGCTCAGTTCTTGCCCCATTTTCACTAACTTTATAAAGAACACGTGGACGTGAAACTGATAATTCAAATCCTTCTCTTCTCATTTGTTCTATTAAGACACCAATTTGTAGCTCACCTCGCCCACCGATTTCAAAAGCATCTTTCTGATCATTCTCTTCAAAAGTAATCGCAACGTTGGTTTCAGCTTCAGCTAAGAGTCTTTCACGAATTAAAGTTGAAGTTACTCTATTTCCATCTGTACCGGCAAATGGAGAGTCATTAACGGTAATAGTTACTGACATTGTGGGAGGATCAATAGGTGTTGAAATAAGCGGTTCTGTAACTTCAGGGTTGCATATTGTATCTGCAACTGACGTTACAGCTAAACCAGCTATACATATTATATCTCCAGCTGTTACCTGATCAACTGGCACCCTATCCGCCCCTCTGAAAGTAAATAGTTTTGTTAATCGTCCGGTTTCTATTTGAGATCCACTAAGATTAATAGATTTTACTTGGTCATTTACTTTTGCTGATCCATTTATTACTCGTCCAATAAGACACCGGCCCAAGTAAGGATCTGCATCAAGTAAAGTTGCTAACATTGCAAAAGGTTTTAATAAGTCTACTTGTGGTTCTTCAACGTGGTTTAATATTAGATCTAATAATGGATGTAAATTTTCTCGAGGATCTTCTAAATTTTCAACACACCAGCCTTCTCTTCCTGCTGCATACAAAATTGGAAAATCTAACTGTTCTTCGCTTGCGTCTAATGCAACAAATAAATCAAAAACCTCATTTACAACCTCTTCAGATCTAGCATCATGTCTATCAACTTTATTAATCACAACAATTGGTCTTAAATTCTGGGCAAGGGCTTTACCTAAAACAAACTTTGTTTGTGGCATTGGTCCTTCGGCAGCATCTGCTAATATTATAACACCATCAGCCATTCCAAGAACTCGTTCCACTTCACCTCCAAAATCAGCATGCCCAGGAGTGTCAATAATGTTAATACGGACATCTTTCCAAACAATAGAAGTTGGTTTGGCTAAAATTGTAATCCCTCTTTCCTTTTCGAGATCACCGGAGTCCATTAAACGTTCATCTACGTTCTGATTTTCACGAAACATACCTGTTTGTTTCATTAAAGAGTCAATCAAAGTGGTTTTGCCATGATCCACGTGAGCAATAATTGCGATGTTTCTTAGTTTTGATGTCATTGATGAGTGATAAAATAATATTGATTGTCTTCTAATGGGTTTGTCATATAAAAACAAGATTTATAGTTATTAAGATGAAATATTTTCTCGTTATATTTGTTAGCATGATTACAACTGTTCAAGCTGAAATCAGTCTTCGACAGTATAACGATCAATTCTGTTATGATGGAGATACTTGCTACGTCACAATCAATGGCATGAAGAAAAAAATTAGATTACTTGAATTAGATACCCCTGAAATATCGAAGCCAAAATGCAATGCTGAACTAGAACTAGGCTTAAAAGCACGAGATTACCTAAATGATCTTATTGCAAATGCATCAACAATTGAATTTAAAACCGAATACCTGGAAGATTATTTTGGAAGAATATTATCATATTTAATAATTGATGGTGAAGATGCATCAAGTAAGATTGTCGAAAACAAGCTAGGCGTTGTTTATAATCGCAAACAAAAATATGATTGGTGTCAGGATTTAAAACATGAATAAAACTATTAACTATAGAGAATAAGATGAAAAAACTACTTTCTCTTATTTTATTAACTTTCTTACTAATCCAAAATTCTCACGCTGAGGATCTCTCTGATCTAATTAGCCCAGAAACGTTTATTATTGATTATGAAGATTTAAATACTGAACAAATAAATGCTTCAATGCAGGCCAAAAAAGATGTGGTTCCAGTTTTAGGGAAAGACTGGATGATTGTGACGGCAAATTCTTACGCCTCTGCAGCAGGAGCTAAAATTCTTGAGGAAGGCGGAACAGCCGCAGATGCAATGATTGCTGCACAATCGGTTTTAGGGTTAGTAGAGCCAGAGTCTTCTGGCCTTGGTGGTGGAAGTTTCTTAATTTGGTACGACAATAAAACTAATAAAGTTACCACATTAGATGGACGAGAAACTGCACCAAGAACTTCATATACAACTCAGTTTCAAAACGAAAGTGGAGAGACTAAGAAATTTTTTGATGCTGTAATTGGTGGTCTTTCTGTAGGAACACCGGGTACGCCTGCGTTAATGTTCAAAGCACATGAAAAATGGGGAAAAATTAAGTGGTCAAATCTATTTACCACTGCAATAAATCTTGGGGAAAATGGCTTCCCCGTGTCTAAGAAGTTAGCATCATCAATTGAAAGAGACTCGGATAGATTAAAAAAAAGTAGTCAAACATCTAAATACTTTTTACCTGATGGAAATAATCTTAAATATAAACAATTAGTAACGAATAGAGCTTATGCTGAAACACTAAAAAAAATTTCTACAGATGGCATTGAAGATTTCTATAAAGGGGAAATTGCTAATGACATTGTAAATACAGTTCAAAACTATTCTGAAAATCCTGGGTTTCTAGAGAAAAGTGATTTAGAAAATTATAACGTAATAGAACGCGATCCAGTCTGTATAAGTTATAGAGAACATAATGTTTGTGGTATGGGGCCACCCTCATCAGGTGGAGTTGCAGTAGCACAAATTTTAAAAATCCTTGAGGAATTTAACTTAAAATCACTTGGCTATGAAAATCCTAAATCATGGCAGGTGATTGGTGATGCAAGCCGGTTAGCATTTGCTGATCGAGATAGATATTTAGCAGACAGTGATTTTGTTGATGTTCCCATGAAAGGTTTACTTGATCATGAATATTTAAAAAAAAGATCTAAGAAAATAGAATTAGGAACAAGAACAGAAAATATTGAGGCTGGAAATCCTTCTCAAGAAGTTACATACGATTATGGAGATGATAATTCACTTGAGCTACAATCAACAACTCATATATCAATTTATGATAAATATGGGAACGCATTGTCTATGACTTCTTCAATAGAAAATGCTTTTGGATCAAGATTGTTAACGGAAAGTGGGTTTCTATTAAACAACCAACTTACAGATTTTTCTTTTCGCGATGAAATTGATGGGAAATTAATTTCCAATAGACTAGAACCAGGTAAACGTCCACGATCTTCTATGTCGCCAACAATTGTTCTGAAGGAAGGAAAGCCAATATACATTACCGGATCTCCAGGAGGGAGTAACATTATTGGGTTCGTTGCAACCTCTCTTATTTCTCTTATTGATTGGGATATGAATGTACAACAATCTGTATCTTTACCCCATGCAATTAATCGATGGGGTAGATATGACATTGAAGATGGTCCAAATGCTAACACTCTAAAAGAAGCGCTTTCATCAATGGGCTACGAAACACAATTAAAAAAATACTTTTCAGGAATAAATACCATATATATCGGCGATAATCTTGAGGGGGGATCAGATCCTCGAAGAGAAGGGATTGCAATTGGAGGGTAATAAATAAAATAATATTAATCTCAGGACATTACTTTTTTATTATAGTAGAATTTTTTGAGGGGATAAGATGGATATACATGAATACCAAGCAAAAAAAATTTTATCTGACTTTGGAATTGGAATCCCAAGGGGAGGTATTGCCTATAGTCCTGAAAATGCAGAATATAAGGCAAAAGAAATTGGTGGTTCGCGTTGGGTTGTAAAGGCACAGGTTCATTCAGGCGCAAGAGGTAAAGCTGGCGGGATAATTATTTGCAACGATGCTTTAGAAGTTGCACGTGCTGCAGATAAGCTACTTGGAAAAAAACTGGTCACCAATCAAACAGGCCCATCAGGAAAAATTATCAATAGAGTTTATATAGAGGAAGCCTCTGATATAGAAAGAGAACTTTATTTAGGTCTTGTTTTTGATAGAGGCTCTGAATGTATTATGGTTGTGGCTTCTACTGAAGGTGGAATGAGTGTTGAAGAAATATCAAATAAAAAACCTGAAACAATAATCAGGTCAAAAATAGAAGCTGCTGTTGGGATTCAGGAATTTCAAGCAAGGGAGATCGCATTTAACCTTGGTATTGAAACAGGTCTTATCTCGAGAACCGCTGAGGTTATTGAGGGTTGTTATAGAGCTTTCAGTGAACTAGATGCAACTATGGTAGAAGTTAACCCTTTGGTCATCACGAAAGATAAACATGTCTTAGCTTTAGATTGCAAAATGAGTTTTGATAATAATGCATTGTTTAGAAGAAATGATGTTTCTGAATTAAGAGATAAATCTCAAGAAAACCCAAGTGAGGTATATGCAAGTGATAGAGGTCTAAATTACGTTGGACTAGAGGGAAACATTGGAAATATTATTAACGGCGCTGGATTGGCAATGGCGTCAATGGATATGATTAAGTCCGCTGGAGGAGAGCCAGCAAACTTCCTTGATATTGGAGGGGGAGCAACGCCAGAAAAAATTGTAAAAGCTTTCAAGCTTGTTTCATCTGATGAAAAAGTAAAAGTTATTTTAGTCAATATATTTGCTGGCATTAACAGATGTGATTGGGTTGCTGAGGGAATAGTTCAAGCACTTCAAACAATTAAAATAGACATGCCGCTTGTAATTAGGTTGGCTGGCACAAATGTTGAAAAGGGAAATAAGATTTTGAAAGAAAGCAATATTAATTACATTGAAGCCCATTCTCTTAAAGAAGCTGCTTCTAAGGCTGTTGAGGCGTTAAAAAAGATTGAAGTAAAATAATGTCTATATTGATTGATGAAAATACTAAAATAATTGTCCAGGGCTTCACTGGTAAAATAGGAAGTTTTCATGCGCAAGAAATGATTGATTACGGATCTAACGTTGTTGGAGGTGTTACTCCTGGCAAAGGGGGATCAACACATCTTGGCCTTCCTGTTTTCAATACTGTTAAGGATGCAGTAAAAGAAACAGATGCTGAAGCAAGTATCTTATTTGTTCCGCCAAGTTATGCTGCGGACTCTGCTATGGAAGCAGCTGATGCAGGTATCAAAGTGTGTGTTGCGATAACTGACGGAATACCCTCTCACGACATGATTAAAGTGAAGAGGTATATGCGAAGATATGCAAAATCTGAAAAAATGACAATGATTGGTCCTAACTGCGCTGGTATAATTAGCCCTGGCAAATCAATGCTGGGTATAATGCCAGGACATATCTATAAAAAAGGAAGTGTTGGCATTGTTGGGAGATCGGGAACATTGGGCTATGAAGCTGCATCACAAATGAAAGAGCTAGATATTGGTGTATCAACAAGTGTAGGCATTGGTGGAGATCCGATTAATGGAAGTTCGTTTAGAGATGTACTAGCTCGGTTTGAAGAAGATCCTGATACCGATATTATATTAATGATTGGAGAAATTGGTGGACCTCAAGAAGTAGATGCAGGTAAATTTGCAAAAGAAAATATGAAAAAACCAGTAGTTGCATATATTGCAGGACTAACCGCACCAAAAGGTAGAGTGATGGGTCACGCTGGTGCTATTGTTTCTGCATATGGAGAAAGTGCAGTTGAAAAAGTCGAACTCTTAAAAGAGTCCGGTGTTACTATATCAAAAAACCCGTCAGTTATTGGGGATACTATAAAGTCTGTTTTAGAAGGACAGCTTTAATTAGATAGTATACTTACTCATTATTGATTGAGAGCATCATCTTTCTTTGCGCTAAATGTATTTATACAATACACTGAATTGAAATTATATGGCTACAATTGATCTATCATTAAAAGAAATTTACGATCTTGCCAGAGAAGTTCTTGTAAATAATGGTTGCGATGAAACAAGTTCTAATGCTGTAGCCAATACTGTTTGCACTGCAGAAAGAGATGGGTCTGCATCTCATGGATTATTTAGAATGCCTGGTTATGTTAAATCGTTAAAAAGTAAAAAAGTAAATGGAAATGCTAATCCAACGATAAATAACTTAACTCAAAATGCTATACGAGTGGATGGTGATTATGGTTTTGCTCCTGTTGCTATAAATGTTGGTATTCCAGCTTTAATCGAGATTACGAAAAAACATGGAATTGGTGTTTTAACAATTACTAATACACATCACTTTGCGGCTCTGTGGCCAGAAACAGAAGCTTTAGCTGAAGAAGATCTTGTTGGAATTGCATGTACAGCATATAAACCAAGTGTTGCACCCGCTGGGGCAAAAAAACCTTTATTTGGAACAAATCCAATCTCATTTGCTTGGCCAAGACCTGGAAAAACTCCTGTCGTTTATGATATGGCAACGGCATCTATGGCCATGGGTGAAGTTCAGGTTGCAATGAGAGATGGACATAAAGTGCCAATGGGAACTGGATTGAATAAAGAAGGAGAGTTGACAAGTAGCCCTGCTGAAATTGTTGACGGTGGAATGCTTCTTCCTTTTGGTGGATATAAAGGGTCAGCCATTTCCATGATGATTGAATTGCTTGCTGCTGGAATGGTTGGAGATCTGTTTAGCTTTGAAGCTAAAGTTGAAGATAATAATGACGGAGGACCAGCAAGAGGTGGGGAGTTTATTATGGCCATGTCTCCTGAACTGATAGCTGGAAAAAATTGGGCCGATCATTCTGAAGAATTCTTCAAGCAAATGCTCTCATTAGAAGGTGTTCGCCTGCCAGGTCAAAGACGACACAAAAATCGAGAGTCCCAAGAACCTCGGCCAATCAATAAAGAACTTGTCGATAAAATAAGAGAGCTTAAATAGTTTTAAAACCAAACTCTAGAGAAGCATCGGTTATAGCATGATAAAATGAACCAGCAAAACTTCTCGAAGCCATAATATTAAGCGTTATGGGATCATCGTTAATCATATCTACAGAAATTGTAATGCCATGATAAACAGAATTTGCACAATTATTTTTAACAAAATTATTTAAATTAAGTGGGGATCCTTTCTTAATCACATTTAGAGCATCATTTCCTTTAACTTCTATAATTGCTCTAGAGTGCGAAAGATCAGTAATTGCAAAATCACTACCTGGGCATTGTTTTTCTATTTCATGTGAAATATTTTTATTTTCAGAAATAATTATCCATATATTTGGTGCCTGCCACTGAATTCTTAAGCTATTATTGCCTGAGGATGACCCTCCTTTAGTTGGAAACTTATGTCCTTCCAAAAACAAATTACTTAAATCCATATTACTCATTTTGTATTTAGAGAGCTGGAAAATTTTTATATTTGAAATTTCTCTAATGGAAAGTAAATCAGTTTCATGTTTGGCTTCGTAGTTACCGTATAGTCCTATTTTGTGTGTATTAGCTAATGGTGATATTTTATTCATGAGCGCACTCTCTTTCCCTCTGGATCGACATAATGCTGAGATATAATTTCTACAGGAATTACAATGTTTTTTAGAGGCGATACTGCAAAGAGCTTTTCACCTTTCCTATTTTTACCGTCTTTAATGATTGCTAATGAAAAAGGATTATCATACTCGACACTCCAACAAGAGGCGGACACATGACCCAGTTTTGGATTCGGGAAACTTGCCTTAGCATTTTCTACCAAATAAGAACCTTCAGGAATTGATGTTTTTTTATCAAGTGGAACAACTCCAACTATTTTTTCCCTATCTTTTTCTGCAAATGCTTTTCTGGTTAAAGATCTTTTACCAATGAAATCTTTTTTTTGACTTAACATTCCCTCAAGAGAAAGATCGTATGCGATTGTTCGTCCATCTATCTCAGAACCTGCCACATGACCCATCTCAATTCTTAATGTTGATAGTGCTTCAGTGCCATATGGCTGTATACCAAGATCTTCACCTAATAACATAATTTCATTCCACATCTCCTCTCCGTAATCAGACATTACATTGACTTCAAAAGCCAATTCTCCAGAAAATGAAATTCGGAAAACACGAGCAGTAATATTTTTAAACTTAAATTCTTTAAAGCCCATAAACGGGAAGCCTTCATTACTTACATCATCATGAGGAAATAATTTCTTTAGTAATGCTCTGGAATTGGGTCCTGCAATTGCCATTCCAGCCCATTGTTCAGTAGTTGAAACAACATTAACGTCTAATTCCGGCCAGACAACTTGAAGATAATATTCAAGATGTGAGAGAACATTTGCGGCCTGCGCGGTAGTGGTTGTCATGTGAAAATGATTTTCAGATATTCGCGTTGTAGTTCCATCATCAAAAACCATACCGTCTTCTCTCAACATCACGCCGTATCGAGCTTTACCAACTGGCAATTTTAGGAAAGCATTGGTGTATATACGATTAAGGAATTCAGCAGAATCTCTTCCCTTGATGTCTATTTTCCCAAGAGACGTAACATCACAAATACCAACATTCTGTCTAACATTTAGAGCTTCTCTTTTTGATGCTTCATGAAGAGATTCTTCTCCTCTATAATAATACCTTGGTCGTAACCAAAGCCCAGCATCGACAAATACAGCATTATTCTTTTCATGCCATTCATGCATTGGAGATTTTCTAGTTGCCTGATAATTTTTTCCAACCTCACGACCAATAAGAGTTCCAATCGTTACTGAAGTATAAGGGGGTCGAAACGTGGTATGGCCAACTTCTGGAACAATTTTCTTTTCTAAGTCTGAAACTAGTTGCAAGCCATTGAGATTACTAGTTTTACCTTGATCTGTAGCCATCCCAAGAGTGGTATAGCGTTTCACATGTTCAATTGATCTAAAACCTTCACGAACAGCTAATTGAATATCTGAAACAGCCACATCATTTTGAAAATCAACAAACCTTTTGTAGTTTTTATTATTTGGAAGTGGCATGCACCAGAATTTGTCATGTGACCTGAAATCTTTTTCATCTGATATTGGTACTGACAGCTCTTTGCTATTTTTTGTAATTTCATCAGAAATTTGAAATCCCTTTTTAAAGCCATCAGCTAAACTTTCCTTTAATGTAAACGAACCATTGGCTGAACCAATAACAGTCTCTTTCTGTCTAGATTGGTGAGGCAAGAATGTATCTGTTTCAACTTCGTACTTGAGTTTATTGCCCGATTGAGACGCAAGGTGAACTGTAGGCGTCCAGTTTCCAGAAACAAAAATAGAATCACAGGGTAACGTTTGTAAATTTTTATATCCATCTTTTGTGTTATTTAATTCACCAATTGTTGCAGAATTTACTTTTTTATATCCTGACGTATTTGCAATACCATGGTTAAATTTTATTTCTATTCCAAGATTTTTAGCTTCTTGTACAACTCCAGCATTAGATGATTTTCTAGTATCCAAAATAATTGTATTTATTCCTTTAGCTTTAAATTCTATAGCTGTTTCATAGGCTGTATCGTTGTTTGTAAAAACAATCGGATTTTTTCCTGTCAGAACTCCATAGACTTTTAGATATTCTCGAGCGGAATTCGCTAGCATAATGCCCGGTCTGTCATTGTTAGCAAAAATTAGAGGTCGTTCAATAGAACCCGTAGATATAATCACATGTTTGGCTCGGATATACCAAAGTCTCTGACGAGGTGTATAAGGTGCCGGATTTTTAAGATGATCTTTACATCTTTCAAACATGACGAGCATATTATGATCATAATAACCAAAAACTTGAGAACGTTTTCTTACTGTTACATTTGGCATTGACTCTAATTCAGCAATAGAGTCTTCAACCCACTCATCTCCATTTTTATTGCCAATGGTTACATTGTCGGTGAGTAAAGATCCGCCAAATCTTGATTTATCTTCAGCAAGAATAACTCGTGCACCATTTTTTGCAGCTGATAAGGCACTTGCAATACCAGAAGGTCCTGAACCAACAACAAGAATATCACAATGCTCGTACTGATGTTCGTACCGATCAGGGTCAGGATCTAAAGGTGCCTTTCCCATTCCTGCAGCTTTTCTTAT
>ERZ802821.1452-NODE-1452-length-12422-cov-54.9357_pt1 | contig 12422 bp, 13 predicted proteins | sample MGYA00345648_ERZ802821 | MGnify/ENA primary metagenome ERZ802821 (study PRJEB30503, sample SAMEA104212357) | marine metagenome | biome: Westerlies Biome; feature: [SRF] surface water layer (ENVO:00010504) within the epipelagic zone...; material: water... | reverse complement strand
CAACTGCTGGTTCTGGTGGATGACATGGACATCCCCCTGGGGCGTCTGCGGTTGCGGGCCCAGGGCAGTGCTGGAGGCCATAACGGTTTGCGGAGCACAATTCAGCACCTGGGCACTCAGGCCTTTCCGCGCTTGCGCATCGGCATTGGTGCTCCTGCTGACAACCCCGCGGAACGGCGGGCGCGCACCGTGTCCCACGTGCTCGGTCCCTTCAGTCGTGCGGAGCAGTCTGAGGTGGATGCCGTGCTGGACGGTGTGTTGGAGGCCATCCAGCGCATTCAGCGCCAGGGTCTGGACCGCGCCGGCAACTGGATCAACGGCTTCCGTCCGGCCTCAGTGGAATGACAGCGCTTCCCGCCACGACAGCCCACCTCAGGGTTTTGCGGCAGTGCTTCAGTGATCAGTGCGTTGAGGGTGAGGTCTCGGCAGGCGGTTTCGAGTGGACCTTTCACTGGGCCTTCGATCGCGGTGAGCTCACGGTTGAGCCGTCCCTGGGTCGAGCCCTGATTCAGGACGCGTTGCTGCGCTTTCTGGTGCGCGCCGACTATCGATTGGAGCCCGGCGGGGATTACACCTTCACGGTGCGGGCACGCTTTTGAAGGCCGGTCGCGGCTGAGGCCACTGGCACTGATGGCCGAGGTGATCTTCGACCATCACCAGAGCTGCCACCGCATCCAACTCACCAGGGGGAAGCCGCAGGCCCCGCGGCAGCAGTTGCCTCCATCCCTTGGCGGGCCAGAGCTGCCAGTAGCGCTCCCGGGCGCGAAGGGTTGTTCCCCTTTCCTCAACGATTTCGATGGAGGCCAGTCGTTGCAACGCTGGATTCCATTGCTCCGAGCTGGTGCCGTTCCCCAACAGGATCAACCGCAGCTCCCCCTGGTTGGACCAGGTCTTCAGCTGACTGATGACGCGCGATGGGGGCAGCACGACACCATCGAGGACCAGGCGCTGATCAGGATCCACCAACACCAGACCGCACTTGGCACGACCGGGGTCGAGTCCCACCAGATGGCTCATGGCTCCAGGATCACGCTCACAGCGACAGGATCCGCCGTGTCGCTGCTGCGGACAGCGATCACCTGCAGCTCGAGCGGTTCGTTGTCGGTTCGATCCACCAGCGCCAGGCCCAGCTCGTTCAGGGCGCTGCCATCGAACTGCAGTCCTTCACTGAGCGAACCGCGGCGTTGAACTTCTGCAAAGGCTGAAGCCAGCAGCAGGTTGAGCCGGGTTCTGACCGCCTCTGATCCGCGTTCGTCCGGCTCGATGGTGGTGGTGGCCAGCACCTCGTCGACGCGGGTGATGGTTCGGTTCGGCTTCACATCCGGGTAGGCATACACCACGGACTCACCCCGCAGCACATTGCCCGCCGATCGCATCGACACGACCCAGGTGCCGGATTGACGCAGGGTTTGTTGCAGCCGTTCCACATCCCCTCGGGGGACCAGAAGGATCTGACGATCCGGGGTTTCCCCTGGTCTGACCCTGACGTAGGCGGTTTGGTTGGCTTCCTGCAGCAACCGATCCACCACCTGCTTGGCCTGCCCCGGTTGCTCCAGCCTCACCGTGGCAGTGGCCAGGGCCTGGCCACTGCGCAGCACGACGGATCCACGGCGCAAGGCCAGCAGGTCTTGCTCTAAAGACGTGAGCTCCTTTTCCCCAGCCTTGATCCGGTCGCGCACACTGCGCAATTCGGCTTCCGTCCGCTGGATATCGACGTCCCTGGCCTGGATGTCGGCGGTCAGTCGGTTCCGTTCCTGCTCCAGTTGACGCTTTTGCTGTTGCAGTGGTTCCAGCTCTCGGCGCAGGGTTGCGGACCGTTGCCGGGTGGAAATTAATTCCGCCTCGATCCGCTCCGTCGCTGACCGAGCCTCGCGCCGCTCCGTTTCGGCCGCATCAAGGGCCGCCCGGCTGTCCCGGAGTTTGGCCTGGAGGGCATCGAGCTCGAACAGTCCAACCCGAAGCTGGCGGCTCACCAGGAGCAGAAGACCCAGGGACAGGGCACTGATCAGGCTGCCGGTGAGCACTGTGATCAACACAGCGGTGCGTCGCGGCCTCAGATTGAACAGGCTGAGCCGTGCCTTTCCCACGCGACTGCCCAGCCGATCCCCCAGGGTCGACAGCACGCCTCCGAGGATCAGCAAAGCCAGGATCAGCAGCCAGCCGCTCATCAGACCCCCATCGCACGGGGGGTGGACTCAGCTGAACCGCTTGGCCAGGGCGATGGGATCCAACACCGTGATCTTCTTGCGGTCAATCTGAACGAGTCCGGATTGGCGCAAGTCTCCCAGCAGACGGGTGATGGTGACGCGTGTGGAGCCGATCGCTTCGGCAATGGCTTGATGAGACAGGCGCAGATCAATCGTGATGCCGAGTTCATCGGGCACGCCGAAATCCCTGCACAGCACGAGCAGAAAACTCACCAGTCGGGACGACATATCGCGATGGGTGAGGGTTTCGATCATCGTTTCCGTCTGCAGGATCCGACTGGAGAGACCCTGCAGAAGACGCAGGCCGACACCGGTGTCCGCCTCGATGGCAGCACGCACAGAGGCGGCCGGTGCGGTCACCATTTCCACCCGCGTGAAGGCAACAGCGTGATAAAAGCGGTCGGATCGGTGTCCGGTGAGCAGTGACAGCACGCCGAACAGGCTGTTTTCCCGCAGCAGCGCCACGGTGATCTCTTCGCCTGATTCGTACACCCTGGACAGGCGCACGGCTCCGCGACGGATCAAATACACCCTTTCGGCCGGATCCCCCGGGAAGAAAATCGTCTTGTTGCGTTCCACCAACTCGGTGCTGGCTCCATCCAGATCACGGATGACATCCAGAAGGGTGCGGCTTCGTTCGGCTGCACCCGCAACCTGCGGTTGCTGGGGGGAATAGCGACTGAAACCACTGCTGGCCACCATGGTTTCCTCGCAACTGTTGGGAAATTACGAATGTGCCCTGACGAGCCGTGTAGTCGTTATTACGAAATCGCTGAACCGGCGGCTGTGGCCAGGGCGAGACGCTGACCTTGCATCAGCTCCTGAAGTCCCGATTCAGCCAGGTTGAGCATGGCATCGAGTTCGGAGCGGCTGAAGGGTGCTTGCTCTGCCGTCCCTTGCAGTTCCAGCAGGCGGCCATCACCGGCGGTGACCACATTGAGATCAACATCGGCACGGCTGTCTTCGCTGTAGTCGAGATCCAGCAGGGGCGTCCCATCGATCAACCCCACCGAAACCGCCGCCAGCTGCTGGCGAATCGGATCCTGCGTCAACACACCCTGGGAGCGGAGTAGATCACAGGCCCGGCGCAAGGCGATCCAGGCGCCGGTGATCGAGGCGGTGCGGGTGCCGGCGTCGGCCTGGATCACATCGCAGTCGATCAGAAGCGTGCGCTCGCCGAGGGCGTCCATGTCGAGAACAGCCCGGAGACTGCGACCGATCAGGCGTTGGATCTCCTGCGTTCTGCCCGAGAGTTTCATCAACTCTCGCGACTGCCGTTGCGGTGTCGAACCGGGAAGCAGTCGATATTCAGCGCTGAGCCAGCCGCAACCGTTCCCCCGGCGCCAGCGGGGGACGTCCTCCTCAAGCGAAACGCTGCAGAGCACAGCGGTTCGGCCCGTACGCACGATGAGGGAGCTGAGGGCGAAGGACATCGGATCCCAGTCCACGGAGAAGGGGCGCAGCTCTGTGGCTCCCCGGCCGTCTGCCCGCGTGGGCGTGGGTGCAGGCATCGGCGCATCACAGCTGTCGTCAAGCCTGACAGGCGATGCCCCGGCTTGATGGAACGTCACACCATGGATGGTGTCTTGACCCTTGTGGGGTGGCTTTGCACCGCTACATTCAAGGTCTGCCGGGATCTCCCGGGTGCCTGCAGCCGAGATGACCGCCAGCCTCACCTCAAGCCATCGTTCCTCGGACTCCGTGGCTCAGGACCACAGGGCTCTGGAGCGGGCTGGTCTCCGCCCGTTGGTGCCGGTTCGCCCACCCCTGCAGCTGGTGGAGCCGGAGGGGCAGCTTCAGGTTCACACCGCGACCTATCGCGGCAGCTTCTCCAGCGTTCTCAGCCAGGCGATGCGCACCGCTGGGCTGGGCAGTCGTGTGCTGATTGCTCAATTCCTCAAAGGCGGGGTGCATCAGGGACCGCAGGGTTGCGTGCGTCTCTGCGGCGGACTCACCTGGCTCCGCCCCGATGTGCCCGCTTGTCTCTCTCAGGCTGATCACCCTGGTGGTGCGGCGGCTGTTGATGCGGTTTGGCAGTCCTGCCGTCGCCATCTGCGTGATGGCGACATCGATCAGCTGGTTTTGGACGAAGTCGGCCTCGCCGTTGGATTGGGCTACGTCGAGGAGGCTGCCCTGCTGGATGCCCTCGACCAGCGGCCGCCCGCCATGGATGTGGTGATCACAGGGCCCGCCATTCCCCCCAGCATCGTGGCCATGGCTGATCAGGTCACCCAATTGCGTCGAGGTTTCTGATGCTCAAGAACGATCGCTGGATCGCCGAACAGGCCGCGCAGGGCATGCTCGAGCCCTTCCAGAAGGGCTTGGTCCGCCATCTGGATCCCGAGCAGCAGGCCAGGCCTGTGCTGAGTTTCGGTTGTTCCTCCTATGGCTATGACCTGCGCCTTTCAGCTCAGGAATTCATGATTTTTCGCCATGTGCCGGGCACGGTGATGAATCCCAAGCGCTTCAACCCCGCCAACCTCGAGCCGACGCCGTTGCATGAGGACGAGGACGGTCGTTATTTCATCCTGCCGGCCCATTCCTATGGCCTTGGCGTCGCGCTGGAGAAGATGCGCGTCCCGCCCAACATCACGGTGATCTGTCTTGGCAAGAGCACCTATGCCCGTCTGGGCATCATCGTGAACACCACGCCTGCGGAAGCGAGCTGGGAAGGACACCTCACCCTTGAGTTCAGCAACAGCTCCGGCGCTGACTGCCGTATTTACGCCGAAGAAGGGATCTGTCAGCTGCTGTTCTTCGAGGGGGATCCCTGCGACACCACCTACAGCGATCGCCAGGGCAAATATCAACATCAACCGGAGCGGGTCACCCTGGCTCGGATCTAAGGGGCCAGCCTGGCGCGGTGAAGCCTGCTTTTCTCATACCAGCCCGCAAATTCAGGGGCCCAGGACACCATGTGTGGCCACATCAGATCGCAGAGCTGGCGGATTTCCAGCTGCGCGTCGAGCTTGGCCCGCAGATCCATGAAGTGCAGAAAGGCCCGCAGACTGAAGCTCACCACGAAGTGCTGGCGATAGTCGAAGGGAAGGATGCCCCGGGCGTGCTCTTCAGCGAAGCCTGCTGATAAAAGGTCGCGATAACGCTCCGCTGAGGCTCGGCAATGGTCGAGGTCCAGGGCCCGCTGGCTTTCGGTGTAGGCGTATTTCTTGCCCTGGCGATCGCTGTAGTCACCGACCGGTCGCAGGTAGAACACCTCCTCCAGATCCAGCTCCCCATTGGCAGCGCGGCAGATGCGCTCGCCGGTGTATCGCATCGACTGCACATCAAAGCTGACGCCCACCCGGTGGGTGCGGGCCTGCTGCATCACGGAATGGGGGAACCAACCCACGTTCAGCACGATCTGGGCGTGCTCCATCGGGCCGTAATGACCGCGTTCCCCAGCCAGCAGGCGTTTGACGCAGATCTCCCCCGCCCGTTGTTCATCGGGCCAATTCTCACGATCAGCCGCGACGAAGCCCTCGCTGTAGTCCTGATGCATGGCCGCATACACACAGAGCTGAGGGTTGGGTGTGGCAGCGATCAGATCAACCCGGAAGCGATCCATGGTGATGACGACGGGTCAGTGTGGTGATCATGCCGCTGATGACGGCAAGCTGCCCGGATGAATCCGCTGCACGGTGATCAACCGTGGCTGCGGGGACCAGCCGTCAAAGATGCCTGTTGTGGTGCGTCGTCCGTGCGTTCACTGACACGACCCAGCCCCTGCAAGGACGGCAGTGGGGAGCCCTGAATCAGCGCATCGGCGAGGAGGGAGAGTTCCTCGTCCCGTCGCAGGCCAATGGAGCGGCCGACGGCATCACCCTCAGCATTGAACAGATTGAGCTGGGGGATGCCGTTGACGTCGTAGCGATCCACCAGGCCCTGCCAGCGCGGGTTGTCGACGTTCACCATCACCACATCCAGCTGTTGTTGCGTGCTCTGCTCGAGCTTCAGCATCGCCGGCGCCATCTCCCGGCAGACCTGGCACCAGTCGGCATAGAACTCAATCATCGTCGGACGCCCGTTGCTGAGGGCGACGTCAGGAGTCAGGGAACGTCGGGCCAGCTGTTCCAGAGGGGATCCGCTCTGCAATCCACCCCGCATCATGGTCAGACCAACGGCCAGGACGATGGCGGCCACCACCAGCACGATCCGTTGAACAGGACCCAGCAGTGGTTGTGGAGAACTGCCTGTCATGGCCTTGTCTAGGGGCGAAGCCACTTTGGCAGTCACCTCTGATCCCCGTGATTAGCGTGAGTCCATGGGTTGTTTTGGGCTCCTGAACCTGCCGCTGCGGGCGCCGATGCTCAACGTGCTCTTCGGCGTCGCTGTGGTGATGGGCCACCAGTGGTCGATGGCCCAGATCCAGTTCATGCACTCCCGCAGCATCTCTCTGGAACTGCTGTTCGTTGTTGAAGGGGTTCAGCTGTTGGCGGTTCTGGTGATCTGCACCATGCCGGACTTGCTGATGCGGAGACTCTCGTTGGTGATGGCGTCCAGTCGGGTCATGACCCTGCTGGTCACGCTGTTGATGGTGATCGTCCTTGGGATTTACCTGCTGAGGCTGAACTTGCTGTCTGATCTGCTGATCCTGGCTTCAGCGCTGTTGTTGGCGCGGCTTGATCTGGTCCGTCTTGGGGTGATGACTGCCCCCCGGCGCTCGCTGTTGCTGTTGGGATTCGTTCTCGTTGCCGGAATTGGACTTGGCCACTGTTTGCCCCATTCCCTCGGCGCGGTCGTCGCACCCGGGCCACGCGTCGTCTGAGTAACCCAAAAGATTGTCGAGAACTTTTTTGGTGTAGTAGCGGGTTTCGGCGTATGGAATCCGCTCCACCCAGAGTTCGATGTCCTCGTCGTTGCGCGGCTGAGGCCAGGAACGCACCGTGCCAGGGCCGGCGTTGTAGCTGGCAATGCTGAGGAAGGCATCCTCTTCCCAGAGCTGAAGCAGTGATCTCAGGTACGCAGCCCCGAGGGAGATGTTTGTGGATGGCTCCATCAGCTCATGCTCCGAGAGCGGTTTCCCGGCGACGGAGGCGGCCGTTGCGGGCATGAGTTGCATCACACCGACGGCTCCAGCCATGGAACGCACGCCTGGAGAAAAGCGCGACTCCTGTTTTGCGATGGCCAGTAACAACGTTGGATCCACCCCGTGCTGTGTCGATGCGGACTGGATGGCTTGTTGGAAGACGACAGGGTTCTGGCTCCGTTGCAGCAGCAGGCGCTGCCGACAGCTCGTGGGGACCCAGCGCACGCTCAGTCGCCAGAGCTGATCGAGGCCGCGCCAGGGGTCATCCACGCTGAGCCGCAGTCGTCCCTCCACCAACTGCTCCTCTGCTGCCAGGGGAGCTCGGGGATCACGCAGCGATAGCCAGGCGTCCCATGCCTGTTCGGTGAGCCCCAGCCTCCAGAGGGTGTTCACCTCTGGATAGCGACTGTTGAGAGGAGCCCATACCGGGACGGGCAGGGTTGTGGATGGTTTGTCCAGATGCAGGGGCTTGGCTTCACCCAGACGCACTTCTGCCCGCCAGCGGTAATACCCCGGGGGGTGGGTGTCGATCAATCGCCGCCAATGGTTTCTGGCGGCGGTGCTGTTGCCTGTCCGTTCTTCGCTGAGCCCCAGCCAGAACAGTTGCCGTGCTTCCAGAGGGGGCGGCAAGGTGCCTGAAGGCAGGGCCATCAACAGGTCCCGGGCCCGTTCCCACTGCTCATCGAGCAGGGCAAACCGAGCTTCATCCCACTGCAGCTGCCAGCTGTCGCGGTCGTCAGGCCACCGTTTGAGCACGTTGATGGCGCCCCTGCCGGCATTGAGCCGAACCTGTGCCGCGGCCACAGCAGCGGAGCGCTCCGCCAGGGATGGCGGAATGGCTTCCACGAGTGCCGGGTCCGGCAGCAGGGGCTCCATCAGCAGACGAACAGCTTCATCACTGGCCAATGATTTCGGCTGCCGCTGGGTGAGCTCCAGCAGCATCTGTTCCCCTTGGATGTGCTGCTCCTCACCACCCCGCAACAGGGCACGCCCCACGGCGAGAGCAGTCTCCGCTTCAGCTGCTTCACCTTGCAGACAGTCCAAGGCGGAGGATCCGGCCCCGAGCATGGCCAGGGCCCAGGCAAGGCTCTGGCGCTCTGCCGGGGTCGGCTCCCTGGCGCTGCAGGCTGCTTTCAGTCGGTCCATCGCGCCCGGCCAGCGCCAACCCCAACGCGCCAGATGGTGTGCCCCCTGATGCCCCCGTTCCGGGGTTGGCTCCAGGGCCACGGCGGTCGCAAGGGCTGCGGGGTGGGACGGATGCAGCTCCAGCAGCTCCTGACGCCGGCCAGGGACCTGCTGCCGGGCTCTCGCGCTCACGGTTGTCTCTGGAAAGCGGCTCAGCAGTTGTTGCCAGAGGACGTCTGCCCCAGCGTGATCCCCACGGCGCTGCTCTCTCTCGGCGGCAAGGGCCAGAGCAACGGCGGCCAGGGGATCGTCTCCCCAACCCTGCCCAGCCAGGGTCGGACTGCTTTTGGCCATCAACAAGGCCGCTTCACGCCGGCGCAGAGGATCCACCGACCATCGATAGGTCTGCCACAACTGGATCGGTGTCGTCTTGGGGGTCAGCGCTGGCTGTCGTTCCCGCAGCAGGCGCTGGCCCATGACGGTGATCGTCAGGCTCAGTCCGGCCGTTGTGAGCAGAAGGGCGAAGAGGTTCCGGGGTCCTGCGGGCACGCTGTCGCCGGAACTCACCACATTCTGCGTCCCGCTGAGGGCGGCAGGTCACCTGTCACCTGGGATGCGGAGCGCTCGGCCCATGGTTTGTAGTCTTCGATCCACGATTGAGACCCATGGTTCAAAGCGCCGTCCCGTCGATCGGGCCCTCGCTCGGGTCTTCAGCGCCAGGCTTCGGCACGGATGGCATCCGCGGACGTGCCGGCACTGAGCTCTCACCGGCCCTCTGTCTGCAGGTGGGTTACTGGATCGGTCGCGTGCTCAAGGCCGATGGTCCGGTGTTGATCGGGATGGATTCCCGCAGCAGCGGCAGCATGCTGGTGGCGGCTTTGACCGCAGGACTGACGGCGGCGGGTCGAGATGTCTGGGAGCTTGGCCTCTGTGCCACGCCGGCGGTGCCCCTGCTGATCCGTGAGGTGGGTGCCGCCGGTGGACTGATGGTCTCGGCCAGTCACAACCCCCCCGCCGACAACGGCATCAAGGTGTTTGGTGCCGATGGCACGAAGCTGAGCGCCGAGCGTCAGGCCCGGGTGGAAGCCGGCCTGCGGGGTGAGCTCGAGGACGATGGCCCCAGCCGCTGTGGTCGCTCGGTTCAGCGGCAGGACCTGCTCAGGTCGTATCAGGACAAGTTGCTGAGTTCGGTGGGGGATCGGCGGCTCAATGGTGTCCCGATCGTTCTTGATCTCTGCTGGGGTTCAGCGACGGCCTGTGCCGCTGAGGTGTTTCAAACCCTCGGCGCAGACCTGACGGTGCTGCATGGCCAGCCGGATGGGGAACGGATCAATGTGGCTTGTGGTTCAACCCAGCTGGACCCCCTGCGCCAGGCCGTGGTGGCCCAAGGGGCGGTGATGGGCTTCGCCTTTGACGGTGACGCCGATCGGATGCTGGCGGTGGATGCCCGTGGTCGGGTGGTTGATGGAGACCATGTTTTGTACCTCTGGGGATCGGTGCTCCAGGACCAGAAGGCGCTTCCCGGCGATCGACTGGTTGCCACGGTGATGTCCAACCTGGGATTTGAGCGGGCCTGGGAGCGTCGCGGCGGTGTGCTCGAGCGCACGCCCGTTGGCGACCAGCATGTTCATGCCGCGATGGTGGCCAACGGTGCAGCCCTTGGGGGTGAGCAGTCTGGCCACATCCTTGCGGCATCCCATGGGCTCTGCGGTGATGGGGTGCTGACGGCGCTGCAGCTGGCGACGCTGTGCCATGCCCAGGACATCGCCTTGAGCGACTGGTTGGATCGCAGTTTCAAGGCCTATCCCCAGACGCTGGTGAATGTGACGGTTCCGGACCGAGCCCGCCGCAAGGGATGGTCCAGTTGCATGCCGCTTCAGGAGGCGGTGCTCGAGGCGGAGGCGAGCATGGGTGCAGCTGGGCGGGTGCTGGTGCGGGCCAGCGGCACCGAACCGGTGCTGCGGGTGATGGTGGAAGCGGAAGACCAGTCGCTGGTGGACCGCTGGACCCAGCATCTGGCTGCCATGGCCGACGAGCACCTCAACGCGGCCTGAGCACCAGCTCGCGGGCCATGGTGAGTGCGCCCCAGCAGGCATCGGAGGCAGCTGGGGCCCAGCGTGCGCCAGGGATCTCAGCGATGATCCCCACCTCAACCGCCCGTTGGACGCTGCCCGGGTGTTGCAGTACGCCGCCGAGCCCCGCCACCGCCGGCTGCGGTAGCGCGAGTTCCCGGGCCACGGTGGCGGCACAGCTCACCAGAGCCGCAGCTGATCGTTGAAGGATGTCCTGAGCGGCAGGAAGGCCTGCATCAGCCGCTGCGACCAGCAGTGGTGCCAGGGCGGCCAGGTCCGCGGCAGTTCGTGACGGTTGAACCACCCAGGCTTTGACATCGGCATGGCCGCGGCAGCCCAGCTGCTCCCACATCCGCTGGCGCAGGGGGTGGTCCGGCCGTCGCCCATCGGCCATCTGCAGGGTGAGTTGCAACCCCTGATGGCCCAAATCAAAGGCGGAACCGGCGCCATCGAGCATCCAGCCCCAACCCCCGCAGCGGTGTTCTTTCCCCTGGCGGTCTCTGCCGAGGCAGATCATGCCGGTGCCGCTGATCAGGATGATTCCATCCCCTTCAGGGAAGGCTCCCCGCAGCGCGGTGCGCTCGTCGCCCGTGGCCAGGACTCTGTCCTCGGGAAGAGACAAGGCATCTGCCAGCAGGGCAGTGGCTTTCGGTTGCAGGGCTGTGCCCTGCTCGATTCCGCTGGCACCGATCACGGCGGCATCCAGCCTTCGTTCCCCTTCACCCTCAGAGGCGGATTTCAGGCTGGTGAGCACGGCCTGACGGAACCGCTCAGCTCCGCCAGAGGCCTCGAGGTGGGACACCCCAGGACCTGAACCCTCACCGATGATCTGCCAGCCGTCCTCTTGCCAGCGGCAGACCCGGCAGCGGGTGCTGGTCTGGCCGGCATCGAATCCTGCGAGCAGCATCAATCCCGCAGCCAGCTGGCGCCGAGGCTGGCGAGAGCGAACCAGCCGATCAGTTGCACCTCCGGCCGGAAAAAGATCGTGTCTGTGATGCCTTGGGTGAGCAGCCCGGCGATGGCGGCGAGGCTGCCGATGGCGATCAACCCCTGCTGCCCGTGGATGCGGAGGCCGCGCTGGATGCTGCTCAGCAGCAGTCCCAGGCAGGCCAGCAGCCCAGGGATACCGGTCTCCACCAGGATCTCCAACGGCACGGAGTATGCGCTGAGGGCATCGAACTTCGGCTGCTGATACAGCGGATAGATGCTGTTGAAGGCGGCATTGCCGGGTCCGATGCCGAGCCAGGGGCGGTCCTGAACCATCTCGATGGCCGCCAGCCACACGTTGATGCGGAAGTTGTTGGAGCTGTCACCGCGACCAGCCACCAGGCTCAGCACCCGGGTGCGGATCGGTTCCAGTTGGGTGACCGCCAGGGCCAGCGCGATGCCGGCGATCAGCAGGGCGGCCAGGGGAAGCAGACGTCGCCACAGCGGCGGCCAGTGGGCTGTACTTCTGAGCAGGATCAGCATGCCCGCCAGGGCCAGGGCCGCCAGCAGGCCCAGCCAGCCTCCACGGCTGTAGGTGAAGACGGTGGCGCTGCCCGCCAGCAGTGCCGTCACCGCAGCGAGGAGGCGAAAACTCAGCCGCTTCCAGCGCAGTACGGCGATGCATGCCAGGGGCACCAGCGGCAGGAGATAGCCCGCCAGAAGGTTGGGGTTACCGAGTGGTCCGTAGATGCGAATCGTGCCGGCACTGACGGAGTTGGGATCGGCCCAGCCGGCGAGCTCGTCGGTGGAGGCATACAACTGCCGCAGTGCCAGAACACTGCTGAATAGCCCTCCCCCCAGCAGCGCGGCCAGCAGTCGGTCCCACCAGACGATCTGCCGTTCCAGCAGGGTGCGCATCAGGGCGTACACGCCCAGGTAGCTGGTCAGCTTCAGCAGGCCTTTGGCGGCAGCGATCGGAACGGGGGAGAAGCCTGTGCAGACCACGGCGATGGCGAGGTACAGCAGCACCCAGCGGCTGATGGCACTGAGGCGTTCGGGGGGGGT
>ERZ802821.1451-NODE-1451-length-12433-cov-14.7567_pt1 | contig 12433 bp, 15 predicted proteins | sample MGYA00345648_ERZ802821 | MGnify/ENA primary metagenome ERZ802821 (study PRJEB30503, sample SAMEA104212357) | marine metagenome | biome: Westerlies Biome; feature: [SRF] surface water layer (ENVO:00010504) within the epipelagic zone...; material: water... | reverse complement strand
AAATGGAATGAAGATTACGCTGATCCAAACTCTGATATAAATAGATTTGGAAGAACAATAGCTAATGGCTCTTCTTTTAGAGGTTTTGCTAAAACCCTTGTAAGAGAGAAGGAGCCAGGAACTTTTCATCATTATGTAAGTATTGATACACAAATCTTGGGTTTCTTGCTAGCTGAAGTGACAGGCATGCCACTAAAAGATTACTTGTACGAAAAGCTTTGGAATAAAATTGGAATGGAAGATGAGGCCTATTTTATTGTTGATAATGATGGTGTAGAAATGGCTCTTGGTGGCCTTAACGCAACCTTAAGAGACTTCGCAAAGTTTGGGCTTTTATATGCAAACAGGGGTCAATGGAATGGAGAAAATATTGTTCCATCAAGCTGGGTCGATGCATCACATCAAACTGATGCACCACATTTGATACCAGGAGAACACGATCTTTCATCTTCTCCATGGGGATATGGATTACAGTGGTGGGTGCCCGGGTTTCCTGATACAGACTATACTGCTTCTGGAGTTTATAACCAGTATATATACATAGATCCTTTGAAGAATGTTGTAATTGCAAAAACTTCATCAAATCATAGGTTTACTGCTGAAAAAGAATATTCAAAGGCAGCTCATGTGGCCATGTTTAGAGCTATAGCAAAAAGTATTGATTAAAAATGCCAAAAATATATTTAGCCATCTGCACTATATTAGTATTTTCATGCCAGGAGCCACTTCAAGAAAACAAATATACACCTCCTGCTGAAAAAGAATTTTTTAATAACAAGTTTTATGTAAATCTTGAAGTCAATGAGTTCTGGTCAAGGGCATCAAAGATTAATTTTTTAGACAATCAACAGATTAATTTTGATGAAAGTAATAAAAAAGCATCCTTTGTAATTAATCCAAAAAATATTCAAGACTATATAGATTGTGGAAAAATGAATGAAGAACTGTATGTTAATTATATTGAAAGAATTTTTGAATCATCATTGACCATTGAAACAACTATTGAGGTAATCCCGTTTAATAATTCTTCAGAAATAGAGATTATTTCAAATTATCAATTTACATCCATTGAAACGGGAACAAGATGGGATTTTGCAACTAATGAATCCAAATTAATTTTAGTCGGAACACCAGCATACGGAGCTGAGCCTTACAGAAGGTGTGTTTCTAAAAATGTATTAGAGTCCAACATTATTAAGGCATTAAACTCATTAGAGTAGCTAAATAATAAATATAATTTTTATATTTTTATTAGACCACACAAGATGTTATAACTATATTAAAAGTAATTTAAATACATGGGGGGAATCATGAAAAATAAATTATTAGGAGTATTATTTTTATTTACTTCAATCAGCCTAACCGCTGGAGATCATGGATCTCATAGTCATGGCGGTATGGGTAATTCAGAGGACTGGGAGATAAAAGCTTACACATCAGCTGCGCCTGCATTTATTGGAGACCATGCTACTGTTATTGGGGCTTCAGGAAAAGTATTGAGAGAGGGCACAAACGGATGGAGGTGCGAGCCTTTTATGCCTATGCCAAAAGACGGCTTTAAAGATCCGCACGAATCTGCAGCCGCATGCTCAGATAAGAATGCTGTTGCCTGGGCGAATGCTTACAAGTCCAACACTAAGCCAGAATTAGATGGTGATGGTTGGATCTGGATGCTCCATGGCGATTTGGGTGTGGACAACTTTAAGCCTTACACTGATGGACAAAAAAATGCAGGACATAAGCATTTTATAGAATCTGGTGCGCATTTAATGTTGATGCCAAAAGAGCCGTCTTCAATGGATGGCCAATCTACTGACTATACAACAGGAGCTCCATATGTGATGTTCAAGGGTACACCTTATGTTCATCTTATGATTCCAGTTAATGGTTATTACGATTATCAACCAGAGTCAGCACCTAAATAAAAAAAGAAGCGCTGCTTGAATGCAGCGCCTGTTTAAAATTGAAAAATTAATTAGCATCTTTTAATAGTCTTTAATATTGTTTACAAGATAAATTAAGGTTATCTTTATAGTTCACTTGGGGGACTAATATGGAAAGATACACAAATTTTAAAGATTTTTATCCTTACTATTTAAGCGAGCATAGCAACAAAACAACAAAATTATTACATTTTATTGGAACTACTATAGCCATTTATCTTTACATAAGGTTCTTTATGACCTTTGATCTGATGTATTTGCTGTATTCATTATTAGCTGGATATGGGTTTGCATGGATAGGCCATTTTTTTGTCGAAAAAAATAAACCAGCTACCTTTAAATATCCTTTTTGGAGTTTTATTGGTGATCATAAGATGTACTTAGAAATACTTCAGGGCAAACATAAAATTTTTTAAAAGATAATGGAAACATATCAAATAGTTATTTTGGGACTATTTTTTGGCCTTGTGCTTTTAGAAATCATCTACACAAATTTCTTCAGCAAACATAATCAAAGGCCAAAAGATGGAGTAGTTGAACTATTTGGCTTCTTTCAATTGAATTTTCTTGTGCTTCCATTGGTTTTTGGTTTTGGCTATGGTTTAACTGAAACTTTTTTTCCAGCTACCAAGGGCCTAATTTCTGAATGGGGATTTTTTACAATATTTGGCTTGCTTTTAATTTTTGATGATTTAACGCAATACTGGTGGCATAGAACTTGCCACAATGTCCCAGTTTTATACAACCTTCATAGAGCGCATCATGACTCTGAGTACATGTCTATTAGAATTGTTTATCGGAATGCTCTTTTATATTACATATTAATGCCAGGGCTTTGGTTTGCAGGAGCCCTTTTTTATTTAGGATCAGGATGGGTCTATGCTTTTTATATCGTAATAAAGCAAGCTGTAATATATGGAGCCCACACAGATTTAAGATGGGATAAAAAACTCTATGAGATTAAATGGATGAGTCCAATTATGTGGGCCCTTGAAAGAACAATATCTACACCTTCAACTCACTGGATGCATCATGGAAAACACTTAACTGATGAGAATACTCATTACAAAGGCAACTATGGTAATTTATTATTTTTGTGGGATGTAATTTTTGGCACTGCAAAGATAACAAGGGAATATCCAAAAGAAGTTGGAGTTGAAAACTTATCAGAAGTATCTGCGCTAACTCAATTATTTTGGCCAATCTTCAGATCTCGGCAGGAACGGAAAACTGAAAAGGTTTAAATGCTAGATGTTAATTCTTTCTTTTGGGAGAACCCTCCCTGGGGAGACGGCAAACAAAAATATAGATTAGGACTTAAGCCAATATCTAAAGATGAATGGCTGAATAGAAAAATTGGACCCAATCTTTACTCACATAAAAAAGAATTGCTAGATAACAAATATAATGATGTTGTTGCTGTAACAAGCGATTCCTTTGAAGCACAAGAAATTTTAAGTGATAAATTTAACTTAAAAGAATCAATTTATAATGATCCAATTGCTGATATGAGCTTACTCATTCAAGATGATTTGTGTCTAATCAGAGCAAAAGGAGACCAAGAGCTTTTGGCTGCTAGCATTTGCTCTCCAAGTTATTGGAATGTTAAGTCAAAAATAGGAAAGCCGTTAAGAGAAATCCATCAACCCGTAAAAACACTCAATGAAAAAATTGGCGATAGAATTTCTACTTTTATAAAACAAGCTCCGCTCATGAAGCCATTTGCAAGACAAAATTGGTTAATTCATGGAGATATGGAAAGATTTCATCTTGTTGAAGAAGATTCATTGCTTAATGATCCAGCCCAATGGTTTATAAGATCTGAAAAAGAAACATTGTGCAGATTTCATGAAGATTACTCATTATTTACTATTAATGTTATGTTTCAACCACTTTCACTAATCCATAGCTACCCTGAACAAAAACAAAATTTAGTTACTAGCATCAACACCTTCGACGCAGAAGAAATAGATTATTTTGGGGGCGATGAAAAAATAAGGTTATTACAAAAATACCTTTCGTCTTAAATATAGTAAAATATATCTTAAATATATATATATATACATTGCGGAGGTATAAATATGATTAGTGGAATTACCTGTATGGGATGGTTTCACATTATTGTTGGTATACCAGCTATCTTAGTAGGCCTTTATCTTTTATTTAACGATAGATTTATTTTTATAAATACTGGGCTTGCGAACTCAATTGAAGACCCTCTAGTTAAAAATTTTTATATGTCGTATGTAGTTATTTTTGGGATTTTTTCTGTTTATCAAATTATTAAAATTTCAAAAGGAGAGATGAATGAAATTTAAAAGCCATGATGAACTAGTAAATGCCTCAAAAGAGGCCCAGAAAAAATGGCGACTAATACCTGCTCCAAAAAGGGGAGAGATAATTAGAGAATTTGGCAATGAATTAAGAAATCAAAAAACTGATCTAGCTAGAGTAATTACAAAAGAAGCAAGAAAAATTGTTTCTGAAGCAGAGGGGGAAGTCCAAGAAGCAATTGATATGTGTGATTTCGCTACTGGTTTAAGTAGGCAACTTTATGGGTTAACTATGCCAAGCGAGAGGCCCGATCACAGATTACAAGAATTATGGCAGCCCCTTGGAGTAGTTGGCTGTATAACTGCTTTTAATTTTCCAATGGCTGTATTTGCTTGGAATTTTTGTTTAGCATCAGTATGCGGTAATAGTATTATTTGGAAACCAAGCCCGCATGCAACAGGATGCGCTGATGCTATTAAAAAAATATGGGATAAAGTTGCAGGCGATCACAAAGAATTAGTACTTATCCTTAATGGTGGTAATGAAGAAGCAATAGCTTTATGCAAAGATTCGAATATTCCTCTGATATCTGCTACTGGCAGCACTCAAATGGGTAAAGAATTAGCTCCATTAGTATCAGCCAGATTGGGTAGAACATTATTGGAGCTGGGTGGTAATAATGCTGCAATTATTTGTCCAACAGCTGATTTGGATTTGACTATTAAGGGGGTGACCTTTTCGGCAGCAGGGACAACTGGACAAAGATGCACGACATTAAGAAGAGCCTTTGTTCATGAAGACATATATGAAGAATTTATGAAGAAACTTCATGCATATTATGGAACTTTAAAAATTGGAGATCCTTCTGATGTAACTTCTCAACTAGGCCCACTAATCTCTGAAACAAGTTTTAATGATATGCAGAATGTGTTGAGATCCCTAGAAGAAAAGAATGTAAAAATTCACGGCGGCCAAAGGCTTGAGGTTGCTGATTCAAAAGAATTTTATGTAATGCCGGCCATAGTTGAAGTAAATAAAGTTGAGGATGAAATGCTTGCAGAGACTTTTGCACCAATTTTATACGTCAAAAAATTTACAGAGCTTAAAGATGCTATTTATATGCAAAATAATGTAAAACAAGGATTAAGTAGCTCCATATTTACAAATGATGTTAGAGAATCAGAATTATTCTTAAGTTCTGAAGGAAGCGATTGTGGAATTGCTAATGTAAACATTGGAACAAGCGGCGCTGAAATTGGGGGCGCTTTCGGTGGTGAGAAAGATACAGGCGGTGGAAGAGAATCAGGCTCAGATTCATGGAAAGCTTATATGAGAAGAGTCACGGCAACTGTTAATTATGGTAGCGAGCTACCGCTTGCCCAAGGAGTAGAATTTGATGAAAGCTAAAATAGCCATAATTGGAAAAGGAAATATTGGATGGGCAATAAAACAGTTATTAAAAGATGACTATGAAATAAAGCATGGAGACATTACAGAAGGTCTTGATGCTAAAGACATAAATCAAGTTAGAGAATTTTTAAAAGGAACAGATGCTGTTATATCTGCTGGACCTTTTGCTATAAATAAAAATATTGGCATGGTAGCAGCTGAGATGAGTATCGGTTATTTTGATTTAACTGAAGATGTAGAGACAACAGAGTTTATTCGAAGCATAAAATCAAAAAGTGTCATGATGCCACAATGTGGACTAGCTCCAGGAGCAATAAATATTTGCGCTGCTGGAATGATTGAAAAATTTGATAATGTCAAAGAAGTTATGATGAGAGTTGGCGCCCTTCCTCGATTTACTAACAATGAAATGAGTTATTATTTAAGTTGGTCAACCAATGGCTTGATTAATGAATACTGTAACGAAGCTGATGCAATATACGAAGGTAAACCAATCAAAGTTATGCCTTTGGAGGGAGCAGAAAAATTAACAATTGAAGGTGAGTCATATGAAGCTTTTAATACTAGCGGCGGTTGCGCAACCATGTGTGAAACTTATGAGGATAAAGTAGAAAATCTTTCATATAAAACAATAAGATATCCAGGCCACTTGAATCATATGAAATTTCTTTTCAACGATCTCCATTTAAAGAAAAATAAAGACGTCCTAGAAAAGTTGTTTGATAAAGAGGTGCCAAGAACAACTAATGATGTAATAGTTTTTTATGTAAAAGTTATTGGAGAAATAAACGGAATCCTTCAAGAAAAAACGTATTTAAAGAAAATCTATGGCGATGAAAAGTTTAGCGCCATCCAAAGAACAACTGCATCTGGAGTTTGTAGTGTTTTAACTATGTACATAGAAGGAAAAATAAAATCCAGTGGCTTTATTAAGCAGGAGTCAGTTTCTTGGAATGATTTTATAGATAATAAATTCGGCCAAGTTTATATTTAGATTGCAAATTTATAAGATGAAAGTTCATAAAAAAGGTGCAATACTAAGCACTATGAAAATCAAAAGCTTATCTGCTTCACTATTAGTCTTGCTAATTTTCTCAGGTTGCGCCTTGATTACAGATGAGTACCAACAAAATCAAAAAAAAGCAATTGCATTTTTGCTTGAAGATTTACCTATGCCTGATGACGTCGAAATAATAAAAGCACCAACTTTTTTATTAGGCACAGGAGAAGCAATTTCTGGAAGAATCATATCAAAATCTGGTTATAGCCCGGCTGAAAATTTGATATTTTATGGAAATGAAGCTTCATCGACTGGCTGGACTCTAGAATCGTCAAAAGTTGGTGAAGAGGTAACTTTAGTCTATTCAAAAAGTGGAAGGTTTGCGACTATTTATATAACTCCACGAAATACCATTGGAGGTTTTTTTGTTGGTGATGTTGGAAGTAACATAGATATTACGATTGTTCATCCAGATGCAGTAGGTATTCAAAATCCGTACTCTCCATAATTACTAAATTTTAGGTTATGAATGAATTAGTCTTATTAAGTACCTCTCATATAGTCACAGTTTCTTTTTGCATTTTAGCTATAATCTATATTCCAAAATACTTTGCAAATAAATCTCTGCAGCAAAAAAAGTTTTTAATGAAAAGTATTATTTTCATTTTATTAATAAACCAAGCAATGGATTTTTACAGGGAGGGTATTCTTTCTGAAAAATGGCAGGAAGGTCTTCCGCTGCACTTATGTGATTTCTCTACAATAGCAATAATTTTATATTTCATAACTCAAAATAGAAATTATTTTGTCTTTGCTTTCTTTTTTGGTATTGCAGGAGGAGGGATGTCAATTCTTACTCCTGATACAGTCTATGGATTTCCCTATATAGGATATATACAAAGTCAAATTGGACACACTATGATATTAATGGGTATTACATACGCAATGATTATAGATAAACAAAGACCATATTTAAAAGATGTTATTAAAGCTCTTTTTTACGCTACTATTTTGCTAATTTTTACTTACATCATAAATTATATGCTTGGCACTAATTATTGGTTCTTAGCTGAAAAACCAATCGGTGACAATATAACCTCATTCATGAGACCTGAGCCATTTCACATAATTGATTTATATATTGCAGCCATAGTAATTTGTTATGCTATGTACCTTCCCTATTACCTAAAGGATAGATCACATAACAACTAGCATGAAAAATAAAACCAATCCAAAGGTTGTATCTCGTAATCAAATACCAAACAAATATTGGGCGTCCAGGCCTAAAATAGTTCAAGCAATAGCGAGATTATTTTTACGTTCCTTTGGATGGAAAGTTGAAGGCTTGGTTCCTGAGCTGAATGAAAATGAAAACATAATTATCATAGCTGGCCCTCACACTTCAAACTGGGATGGGGTTTTTGGATTCGCAGCAATCCTAGGCCTAGATGCAAAAATAACCTTCTTTGGAAAGCACAGCCTTTTCACCAAACCAATTCTCGGAAAATTTCTTAAATACATGGGCGGTATTCCAGTTAATAAGACAAAACCAGGCTTAGGATTAACAGATGTCGCCATTGCAAATATGAAAAAACTTAACGGCTCTATAATAGCAATGGCGCCTGAGGGGACTCGAGCAAAAACTGAAAAATTTAAATCAGGTTTTCTTAGAATAGCTCAAGCTGTTGATGGGAAAATATTTCTAGGTGCTTTTGACTTTGATAAAAAAAGAATTTTTTTAGACAAATTTTATAAACCAACTGGAGATACTGAAAAAGACTTAGGATGGGTTAGGAATTATTTTCTTCAATATCAAGCAAAACGCCCCGAAAATTACTAAAAAAAATAATATGACTCAAAAATTAGCAACATTAACTTCTAAAGAAAACATCACAATAATTACTCTTGATGATGGCAAGGCAAACGTTTTTTCTCCAGCAATGATAGAAGATATAAATGATTGCTTAGATAGGGTTCCTACAAACAAAGGGGCGCTAATAATCACTGGAAGAGAGGGAATTCTTTCAGGGGGCTTTGATCTAAAAATAATTTCATCAGGTGACATGAAGGCAATTCATAAGATGACATTAAGTGGTTTTAGGCTTTTATCTAGAATTTTGTCATTTCCAAGGCCTGTTATAGGTGCTTGTTCAGGACACGCAATTGCCTTAGGAACATTCTTGCTCTGCTGCTGTGATTATAGAATTGGTGCAAAAGGAGACTTTATGATTGGTGCCAATGAAATGAGAACTAATATGGTAATACCAATACCAATACTTGAGCTAATCAGATTCAGGGTTTCACAAAGACATAAATATAGAGCAATTTTAGGTGCAGAAATGTACTCTATTGAAGCATCAGTTGACGCTGGACTTATGGATCAGGCTATAGAACAAGAAAAGCTGATGGAGATGGCTCTTCAAAAAGCAGAGGACTTAGCCACTATGGGTCACCCAAGTTATAGTTTAACTAAAGAGCTTTTTATAAATGATGTTGTTGCAAAAATAAACAATGCACTTGATGAAATAGATGCTGCAACTTAAAAATATATAGATAGTGAATCAAATTCATCATTTAAAAGTAACCAAATTAACAAAAAATCTCTCAAGCAAATTGCTTGAAAATCTATATTCTCTTAATCAAGAGAACACACCAGAAGTTGGCTCCCTTGAAGACATTGAATCTTTAAGCAAACTTTTTGAATTAAGCTCAACAAGTTTATTAGTAGAGCTTGAGGATCAAATAATTGGTTTTATTATTTGCTTTAGGGAAAACTCAATTTATGGTTCTGAAAACTATAAGTTTTTTAACAGCAAAAAAGATAAATTCATATATATAGATAGAGTCGTTATCAAATCTGGTTATAGAAGAATGGGTTTTGGGACTCAACTTTATAGGTACCTTGATGAGCTTGCATTTAAAGATTTTCTACCTGTATGTTGCGAAGTAAATTCTGTACCAAAAAATGAAATCTCTTTAAATTTTCACATCAAGAATGGGTTTACAGAAGTTGGAGAGAAAAATTTTCATGACCACTCTGTAAAATACTTTGAAAAAATATATACAAACTAAACGTGTGTTGATTACACATATTTAAAATATTTAAGTTATTCTTTCAGTATGTTTGCAGAAACAACACTTCTTTTTAAAACTATGGTCATCTTATCTGGTCAAATCAGCATTGTTTTTGGCTTAGCATATTTTATTATTCAAAAAGCTAAAGTTGCTTATGAGAATAAAACGAAACTATTTGGGTATTCTTTTAGAGCAGCAATGAATATGAATGAGGAACTAGATTTAGTTCCATACACAGAATCTCCAAAGAAATTTCCTGTTTTTATGACTAAGTTAGTTGGAGAACAATTTGATCATGAAACAAAAAAGATGAAACCAGAACATACCTTGATATTAAAAGTAAACTCAAGAGAAGAGGCCCTTAATGCTATAAGAGATGGCTATAGTTTTAAATCAAAAGATAGATTATTACCGGTTTTTCTTGCCTGGTTCATAGGTCTGTGGGTTACTCTTTTTCTTGCTACCTCAGGCGTAAGTCTACCAATTGGGATTAGTATTTTTACTATTCAAAGCATAGCATTTGGAATACTTTTAGGATTCATTATGCTCAATATGGATGAAAATGATGGGCTTAAGGCGCTTAAAATTGTTTTATTAGTGACTTTGATAACTGGCTATATTGGTTATAGCGACTTTTATTCATTTTCTGAAAATTTTGGACTGCAGCTAGTCTTACTATTTTCACTTCTTGGTTTAATTATCTTGAGTTTGATTAGAACAGTGGTTAGCTTTAGCAGAAAGGCAACAAGATACCAAGCCATATTTGGAGCTATAATTTTTTCTATATATCTGTTAGTCGATTTCAATTTAATAAAAAAGAGAGAGGGTATTATTGGCATGAATAATTGGGAGACTGCTTTTGAACTAGCTTTTAGCCTATATTTAGATATGATTAATCTATTACTTGAAATTTTGGAAGCTATGGGAAATAGCTAATAACTGGAGATAATTATGGCAACTTATAAGTGTAATGAGTGTGGAATGTCGGTTAACACGTCATGTGGAGAATGTAATCAGCCGCTTGTAGACGGATATCTTGATTTGGATGATGGTAGCAAGGTTCAAATATCACAATGCAAGCAAGACGATTGCTCAAACTATGATGGAAAAATTAAATCTCCACAATGTTGCGGGAATGACATGTCATGCTCTTTATAGCTAGTCAATAATTAAGTTCTTACTCTTCCCTTTTTTCTGAGTCTTATTGATTGAGGAGTTACCTCAACAAGCTCGTCATCTTCAATAAATTCTAAGGCTTGCTCCAATGTATGCTTAATGTGAGGAACTAGTATTAAATTTTCATCTGTTCCTGCTGCTCTTATGTTTGTTAATTGTTTTGCTTTTGTTGGGTTTACCGGTAAATCATTATCTCTTGAATGAAGCCCAACAATTTGACCTACATATACTTCCTGCCCATGACCTAAAAATAATTTCCCACGGTTTTGTAAATTAAATAATGCATATGCAAGAGTTTTTCCTGCCGTCATAGCATACATCACTCCATTAGTGCGCTTTGCTATTTCACCTATTTTTACAGGACCGTAATGATCAAATACGCTTGTCATTATTCCTGTACCACTAGTAATTGTTAAAAAGTGTGATCTAAAGCCGATAATTCCTCTAGACGGAGCCATAAATTCAAGTTTTACCCTTCCTTTGCCATCGGGTTCCATATTTTTAAGTTCAGCTTTCCTTGGACCAAGCTCTTCAATTACAGAGCCTTGATGGATATCTTCAACATCAATTACAATTTGCTCAAATGGCTCGTGTATTTCATCTCCAACTTCTTTTTGAATTACTTGAGGTTTTGATATAGCTAATTCAAAACCTTCTCTGCGCATAGTTTCAATTAAAACTGATAAATGCAGCTCGCCGCGTCCAGAGACTATAAATTTGTCTGGGCTATCACCTTGTACAACTCTTAATGCAACATTTGAGATTAATTCCTTTTCCAATCTTTCTTTAATGTTTCTTGAAGTAACAAATTTTCCCTCTCTTCCTGCAAAAGGAGAGTCATTAACTTGAAAAGTCATGCTAACTGTCGGTTCGTCTACAGATAAAGGGGGAAGGGCTTCAACATGCATTGGATCACATACTGTGTCAGATATGTTGAGCTTATCAATTCCTGTTATACAAACTATCGATCCAGCTTCAGCACTATCAACCTCAACTCTTTCTAACCCTTCATACCCCATGACTTGAAGAACTTTACCTTTTCTTGTTGCACCTTCTCTATCTATTACTGTCACTTGATCATTTGGTTTTATAGAACCTTGTTTAATTCTTCCTATACCAATAACACCCACATAACTATTACTATCAAGAGCGCTTATTTGTAATTGTAGAGGACCGTCTTTTTTAACTTCTGGAGCAGGCACCTTATCAAGTATCATTTCTATCAATGGAGTCATATCTTCTGACATCTGATCGGCTTCTAAGCCTGAGATGCCTTCTATTGCTGATGCATAAATAACTGGAAAGTCTAGTTGTTCATCAGTTCCGCCAAGGCGGTCAAACAAATCAAAAACCTGATCTAAGACCCAGTCAGGCCTCGCATCAGGTCGATCAACTTTATTAATAACTACAATTGGTTTTAAACCTTTTTCAAATGCTTTTTGGGTAACAAATCTTGTTTGTGGCATTGGACCATCAACGGCATCAACCAGAAGAAGTACAGAATCAACCATTGAAAGAGCTCTTTCAACTTCTCCACCAAAATCAGCATGACCAG
>ERZ802821.1437-NODE-1437-length-12469-cov-17.2183_pt1 | contig 12469 bp, 11 predicted proteins | sample MGYA00345648_ERZ802821 | MGnify/ENA primary metagenome ERZ802821 (study PRJEB30503, sample SAMEA104212357) | marine metagenome | biome: Westerlies Biome; feature: [SRF] surface water layer (ENVO:00010504) within the epipelagic zone...; material: water... | reverse complement strand
GGTCTTGCCTGCGAGTGGGGGTTTTTGGCACGCGGTGCCGCGGCGGGTCTTGGCCCCGCACCGTTGGCCGGGCCAATCAGGGCCAAAGCGCCATGGAATGCCCTTTTCAAGGTTGCTATTTGTCATGCTAAAATCTCCACCTCATGCAGGGTTTTATTATACCCCATATTTCGTGGCGCTGCGAGGGTTGTGTGGCTTGGTCCGCTTCAAACTTACTAACGCAAATTGGTTCTATGCATAACTAGTGGCTGCTTGTGAGGTGGCTGCCCTATAGTCAGTGGCACGTGGTTCGTGGTCCCCCATCTATGGTCCTGCGGCTCAACTTTAGGTATTAAGCTAGAGCAGTCATTCATTCAAATTGCAGCGAATGGCAGTTCGTGAGCCCATGCTTCTATATGCTGCAACGAGTACAAACGGGTTCAAAGTGTCGAAAGCCGACAATTTCGCCCATTTTACCGCACCACTGCCGGGCTATTTTCTGCTCTTCAGCAACGGTGAAGACGGACCACACGGGCAAGGTCTTCCAACCGTCGCCTTGGCGGATGTCCTCGAGGTCCAGCCGGTCACGGAGGATGTCTAGGCGATCGTCGGTCCGCTGGAACAGCGCAGCCCGGCGAACCTCGCCAACAACGCCACCTTCGGACTGGTCGTGACACCCGAGGGGGCGGAAATGCTGCACGCCGCCATCCGCACCGTCACCGATCAGCCGGTGGCGCAGGTCATCAACACGGGCGGACAGGATCACCGCTGGCTTGGCAACGGCTACTGGCAGGCACAGGGCGCCACGGTGATCGCTTCGGAAGCGGCGATCGCGGATCATCGCGCCCGCGCCGACGACCACATGATCGCACTGTCTCAGTTTCTGGGCGAAGGGCTGAGCGGGACCGAACCGGCCTATGCCGATGTGACCTTTGAGGCCGATTACACGCTCGAGTTCGGAGGCCTCACCTTCGAGATAATGCATCGCGGCGCGGCCCACAAGCCGGGCGACAGCTTCGTCTGGCTCGACCAGCGCGACGTGATGTTCACCGGCGACATCGTCTATGTCGAACGCCTGCTAGGCAATGGCCCGGCCCACGACACCGACAGCTGGATCGCTGTGTTCGAGGCGATGGCGGCGTTTGATCCGGTACATATCATGCCCGGCCATGGCGGCGCGACTGATCTGGCCACGGCCATGAGCGACACCTACGACTATCTTATGAACCTGCGCACACAGATCGGGGCCCTGATTGAGGTCCTGGCAGGCCGCAATGCGCAAGCGACCTACGAAGAGATGGAGCGGGAATGATGCAAGACACTGTGTCGCCTCCGACCGGTCCATCCTACGCTGGCCAGGCAGGCGCGACAGGTCGCGGACAGCGTGCATTTCGGGGGCAATGCGCTTCTGCGCACAGCTGAACGGGACCGGCTGTCAGTCGACCAGTGGTTCGACCTGAATGGGCTGGTTCGGTCCAACGACCTCCAGCTCTGGCGGAATGACCGCAATGCCCATGGCCTGTGCCATGGGCGACATTGAGGCTGATGCACCTTGACCTAGGCGTGTCAGGATCGGTCGCCCGAACGGGTCGCGTTCCGACCACGAAACCGGCACGTATTCCCGTCGCCCGGTTGAGCGGGAATAGGTGAAACCCACGACGGCGGGCAGCCAGCTGTCCGGTTCTTCAATCAGTCCCGCCGCTCGGCGCAGGGCCGGCCGCGCGATCTGGGTGAACGTGATCACAGCGGCATAGGGATTGCCCGGCAAGCCGAAATAGAGCGCCCGCCCGAGCCTGCCGACTGTCAGCGGCTTGCCGGGGCGGATCGCGACCTTGAGCACCTCCAGTTCAGCCGCTTCGAAGCGCAATGCGTCAAGGACGTGATCCTCTTCGCCCGCCGACACGCCGCCCGAAGATATCACGACATCATGGGTTTGCGCGGCATGGCGGATGGCCACACGGATACTTGCGGGGTCGTCCGGAAGGATGCCTAGATCGGTCAGGTCGACCCATGGGAGCCGAGACAGGGTTGCCCAAAGAAGCACCCGGTTGGAATTGTAGATCTGCCCCGGCCCAAGGTCGTGGCCGGGCTCGGACAGTTCGTCACCGGTCGACAGGATGGCGACGCGCAGGAGGGGCCGCACGGCGACAGAGGCAACACCACAGCCGGCTAACAGCGCCAGTCTCGGCGGGCTCAGTGTCAAACCGGCGGACAGGGCCTTTGCACCATCGGCCACATCCTCACCCCGGCGACGGATGTTCTGGCCCAGGCGGGGCGCGTTCTTCAGAGAAATCGTGTCTCCGTCGCGTGAGACCTGTTCCTGCATCACTACGGCATCAGCCCCGAACGGGACCGGCGCGCCGGTGAAGATGCGGGCGGCTGCACCTTCTGCAAGAGTGAGAGTGCGCGCGTCGCCGGCCGCAATGCGGACGGACGCGGGCAGGTGCCATGGGCTTTCGCCGGTCAGATCTGACAGGCGCAAAGCATAGCCATCCATAGCAGAATTGTCGAAGGGCGGCAACGCATGAGCCGCCATGATCGGGGTGGCCGTCACGCGACCGACCGCTTGATCAAGCGGCAGCGCCTCGTGCCCGGCAACTGGACAAGCGGCGGCGATCGCGCGCAGACGCGCAGCATCAACCGAAAGCGTTGATCCGGATTTGCCTGTGGAACAGGCCGCAAGACTGGACATGGCTTAGCCCCTCCCAATGGAAAATGGCCCGCCCCCGGTGTCGGGAGCGGGCCGCAATTGTCGGATCAGAGCATGATCTCGTGCGACTTGAACGAAATGCCCCGGGTCTGGGCGGTCGCATCCGAGATCTTGCGGATGTCGCCCCAGCAGTGCTTGTAATCCGGCAGCACCAACTCGTTCACGCCCGGGTTCACCACGTTGCCCTGGCTGCCCGCGGGCGAGCCGAAGACCATCGCCACCGTGTTCCGCTTCAACGTCGGCATGGGATAGGCCATGCCCTGCGTCACACCGTTGTCGTTGATGATCTCGAGCAGGTCGCCGGGGTTCAGTCCCAGGTCGACCATGTCATCGGGATGCATCTCGACGAACGGATGCGGGTAGCGATCCTGTACGAAATCGTTGTCTTGGTCGAGGAACTGGTTCTGCCAGAAGATGTTGGCGCGGACGTTGTTGATCCAGAACCGATGCGCGGCCTGTTCGCGGGCCTTGCCCGGGGCCTGCCAGCCCCGCCAGCCCGCTGCGCAGAACAGCGCCTTGCCGTCCTCGCGCCCATGCCGGGTGAACACGCCGTCCGTATACAGACGCATGGTACCGACAAGCTGGCCGTTCTCGTAACCCACGACCGGTTCTTGCACGCCGTTGTTGCCGGCGGCGCGCAGATGCTCGTAGGTCACTGCCGTATGAGCGGCGCCGTAGCCGTCCATGAAGGCGTCTTCTTCGGTTTCCCAATCGTAGCCTTGGAACTGGTCGGCATACGCATCCTCGCCCATCTCGCGCAGAACGCGTTCCATGTGCTGGGCAATCTTTGCTGCGATGAGGGCGTCGGGCAAGGAATTGCCGAACGGGTCCATGTACTTCTCAGACAGCCGCAGACGCCGTTCGCCGTTCATCGAGGTGAGGTTCATTTCGTTCGCTTCGCAGGCGGGCAGGATGACATGGGCATTCTGACCGATCTGGCTGTGAATGATGTCCACATCGACCACGAAGAGCCCGCCCGCGTTGATCGCCGATACGATGGCATCGACAACCTGTTCGCGGGTGCCGCCAGCGGCGCCATCGATAGCATCCTTAACCAGGTCGGAGCGCCGCTTGTGGACCCGCTTGAACTCGGAAGCATTGAGCGTGGTCTTGTAGTGGTCGCATGCCCAGATGTGATGCACGCCGCCAAGCCCCCGGATCAGGAACTGGTCCACATATTCGGAGGGTCGGCCGACATGCGCTTCGGACGGACGGAAGTAGCCTTCCTGGTGGCCGCCTAGACGACAGACCCCACCGCCTTCGCGGCCCACATTGCCGGTGGCCAGGGCGATGTTCACCAGCGCGCCGATGGTTCGGTAGTTATCGTTGCCCCAAATGATGCCCTTTTCGTAGCAGGTCACGCACTTGCGGCGGCTACCATCATCATGGGGCTGGGCGATCCACTCAGCGGCCTTCTGAATATCAGCCGCTGATACGCCGCAGATTTTCGCCGCCTCGTCCAGAGTGGTGCGGCAGGTCTGCATTGCGTAGTCGAGGCTGCCAAGGCCCGCAGGATACGCGGAATCCTGTGCCACCGCTTCGTCGCCCTGAAAGGTCGATGCGGCGATGAAATCCGCATTGATCCAGCCCTGATCGACGATATGGGTCAGCAGAGCGTTGAACAGCACCATGTCGGTGCCTTCGGCAATCGCTAGGTGAAGCACGTTTTCCTGCCCGGCATATTGTTCGGACGAGGAGATGGTCAGCGTGCGGCGCGGATCGACCACGATCATCTTCGCGCCACCCTGAAGGCCCGGAACCATGTGGTTCAGGTAAAGATTGGTCTGGGTCTCCATCGAGTTTGCACCGACCATGAAGATCGTGTCGGTCAGGGTGTAGTCCTCGTAGGCGTAGTTCAGCTCGTCCACTCCCATGTCGCGCGAGGAATGGACCTCGGAATTGTAGGCCGGACGGTTATGGATGCGGCAGTTCTTGATCTTCATGCTCTCGAAGTAGAGCTTGCCGGTGCCCCATGTGTTCTCGTAGCCGCCAGCACTGCCGCCGTGGTCGAACATAGACACCACGATGTCGTCTTCCGAGCTTTGCTGGACCACCTGAGCCGTGACCCTTGCCACGAGGTCGAGCGCATCGTCCCAAGACGTTGGCTGCCAGACACCGTTGCGCCAGACCATCGGATCAGAGAGACGTTGCTGCTGTGTGCCGGTCACCTTGGAGGGCCGGTTTTCTGCCATGCGCGCGCCGCGGATCGACCCAAGGCCAGAGTTGACGACGCAATTGGCGTCCGGTTTCACGACAAGATGGACATCTTTGCCGCTCTGACGCACCACGTTGTACATTGAGGGCGCATACCACGCCTCGCTGTCCTGAAACTGTTGTTCGCTCAAGTCTACGCCGAACTTGTTCTGGTTCGGGGCGGTGCCGCCCTGTTTGTTCATCGGCCACGTATAGGCCTTGTAGCCACAGCCGACGATACAGTAGTGGCAAGTGACGTTGAATTCGTCCGCGTCCGAAGGGATGATCGGCAGACGGTCAATTTGTCTCTTGTAAGCCATTGATCTTTCTCCTTTATGCCAGAACGTTGGATAGACGGCCATAAATCAGCTCGTCGATCCCGTTCGCGGAAATGTCACCCTGATCGTCCACGCTGAGAAGAAACTGGGCGAGGTTGTTCGTTGCATGACCCCAGATCTGCTGACCACCGGTTTCGCAATCGAAGCGGGAATGATGGCCAGGGCAATTGAGTGTCTTGTCCTCGGCCGAGTAGCTCATCAGCCAGCCCTGGTGCGGACAAAGCACCGAATAAGCGACGATATCGCCATCCGGACCGACACCACCCTCGACGGCTTCGCCCAGCTTGAGCAGAACGCCTGGGCTGTCCACATCGGGATAGGAAATGTCCATCGGTTCGTTCACCACCAGATCGGCGATGTTGGCAAGGCGGTTCGCCGGATAATCGACGCGTGCCAGTGCCTGCGCCTTGGCCTGTTCCGGCGTCATAACCGTGGCGGCGACGGCCCCCGCCGTGGCGGCCATGCCGCCCCTTAGAAACTGCCGACGTCCCGCGTCGACCAATTTGTTGCATTTCATTAGCTGGAGTCCTCCCTGGCTGATCAGTTAACGGATGATTGTCGCAAGCCTAGCGCTTGCATCTGAGGCAAGCCATGGCATGAGAAGCCATGCCGCGCTGCAGCTATCCGATGATTCAAAAAGGGAAAATTTGACGTTCGGAAATCCGAACATGTTCAGCAGCGGCTGTCAGGATCCGGCGAGACCAAGTTTCTGCATTTTTTCCCAGAGCGTCGTGCGGGCAATCCGCAAGAGCTTTGCCGCCTCGCCGATCTGCCCGCCGGTCCGGTCCAGGGCGGCAATGATCTGCGCCTTTTCAGCGGCTTCACGCGCCTCGGCGAGCGACATCATTTCGTCGGGCTCCGCGAGACGTTCGGGAAAGAGATCGGATGGCTGCAACAGCGACCCGGTTGCCATAGCCACCCCACGCACCAATCTAGCCCGCAGCTCCCGGCCGCCGCCCGTCCAGTCATGGGTGCGCACCGCCTCTTCGCAAAGCGCACCGATCCCAGTGAGCTCTGGTGCATGGCGAGGAGCCAGCTTTCGAAAAAGCTGCTGCAACAGCCAGACGGCATCTTCGGGTCTGGTGTTCAGCGGGGGAATCGGAATTTCGATCCGCGACAGCCTGTAGAAAACTTCAGAATCGAAAGCACCTTGCGCGATCAGGGCCTCGAGATCGTTGCCACAGGCCGCGATGAGCCGCCCATCGAAGCTCCGGTCCAGTCGTTCGAGGACGCGGGACTGGGTCTGTGCCGTCATTCTGCTGACAGCATTGATGAGCAGGGTGCCTTCGCCTACGGCATCGAACCCGCAAGCGGGGCTGAACAAAGCAGTCTCCGCGTCGGCTCCGCGCGCAAGGTTCACTGAAACGAAGGGGGCGGCAGAGCGATCCGAAAGATCGTGGATGCGCCGGGCGACCAGGTCCTTGCCGGTGCCCGGTCCGCCCCGGATGAGCGCGGGTTGGCTTGTCTTTGCTGCCTTGACGATCAGCCCTTCGATGCGTCGTGCTGCCACCGAGACCCCCAACACGGGTGGGAAGTCGTCGTCGTGAAGCGGTTTCTCGTGGGTTGCGACAAGCAGGCTAAGACGTTCCAGAAAGACTGCCATGTCGAACGGTTTGGTGACGTAATCCGCGGCGCCCGACTTGATCAGCCGAACCGCCTGCCCGATACCTCCTTGACCCGTGATGAACAGAAAGGGTGGGGGCGTCGCGGTACGCGCCAGTGTCGAGAAAAGCTCCTCTCCTGATCCACCCGGCAAGCCAATATCGCAGATCACCGCGTCTATCGGCTTCTTGGGAGTGCGAATCGCTCCGAGAGCCCTTACCATCTGTTTCAACCAAAGAACCTGAGCGCCTTCCAGTTCCAGCCGCTGCAGCAGCGACCCACCCATGATCTCATCGTCCTCTACAAGAACGATGTATCTATTCCTGAGCATAGCTCGCCTCCCATGACGTTGGCAAGCTGACAGTGACGCGCGTTACGCTGTTTTCATGCGAGTGACTTATGGCGCCACCCAGATTTCTTGCAAGTTCGCGAACCAGACGCAGCCCTACGCCGCCTCCGAATGAGAGCGGGCCGTCACCAAGCAGACGATCCAATGCGGCCTCCGGCATACCTGAGCCTGTGTTCGTGATCTGAAGGGTTAGGCTACCCTCCCTTGAACGGGCTGTGAGACCGACGCGCCCTGTTTGGCCGGCCGCCGCGCAGGCGTTCAGCAACAGGTTGAGCGCGATCTGTCGCACTGGTCCAGCCGGGACGTTGTACTCCGTGACCGCTACTGGATCGACAGACCACTCCAGATCCAGCTCTTGCCGTGACACTTCGGATTGGATAAGAAGCTTGATGTCCTCGAAATCATCGGGCGTCAGCTCGCGGGTCTTAGTAGCGATGCGGTTCTGGTCGAGAGTTGCCCGGGTCACATCACGCAAATGGCGCAAGCCCCGGTCGATAAGGTCGGTGGACTGCCGCACCACTTCGGCGCGGTCCGGATAGCTGCGGATCGTGTCCGTCGCGTTTAGAAGCCCGCCGAGCGGGTTGTTGATCTCATGCGCCAGGGACGACGACAGGCGGCCAAGCGCGACGAACCGTTCGCGTTCTGCAAGCCGCCTTTCAGCTTCGGCTTTGGCCGCCACGGCGCCGACCATCGAGTTATAGGTGCGTGCCAGCCGCGCCAGTTCGCCGTCACCTTGGGGGATCTCGGAGGTCGGTATCGGATGGGGTTCGCCGTTCGTTTCAGTCATCTGGCGTGCCAGCGTCGTGACAGGTTGCAACATCTTTCGTATCGCAAGAAAGCCCGCCATCGACAAAAGGCCGATGGCGATAGTATTACTGACAATCAGCAAAAGCAGAGCCTGCCTGCGCTCTAAGAGCAAGTCGGCGACGTCCAGCTCGCTCGCGATCTGCCCGACGTTGCGTCCCTGATAGGTCAAGGGGGCAAGCAGGCTGAGAACGGGCGAGGCGCCATCCACCTTTAGTTCATCCAGCGCCACCGCGTCACCGGCAAGCGATGCGATATCACTATCCACCGGAACACGCTTGGGGTCGGTCGCGGCGAGGACCCTTCCGCGTTCATCCGCCACGGCGGTCAAAACCATCCGGCGCCCCTCGCCACCTTGGGTGGCTCGGTCAAGCGTGTCGTAGACCTCCCATATGTCATGTCGCAAGACAAGCGGTCCAAGAGCCACCGACAATCCCTCGACATGCATCCGTGCCAGTTCCTGAATCCGTGCGTCTTGAACCTGCGCCAGCGACCGCAGAACCTGTTGGGATGCGACCGTGCCAACAAGCACCATCATCGCCGCCACCAGCAGCGGCAGCTTGATTGACAGCGGTATGGGGGCAAACCAATTCATGCCTCAGGGGTCCATATCTCGCATGCGGTCGGCGATCCCGTCGAACAGGGCAGGAGTCGCCTGCCGGAACCCGTCCAGTTGGAGCGATCTGAGCGCCTGTCGGCCTTCCTCCGTCTCGGCGAGGCTCATCAAGGCGGTTTGCAGGGCCTGAACCGGATCAGAAGCAAGGCTGTCGCGCCGCGCGCAGACCGGGGGAAAGCCCAGCCATTCCGACCGGGCGATTACGCGTGTGCGCGCGGTGAGACCCGGCTCGATCACTTCAAGCGCTTCCCAGACATAGCCATCGACGCTACCGGATCGCATCAGGCCATCCGCCACCGCTCGCACCACATTGCGGTGCCCAAAGGTGAAAATGGATCGACTGAAGAAACCCTCGACCTGTTCGCCCATCCGGCGCAGATCGGTCGCTGTGACAAGGTAGCCAGAGTTCGAATCCGGGTCAGAAAATGCATGCGTCCCACCCTGCAAGTCAGTCAGGCTTTCTGCCCGATCCTCTGTCCCGACAATCAGATAGGATTGGTATCGCGGGCTACCGCGCCAGACAGGGACCGCGACAAGATCCAGCAAATCGGCGTGCTGGAGATAGGGATAGCCGCAAAGCCAAGCCGCATCAACACTACGTTCCAGCAAGAGACCGGTGATCTCCTGATAGGTGCGGCGTTGAACCAGCTCAATCTCGCGCCCCATCCCGCGCGACAACGCGTGGCGCAGGCCGTCAATTACAGCAGCATCGTTGTCGAGAAACACCGGCGTCAGCCCAAAACGGAACACCGGCTGCGCTCGTGCGCGGCCAGCCATCAATGCCGCAAGTCCCGTTCCGACAAGCGTGCGTCGGCTTATTGAATGCTCCATGAGCTCAAGCCCCTCCCTTGGCCAGGATCCAAACCTTTGCCGCCGATGAGACGGTAGGCTGAGCGACCCTCGCCGTCAACTACGCCGCGCTTTCGTAGCATTCGGAACAGCTATCCACAAAATGGCCCGGACGCATAAGGCTTGGAAGTTCGAACGTGATTGGTTTTTGCATAACATCGACAATGCATTCGCAACAGGCTGAGGGTTTCTACATGCCAGCTCGGTCCTATTTCGGAAACGTATAGAGACGCTTAAAAACGCAGCCACTGAGGCTGCACTTTTTTGACCGCGCTCGCAAATAAGCTGGTCAATAATTTGTTTCATGCCCGGCCAGAATTGAGCAATAATGGTTCTATTTGTATCCCGCCTAGCGGGTTTATCTCTGCATTTACAATGCTAAAATTAAATAGATCGTTGCACTGTAGAATTTTCCAAATACGGAGCATTGTTAACATCCACTGCAACTCCAATGTGACACTGTGACTAGATCATTTTTGCGTAAAAGTAATGTGACGTTTTTATTTTTGAGATACAAAAAAGTAACGAAGGTAGAATATTTCAAAATATTGTTACATTTGGTTCAGAATTTCTTTATTTACGTGGCACACAATCTTGACCAAATGCAGTGCAAAAAAATATGGGTCTACTCTGTAAGGGAAACCGGCCTCTCGTGGCGCTAAAGTCGCTCTGACGTCTTGCCTCTAGATCCAGTAACTGTTGCAAAATCAGGGCACAGCGCAGCCCAAGTCTTCTTTCTTGCGACCACAAAACACTGTTTTCTTCCAGCCTGCATACGGAAAATGCGGCAAAGGAAACCGTTGATCGGGTCCTCTTGCAATTTGCTGTTTGATGGGCGTTGTGAACGACGCACTCCAATCCAGACCCATAACCGCTTCGCAGCGTATATAAATGTCATAAAAAGGCCCCCAATTTGCCGGCACACGCAGCCCATATTTATAATGATCGAGAATACGAGAGTAAAAGATCCGCATCCCAGCTCTGTCTTTTGGAAGGTTTTCCAGCTCATCAACAAACAAAATCAATTGATCTGAACACATCTTAATTAAGGCGTTCCGTGATTTTACCGAAATATTTTCCATATCACCACGGCTGCCATCACGCTGGTGCCCGTCGCGATAAAATTCCCACTGATGATACCAGTTTAGTATAAATTGGTGATCCCACGACCGACTGTGTCCATTAGAAAATGCGCTTTCCGGCACAGAAAACAATGTCACCCATACAACTAGGAACAGGCCTCTTAAATGACGTACCAAAAACACTCTAAAACCACTCATGTCTGCATCAGGGGCGTCAGGTCACTGTCGATAGATAAAGACTGCTTCGCAGCCTTAATCCAATTCCCTGTCGCATCTTCCGCACCCCAGCCAGAGGCCGCAACGCCCAGAAAGTGGATTTCAAACAGCGCTGTCACATCCATATCATGCCAGGTCCCACCTAGCTCGATGACTTTACGTCTTAACACGGTTGATGGCTGTTCATGCGTTTCAAGGTTTTGCACAAAAAGCTCAAAATCTGAAACTAATTTCATTGCACTCATTCACACTGTAGTTTCTGCGCCTGATTTATAAATCACGCACACACTTAAAAGAGTTTTGTATCAGAAGCACGACAGCGTCCAAAATCTCATAGAACACATATTGTATGAGATTATAGCTGATCCAACTGTATAATCAGACTATGGGTCACAACCTGCCGACTGGATTGAGGATAGAATAAGTAACGGGCGAATTATATTGACTGGACCTGTCGCGGTTTGATGCCGCTCCTTTGATAGCATTTACTGCAACAAAGGAGATTGACTATGGGACTGAAACGGACGGACGAATTCCGCAAAGATGCGGTGCGTATTACCCTGACCAGCGGGCTGACACGCAAGCAGGTGGCTGATGATTTGGGTATCGGCATGTCTACACTGAACAAATGGATAACATCGCACAGAGACACCGATGTGTTGTCAAAGGAAGATTTGGGCCTCACCCAAGAGAATGACCGGCTTCGACGCGAGAACCGCATTCTCAAGGAGGAGCGGGATATATTAAAAAAGGCCACGGTGTTCTTCGCGAGCCAAAAGCCGTGAGGTTTAAGTTCATTGAAGAACACCTATCTGCATTCTCCATTGGTCGGATGTGCCATGTGATGGACGTCAGCCCTCGTGGTTTGCGCGCGTTCCGCAGTCGTCCAGCTAGCCGGAGGCAGCGATCTGATCTGGTTACGCTTGCGCATATCAAGGAACAGTCGCGTCTCAGTCTGGGCAGCTATGGCAGGCCACGGATAACAGAAGAGCTGAAAGAAATTGGCTTGGATGTCGGCCACCGCCGCGTGGGCCGGTTGATGCGTCAGAACGGCATATCCGTGGTTAGAACGCGCAAACACAAGGCGACAACGGACAGCAATCATAAGTTCAACATTGCGCCAAACCTGCTGGGTCTTAACTTCACGGCGGATAACCCAAACCAGAAATGGGCCGGTGACATCACTTATATTTGGACGCGCGAAGGATGGCTGTATCTCGCTGTAATACTGGACCTGCATTCTAGGCGCGTAATCGGTTGGGCGGTGAGCAACAGGATGAAGCGGGACCTGGCGATCCGGGCATTAAACATGGCCATAGCCTTCCGATCGCCGTCAAAGGGCTGCATCCATCACACGGATCGCGGGTCGCAATATTGTTCGCACGACTATCAGAAAATCCTGCGGCAGCACGGCTTCAAAGTGTCCATGAGTGGCAAAGGAAATTGTTATGATAACGCAGCCGTCGAGACATTCTTCAAAACCATCAAAGCGGAATTGATCTGGCGCGATACATGGGAAACCCGCAGGAAGGCGGAGATGGCCATCTTTGAATACATCAACGGCTTCTACAACCCGCGCCGCCGTCACTCAGCACTGGGCTGGAAAAGCCCGGTCGCTTTCGAACGAAAGGTGGCTTAAACAAGCAATTGGGGCGGCACTAAAGCGCGACAGGTCCACTTCTGTCTTTTGGGCTTGTCGCCTTCCATATCCGGCAGTCGGGAAATCCCATG
>ERZ802821.1436-NODE-1436-length-12470-cov-9.14531_pt1 | contig 12470 bp, 10 predicted proteins | sample MGYA00345648_ERZ802821 | MGnify/ENA primary metagenome ERZ802821 (study PRJEB30503, sample SAMEA104212357) | marine metagenome | biome: Westerlies Biome; feature: [SRF] surface water layer (ENVO:00010504) within the epipelagic zone...; material: water... | reverse complement strand
CTCGCGCTCGTAATGCTCGAAGTCCTCGTCGTAGAGAAGGTTCGGGGTCTTCGGAGCACCCATGAACAGCCAGGCCTTACCTCGGAAGGTCCAACCGTTCTTTTCCCGTTCTGAAGGCTCGAACATGCGGCGGAGATAGGTACGCATCGGTGCAATGCCAGTACCTGTGGCGAGCATGATCACATTGGCTTCCTCATCGTCGGGAAGGAGCATTTCCTTGCCCACTGGACCCGTGATCTTCACTTTGGTTCCAGGTTCGATATCGCAGAGGTAGGTCGAGCAGACCCCCTTGATCTCTTCACCGGCATCGTTCTTGTATTCCAGCTGGCGGACACAGAGGGACACTGTGTTGTCAGCCAAGTTGTCGCCATGGCGCGTGCTGGCGATGGAATACAGACGCAGCTTGTGGGGTTTTCCCTTGGCATCCTCACCTTCAGGAATGATGCCGATGGACTGACCCTCGACATACGCGAGATGGGGATCTCCACCGCTGAGATCAAAGGTGATGTGCTGCACCCGGCCGATGGCCCCCTCTTTCAGCAGGCTGTAGTTCTCCGTGACGGTGCCAATGAAGGGCGACTTGGGCTTGTAAAGGTTCACAGGCACAGCCTTGTGTGCCGGCTTGCTTGGGGTTTCGGTCACGGTGGAGGTGGCGGAGGCTGTTGAAACAGAAGTGTGAGCAGTGGTCCTGGAGGAGCCAGCTGTCACTGAAAGAATTCTTCCACCACAAGAGTTAATGCGCTGAACGGTGGACTGCAGTTGGTCATAAGACACTTTGAAGGTTTGTTCAGACCGCCGCTGCTTTGAAGCCTGCAGGCCGACAACAACCAACGTGAACACCCGTTCGTTGTAGGTGTTGCTGGCTGCAGAGCTGACGCGCATGAGATCTCGCTTCTCTTGAAGAAGGCGTGATCATAGGCGTGACCTTGAATTTTCATGCGCTTTGTCATGGGTCGGCTCAACGCACTGGTCGGTTGGCTGACTTTCATTAAGATTCTGCTGTTATCTTTCTCAGGTTGACCATCGAAGTCTCCTTGAAGACTCTCCAGCGAGCATCCCGGGGTGTGCACCACCCAATCGAACAGACCATGGAGCGCTTGCCTCAAGGAGTGCGCAGGCTTGCTGTTCAATTGCGGTCATCTCTTTCGGTGGATGAGGTCTGGCCGGTCCTGACCGATTACGAGGGTCTGAGCGATTTCATTCCCAATCTCTCAAGCAGCACCCTGCTTTCCAGGAAGGGCAACTTGGTGACTCTGTCCCAAGTGGGAAGTCAACAGTTTTTAGGACTCAAATTTTCTGCTGAAGTCCAGCTGGAGTTAATTGAACATCGACCGGAAGGTTTGCTTCGGTTTCGAATGCTGAGAGGAGATTTCCGCCGTTTTGAGGGCTGTTGGAGGCTTCAAGCTGTACCAGATGCCACTCTGATTCTGTACGACTTGACCGTTCAAGGATGTATGGGTATGCCGGTGGCTCTGATCGAACAGCGCTTGAAGCAAGACTTGAGTGACAACCTTCTAGCTGTTGAAAAAGAAGCTTTTCGCCGCAAATAACAAGCGAATACTTCTTTTTTGATTAATGATTTAGATTTTTATTAATACCCCCAAGGGGATTCGAACCCCTGTCGCCTCCGTGAAAGGGAGGTGTCCTAGGCCTCTAGACGATGGGGGCGAGGCCGTGATTGCGGGTGTGCTCCCGATCACCAAAAGAAATTACGGGGCCGACAGACCCTCCGTCAAGACAGTTGAATCTTTTTCCTGACCCTGTCCTTGCCAGACCGGAACGTTGAAGGTGAAGCAAGCTCCCTTGCCTGGTTCGGAGACGACCCAGATCCGGCCGCCATGCACTTCCACAATGCGTCGACAGACCGACAGGCCAACTCCGAACCCAGATGTTCCCCCAGAGGTTTGCGGAAGACGGACCCGATCGAGAAAAATGCGTTGCTGTTCCTGTTCAGGGATTCCTGGACCGCTGTCGCTAACGCTGACCTGGACCCATTGGCTTGTGCGGTGCAACATTGCAACGGAAATTGTTCCGCCGTCCTGGGTGTATTTCAGAGCGTTCTCGAGAAGATTCAGAAGCACCTGGCGCATGCGCCGCTGATCGGCGTAAACCAGAGGTAGGTCGGCTGGAATGTCGGTATGGATGGTGACGTCTCTTCCTAGCCAGAGTTTCTCGAGCTCCAGGATCGCCTCAGCAGCCACGCTGGCTAGATCAAGCCTCTGCGGATTGAACAGAGCTTCCCAACGGGTGCTTCCAACTTCCAGAAGGTCCTTCGACAGCAGGGCAATTTCGTCGAGGCGTCGCTTCAAGACATCCCTGAAGCGATTGAGGTCGATTTGTCCCAGTTGTTGGCTCTGCAAGGCGAGGGTGGCCGCGGTCAGAGGTGTTCGCAGTTCGTGAGCCACCATTCGCAGCAACCGTTCCTGGGACTGCAAACGATCAATCAGTGTTTCGTTCTCCTGACGCAGCACAAGGAGTTGATCTTCCAGCTGGAGCTCCCGCTGCGTCCTGCTGCCATCCAGCTCTGTCGGCTTGAGGCTGAGTCCGAGCCCGCTGACAACTTCGTCCTGCTGCCAGCGGGGCACCCATCCTCTGAACTGCTGAAAAATGCTTGTACCGGCAAAGACCTGCTTCGGAAGAGGCTGAAGCTTGACGAGCGCTGGTGTTACAACAAGGCGATGAAGTTCCAGCAACTCGGGTTGCTGCATCGGATCAGCGACCTGAAGTGTCACGTCAAAGCCACAATCCTCATGTTCCAAAAACTGGATGAGGGAACGCAGATCACCGCTTGAGAGGTGATGACGGCCTGCAACAAGAAGAAGGCCTAGTTGCTGACGTGGTGTGGGATCCAACCCGACCACCAGGCGATGCTCGCAAAGATGAGCCTCACCTTATGGGTTTTTGCAAAGAGCGGCAGATCCGCTAAGACACATTTGAACAGACTGTTGTCACCCAGGACACAGCATGCCCCTTCTGCCGGTCGAACGTCGCGGCGCGCAGCCGCCAGACGGAGAATCCCCCGCTTCCCCGAGGGTTCCTCTCGATGGCAATTTGCGACGCTGGTTTGCGCGAAATCTGGGTCTCTGGCGTTCTCGCCGTCAGTACGTCTTCAAAAACGAGGAAGTTTTGTTCCTCGACATGATGATTCGAGTGGAAATTTTTGCGGAATCCCGCGTCGGCAAGCCTCGCTATCGCATGAGTTGGTGGCCAGAGCATGACACCGACTTTTTCGACAAAAAACCCAGGTATCAGCAGGAAGGGGTTATGGAGGCCACCTTGCTGGGCCATCAGCTGCAGCGAAGCCGTGCCTATCTCGAGGAGGTGGAATCAAAAACACGCATCCGTCAGGTTGATGAGCACGAGGTTGTTTTCGAGTCCAATTACCTCGACTGGGATGTGCAGGAATACACTCGCCTGATCGATCAAGACCGTTTTCGTTCAAGAGCGATCTACAGCTGGCAGAAAGGAGATCTGGAAATCGTTGAGCACCACCACGAAACCCGCGTTGAAGATGCTTCCGCACCCATTCCCGGCTGAATCAGGGGACGGTTGCCGTTCATTCCTGTCCGAGTGTTGAGAATGGTTTGAAATGGTGCAACATGATCGCGTTTACTGGTCAGGATTCTTGGCTTCACTCCGTCGATTTCGTCCCGTGATGGCCACACCACTGGCCATTTTGTCTTTTATGTTGGCCGGTCCCGCCGTGATGGCTCAGGGCGCAGCCAAGCCTCAGACCAAGCCAGCGTCAGATGCTGACATCTTCCTTTATCGGGGCATGGGTTCCTCCTATGTCTGTAACGCCAGGACAGCGGGCGTTGAGTTTCCGAAGGCTGTCGGAATTGCTGCAGCGACGTATGTCCAGCTGCTGAACGGTCGCCACGGTGGCCTTGTGGCGTCCACGGGCAACAAGAAGCTCACCAATGAGCAGTTGTTCTCGGGTGCTGAATTTCAGATCATCACTGGAGCACTTCAGTTCTGTCCAGACAAGGTGCCAGCCGATGTGAAAACCAAGGTGGAGGAAGCTCTGAAGAAGCAAAGGGCTGCAGGCCAGTGATCGATTGACTTGGGGGTGAGGCTTTCACCCCCGTCACCTTCGACACTGGGGCGTCAGGATCTGACCAGAGTGAGTTGTTCATGGTCACTACGCCTTCCCCTCAACCCAGCGTCCGTCTAGAGGATTACCGACCGTTTCCTTTCAAGATTCCGAACACCGAGCTGAATGTCGTCATTCAGCAGCACGACGTTCTTGTGACGGCTGATCTTCACCTAGAGCCAGTTCTGCAATCATCCGAACCACTGCTTCTTCAGGGTGTTGATCTTGAGCTGATCTCAGTGAGCCTTGATGGCCATGCTCTCCCGGCTGATGCCTACAGCTTGGGCGTCGACACGCTCCAGATTCACGTCACGCCGAATCAGCCCTTCACCGTCACGACGGTGTGCAAGCTCGATCCGGCAGCCAACGGTTCGCTCGAGGGGCTCTACGTCAGTGGTGGCATGCTCACCACCCAGTGCGAAGCCGAGGGTTTCCGGCGCATCACCTTCCATCCCGATCGTCCGGATGTGCTCAGTTGCTTCCGAGTTCGCATTGAGGCGGATCGTGAGCATTATCCGGTGCTTCTCTCTAACGGCAACGCTATCGATGCCGGGCCAATTCCCCAGGCACCTGGCCGTCACGCAGTGGTTTGGGAAGACCCATTCCCAAAACCGTCCTATCTCTTTGCGTTGGTTGCCGGTGATCTGAGCGAGATCAGAGATCACTTCACCACTTCATCGGGCCGTCGCGTGACGTTGCGGCTGCATGTGGAGGCGGGAGATGAGCCCTACACCGCCCATGCCATGGAATCCCTGAAACGTTCAATGGCGTGGGATGAACAGGTCTATGGATTGGAGTACGACCTCGATGAGTTCAACACGGTTGCGGTGCGCCACTTCAACATGGGGGCCATGGAGAACAAGAGTCTGAATATCTTCAATTCAAAGCTGGTACTCGCTGACGCAGAAACGGCCACTGATGGTGAACTTGAACGCATCGAGAGCGTTGTCGCCCATGAATATTTCCACAATTGGTCGGGGAATCGAATCACCTGTCGCGACTGGTTTCAACTGTCGCTCAAGGAAGGTCTCACCGTGTTTCGCGACCAGTGCTTCACGGCCGATCTGCATTCCGCAGCGCTCAAGCGGATTGAGGATGCGGCGATGCTGCGCAACACCCAGTTTCGAGAGGATGCCGGGCCCACAGCCCACCCGGTGAAGCCTGATGCCTACCAGGCCATCGATAATTTCTACACGACGACGATCTACGAGAAAGGTGCTGAGCTGATTCGCATGTTGCGAACCCTTCTGGGGAACGAGCGCTTCATGCGGGGGATGCGTCTGTATTTCCAACGTCATGACGGAGAAGCTGCCACAACGGAGGATTTTGTGGCGGCGATTGTTGAGGGCGCGACTGAAGATGGAACACCTCTCAATTTTCAGCCCGAGCAATTCAAACGTTGGTATCTCCAGGCTGGAACTCCCCATGTGTCGGTGGATCGGCAATGGGATGCAACGTCAGGACGTTTGACGCTGACGTTTCGCCAGTCCACGGCGCCTACCCCTGGGCAGCCTGACAAGTTTCCAGTCGTGATCCCAGTTCTCTGGGCAATTCTGAATTCTGATGGTCGTGCTGGCGATGAGCGCTTGCTTGTTCTTGATCAAGATCAGCAGACTGTCGTTCTTGAGGGATTGGCCAGCACGCCCCATCCTCCCGCGCTGTCCCTGTTTCGGCAGTTTTCAGCTCCGGTGACCTGGACGGCTGATCAGGACGACGATGACCTGTTTGCTCTGTTTGCTGGAGACTCCGATGCTTTTGCCCGCTGGGATGCGGGGCAGCAGATCTGGAAGCGTCTCCTCCTGGCCCGGGCATCAGGTGGTGACGATTCACATCTGGAGAGGCGGATGCTGGATGCGCTCAGCCAGCTGCTGTCGCCTTCTGGGGAGAAGGACCCGGCCGTTCTCGCCACACTGCTGGCTTTCCCTGGGCGAGCCGAGCTGGAGGCCCTGCAGAATGAGGCCGATCCACCGGCGCTGTTTCAGGCAGCCTGTGATCTGCGCGCAACGTTGGGTTCACAGCTTGCTGAAGCGCTTCAGCGACGTCTTGCATCCAGTGCAGAGTCCCTCCATGCGGCATGGCCTGCCGGTCAGGGAGATCGGCAGCTCACCGCTTTGATCTGGAGCTGGCTGTCGGCGTCCGGCGAAGAAGGGGTGCGCGATGCTGCGCTGGCGGCTGTGAGTGGTCCATCGATGACCCTCGCCCGTGCAGCCCTGCGAGCCCTTCAGCCGATCGACTGTGCTCAGCGTCTGCAAGCGCTCCAGGTGTTTCATGACCGCTGGCAGGACCGCCCGGTGATCTTCGATACCTGGTTTGCGTTGGAAGCATCCACTCCTCGACCGGATGCACTCGCGCGCGTCGAGGCTCTTCTGCAGCACCCCCGATTTGATCCGATGGCTCCCAACTCCGTGCGGGCCGTGCTGGGTGGGCTTGTTGCTAACCCCAGCGTGTTTCATGCGCTGGATGGCAGCGGCTACCGGTTCATGGCCCACCAGATCATCGCGGTCGACGGCAGGAATCCGATTACAGCTTCAAGGCTGGCCAAGGTCTTCAGCCGTTGGCATACCTACGGACAAGAGCGCAAAGCGGCAGTCCAACACGCCTTGGCTGTGCTGGCGGCAGCTGATCTCTCGACCAATACCCGTGAAGTAGTCACACTGATGCAGGCCTGAGAAGGCCAAAGCCTCGGCGTTCATTCTTGAGCACCGAGGCTTTGAAAGGCATCAAAGCGGAAAGCAGACCCTTCTTTTCCGCTGTATTTTCCCCATAAACCCTCCCAGTAGAAGTAGATCACTCCATAGCCCTGTTCGTTGCTGAGCCGTTTTTTTTCAGCCAGCACAGGGATTGGTGTGGTGCGTTTCCCGAATCCTGCAAGGACTCCGATTTGAACAGGAAGTCCCCACTGACGTGCTTTGCGGAGGGCCGGCTGATTGAGGTCTTTGGCGAAACCTTTCAGCGAGTAAGCGTAATTCTGAACCACAAGATCATCGATCAATTCGCCAACCGCCCAGAGCTCCCAGTCCTGCAGCCAATGGTTGTAAGCAAACCGGAAGGGGCCCGGAGAAAGGCTGATTCTTTGTGGGAGTGATTCGTCATCCAATCGCTGGCGTAGCTCGCGAAGGAGTCCTGTCAGCTGACGCCTTCGCCATGTCATCCAATAGCGATTGGTGTGGTCTTTGGGTGGTTGAACGCCGGTGTCTTGTTGGTAGAGCGCTGTCGTGTAGGGGTCATAGCCCAGTTCCACAGGCCAGGCGAAATGATCATCGAGTTGCAATCCATCCATCTTGCAGCGCTTCATCACTTCCACGACGAGACCGATGAACCGTTCACGCACTCCAGGGTGGGCAGGGTTGAGCCAGACCATCTCTTTCCCGTGCATGGTCATGACGGGGTTGCCGTCCCGCCGTGTCAACACCCACTCGGGATGCTGTTTCACTACGGCTGCATCAGCGGGCTCCATCAGGCCATACTCAAACCAAGGGATCACCTTCATCCCGCGTTTGCGGCCTTCTTTGCTGATGGCGCAGATCGGGTCAAGATTGAGCCCTGCCTTGAGGAGGGGCGGTTCGACGGGCGCGAACTGACTGCGATGAAAGGTGGTTCCTCGGCTCCAGACATTCGGATACAACGCTGTGAACCCTGCCTGCTGCAGTTCGTCCATCGCCTTTAGGAGCGTTGTTTTGTCGTAGTAAAGAGGGCTTGGGCTGTTGGTGAGCCAGACCCCCAGGGTTCGTTTGGGCTGAACAGATGGAAGCCCGGCTTGGGCCACTGATGTGGTCAGAATCATGGCCACTGCTGCCGTGCCCACGGCCTTAGCCGTGCAAAAAGCCCGTAATGAGGTCATCACGCCATGACTTCAGCGGAACATCGAGCTGACAGAACTTTCCTCATGAATCCGCCAAATCGCTTCTCCGAGCATGTTGGCGACAGACAGAATCTGGAGTTGAGGGAACATGCGATCGGATGGAATCGGAACGCTGTTGGTCACAACCACCTGCTCAAACAGTCCATCCGTTGAGAGACGCTCGGACGCGGGAGGAGAGAACACAGCATGGGTCGCGCAAGCGATTACGCGGCTGGCCCCTTGTTGCCGCAGCAATTTGGCTCCGGCGCAGATCGTGCCACCCGTATCGATCATGTCATCAATGAGGATTGCGGTGCGCTGGTGCACATCCCCGATCACCGTGAGACTCTCGGCCATGTTGTGACCCGTGCGTCGTTTGTCGATGATGGCCAGGGGCGCATCATTCATCTGCTTGGCAAAGGCTCTCGCCCGTGCCACTCCACCCACATCGGGTGAGACAACCACCACTTCCCCGAGCTCCTGGGCGGAGAGGTAATCCACAAGCACTGGGGATCCGTAAATGTGATCGCAGGGAATGTCGAAGTAACCCTGAATCTGCGCGGAATGAAGATCCATGGCGAGCACCCTGTCAACCCCTGACTTCACCAGGAGATTGGCTGTGAGCTTGGCCGTGATGGATTCTCGGCCTGCGGTCTTCCGATCCGCCCGTGCGTATCCGTAATAAGGGACCACTGCCGTGATCTGCCTTGCTGAAGCGCGACGGCAGGCATCGACCATGATCAGCAGCTCCATGAGGTGATCATTCACCGGAGCACAGGTGGGCTGGATCAGGAAGACATCGCAGCCTCGGATGGATTCCTGGATCTGCACATAAAGCTCACCATCTGCGAATCGTTTGCAGACCCTCGGACCGTCTGGGACTCCCAAATACGCTGCAATTTCCCGTGCTAAGGCAGGATTTGACGTGCCGCTGAACAGGCGAAGCCGCCTGGTGTCGTGCTGGATCTTCTCTTGTTCGGCGCGGGCTGCAGTCAGGAATCCGGTCACGATGCCCGCGAACGAGAGACTTGGTATCCCGATGGTAGTGGTGCATGGGACATCCAAACCACACTCTTCCACCCATCCACTACTTCTAGGCTGCGGTAATGGCAAACAACCTTCTTGTGGTGATTGGAGCCGGAACGCTGGGTACGGGTGCCATGACAGCCGCCTGTCGAAGCCTGGCGGAGGCGTTTGGAGCCACCCTGATGGAACAGACTTCCGGTGCCGCACCCCATCCTTGTCTGCAAGGAATCACCAGCCGATCCGCTGACGGACCATTGGAGCCCAAGCTCCTACGGGTGAGTGGCGATGTGGCCGTGGATGAGTGCGGGGAAGGCAGCTGGCTTGAGGCCCTCGCCTGCTGGCATGTCCCTGTTTTGATGCTTGTTGAGCCCAGGGACGACGGACGCTTTGCCGGCATCGTTCCAGCATCAGTCGCCCTGGCCCGTTCGCTTCACGTTGAGCTTCTCGGTCTTGTGCAATTGGGCGGAACCTGGAATCGTGCCGCCCGCAGGGCTGATGGCCTTCCCTGGTGCGGATGTCTCCAGGGGGCTGATGATGATCTCTGCGGCTTGATCAGTTGCCTGCGGACGCGTTGGACTCAGGTGGCCAGAGGGGAAGGGGCTGATCCGGCTTGAGCTCCCGCAGCTGCTGCTGCCCGGCTCGCGGCGCGAGTTCCAACTGGTTGATCACGGGGGGCTCTGAGCTACTGAGGGCCGCTGCGGTGAGACTCAGTATTTCCGCGGAGCTGAGGTTGGTCGAAACCTGCGCTGAAACTTCGCCGATCACGTCAGGGAGAAGCATTAAGGCATTGGGTTGCCGGAGCTGGTCGTGAATGCCGCGCAGCAAACTCTGTTGGCGGAGTCTTCTTTCAGTGTCGCCATTGGGATCAGGGCGATGCCTGGCCAGCTGTTCGGCTTGACGGCCATTGAGCGTCTGGCGGCCTGCCTGCAGATTCACGCTGTAATTCTGTGCTTTGTCTTCGCGGTTGTACGACTGATTGAGGCTCACTTCCACTTCGCCGAGGCCGTCGACGAGGGCTCGGAGGGCTTGGCGGGGCATCACCAGATAGCGATCAAGTTGGCCTGCAGGAAGTCCGATCATTTCGGCGATGACGTCAGCGGTGAGTGCCACTCCGCCAACGCGGTAGGCACTGGCAAGGGACTGCAGCCCTTCCCGGCCGGGCAGTTGGACAGCAAGCTCCGTTGGCACCTGAAGCACTTGCAGCGCTTCTTTCGCTGTGACATGGATCAGCATCAGACTGTCTGCATTGGCCGGGCCTTTGGGTGCTGCACGGTTTGACGGATCATTGATCGCCTCCGAATCAACGCCAACCAGCAGAACCATGACCGAGCGTTGCGGTAGAGGTGCCAGGCTTGCAGGGTCATCAGGGGTGGGTGGAGCAGCTGCAATCGGATCAGGTTTCGGCCAGATCAGAGCAAGCCCTCCTCCAATGAGTCCTGCTCCGATCACTGCGGCAGCGACCCTCAGCACTGTGCGGATTGGTTTTGTGCCCAGCCATCGCTTCAGACGTGGTTGCGCTGCGTCTCCTGCCGGTGCCGAACCCTCCATGACGCGCAGTGATTGCTTCAGGCATCCCAGTCTTGCTCAACTCTCACTGATTAGCGTTGACCTCTCTCCAGGCTCGAGCTGTCTGTGACGTCTTCCCCCGCTTCACCGCTTCCCCACGACCAGGCGCGGCCGATTCCCCGTGATCGGATCCGTCCTGCCAAGGACCTCTGCAGTGATTGCGGCCTCTGTGATTCGCGCTGGGTTGCCTATGTCCGCCAGTCCTGTGCCTTCCTGCATCAAGATTTCGATGGGATGGAACGCAAGGCCCATGGCCGTACCCGCAATCTTGATCAAGAGGACGAGCTGTATTTCGGGGTCCAGCAGCGGATGCTCACTGCACGTTTGCAGACACCGATCGATGGAGCCCAGTGGACCGGGATTGTGAGTCGTCTGGGCGTCCGCGCCCTGGAGAGTGGGCTGGTTGATGCCGTGCTCTGCGTTCAGCAGAGCCCTGACGATCGCTTCACGCCGATGCCTGTTCTGGCACGCACTCCGGCGGAGGTTCTTGCGGCAAGGGTCAATAAGCCCACCTTGTCCAACAACCTTTCGGTTCTCGAGCAATTGCCAGGCAGTGGGATCAAACGACTGCTGGCGATTGGTGTGGGCTGCCAGGTTCAGGCGCTGAGAGCCGTGCAGGACACCCTGCCGCTCGACGCGCTCTACGTTTTGGGCCTCCCCTGTGTGGACAATGTCTCTCGCGAGGGGCTTCAGACCTTTCTGGAGAGCGCCAGTGCCTCGCCGGACACGGTGGTGCACTACGAATTCATGCAGGATTTCAGGATCCATTTCAGGCACAGCGATGGTCACGTGGAGACGGTCCCCTTCTTCGGTCTGGACACGCCCGCTCTCAAGGATGTCTTCGCACCAAGCTGTCTGAGTTGCTTCGACTACGTCAACGCCGGTGCTGATCTGGTCGTTGGCTACATGGGTGCTGAATTCGGACGTCAGTGGTTGGTTGTGCGTAATTCACGAGGGGAGGAATTGCTCAAGCTGGTGGAAGCGGAACTCGATCAGGCGCCGGTGTCGAGCCGAGGTGATCGCCGCCAGGCTGTTCAGCAGGGCATCGACGCCTACGACAAAGCCCTGCGACTGCCCATGTGGCTGGCAGAGCTTGTGGGCTGGATCGTGCAGCGGGTCGGGCCGAAAGGACTGGAATACGGCCGCTTCTCCATTGATTCCCACTTCACCAGAAATGCGCTCTGGCTCCGGCGGCATCATCCTGAGATGGTGGAGCGCCATCTGCCCGCCTTTGCGCGACGCATCGTTGAGCGCTATCGCTTGCCCGCCCGCTGATTCATAGCGTCTATGCCCCATCCAAGAGGGACCGCATCGAGTCGCAGGGTTGGTGTGCTCCTGCACCCCACAGCTCTTCCTGGATCACCGGTGTGCGGCAGTTTTGGTGCTGCGGCTCGTGGCTGGCTTCATGCACTCGCTCGCCAGGGAATCAAGGTGTGGCAAGTGCTGCCGCTGGCCCCACCGGACGGCACGGGGTCTCCCTACAGCTCACCATCCAGTTTCGCCATCAATCCCTGGTTGCTCGATGCCCAGGATCTGAGCGACGAGGGGTTCATCGACCCCAATGATGTGATGGCCCTTCCCCAGGGGACTGGGGCGGACGGAGAGGGAGCCGAGACCGTTGATTTCGCCTTGGCCGATCAACGGGCCAATGCGCTGGCCAGATCTCTGCGTCTCCGTTGGTCAGCGCAGTCCGCCGATCGCCACCAGGTCTTTCAGCGGTGGTGTGTCGATCAGGCGCGTTGGCTCTGTGATCACTCTGCCTTCATGGTGCTGCGTCATGAGTCTGCAGGGTTGCCTTGGTGGGCTTGGGCCCATGAGCTGGCAGTGCATCGCGACACGGCACTGGAGCATTGGCGCTGCTCACATCAGGATGAACTTCTTGAGCAGGATCTTCTCCAGTGGCATCTCGATCGTCAGTGGCGTCAGCTCCGCGCCCTTGCGCGC
>ERZ802821.1435-NODE-1435-length-12475-cov-11.6849_pt1 | contig 12475 bp, 8 predicted proteins | sample MGYA00345648_ERZ802821 | MGnify/ENA primary metagenome ERZ802821 (study PRJEB30503, sample SAMEA104212357) | marine metagenome | biome: Westerlies Biome; feature: [SRF] surface water layer (ENVO:00010504) within the epipelagic zone...; material: water... | reverse complement strand
CCGTTTAAGATACTTATTGAGTGATACCCAAACCAGCTTCGGTGAATATTTCAAACCCCTTGGTGATTTAATATTTTGAGTATTCAAATAGTCTGCAATCTCAACAGAATTCAGTCCGTTTTGCGACAGGGACCTCATGAGTTCCAATCGTTCAACTCTACTGTGTTCCAATCCAACAATAGATAGCTTTTTAGTTTGAACTATGACATTAAAATGAATGAATAAAATATGATTTTCATATATTATTCTAAATCTATTCCACAGTCACAGATTTGGCCAGATTGCGGGGCTGGTCAACATCAGTACCCTTTGCAATACCGGTGTGATAGGCCATTAACTGAACCGGCAGCGCATAGAGTATGGGCGTCAAAATGGGGTCGACCTGTGGTAGAATGATCTGATACGCGGTGTTCTTACCCGCCGCAGCAGCGCCTTGCGCATCAGTTATTAAAATCACTTTTGCACCCCGCGCCATCACCTCCTGCATATTCGAGACCGACTTGTCGAACAACCCGTCACTGGGTGCTAAGACCACGACCGGCACCTGTTCGTCGACCAATGCAATCGGTCCGTGTTTCAGTTCGCCCGAGGCATATGCTTCGGCGTGAATGTAACTAATTTCTTTCAATTTCAACGCACCTTCAAGCGCAAGAGGGTACATGAAATCCCGCCCTAGAAATAACACATCACGGGCTTTGGCGACCTCGCTGGCAACACTTGTAATCTGCGGAGTGTTTGCCATTGCCGCATTAAAAATACCAGGCAGTCCCTGCAGATTGGCAAGCAACTGTTTGCTGTCTTGAGCATCCAATTTACCGCGTTGCTGGGCTGCTGACAGGGCCATGATCAACAAAACTGTAAGCTGACAGGTGAAAGCTTTGGTTGAGGCCACGCCAATTTCGACACCGGCATATATTGGCAGCGTCAGATCACTTTCCCGTGCGATTGAACTCTGGGCGACATTTGTCACAGATACAATGTGATCGGCTTTACCCCGACAATATCGCAGCGCTGCCAAAGTATCGGCTGTCTCGCCTGACTGGCTAACGAACAATGCCATGGTTCCGGCAGTCACAGGCGGTTCTCGATAGCGAAACTCCGACGCAATATCGACTTCAACAGGAATGCGGGCGAGTTTTTCAAACCAGTATTTGGCGGTGAGGCAGGCATAAAATGCGGTGCCGCAGGCGACCATGGTCACGCGCTCTATCCCCGTGAAATCTGGCAAGCTGTCCGGCAGGGCAATGGTCTTACCATCGCTTGAGAGATAGGCACTGAGCAGAGTTTGCAGCACGTTGGGTTGTTCGGCAATTTCTTTCGCCATAAAGTGTTTGTACCCGCCTTTGTCGACGCGGGCGGTATCAAGTTGGATATGGCTAATTTCGCGTTTGGCAAGTTTGCCATTTGTGTCAATTATCTGCACGTCATTGCGGCTTAATACAGCGCGATCCCCCTCTTCAAGATAGGTGATCCGGTCTGTCAACGGGGCCAGTGCGATGGCGTCAGAGCCGACAAACATCTCGCCGTCACCGTAGCCAATCGCCAGCGGTGAGCCTTTGCGCGCTGCGATTATCAGATCATCTTGACCGGTGAATAAAAACACCAGCGCAAAGGTGCCCTCCAACCGGCTCAGGGTTTTGTCAACAGCCTGCACCTGCGACAGGCCATCTGAAAGATAGTGCTGGGTCAACAGCGCCACCATCTCGCTATCGGTTTCCGATGACGGGAAAAGCCCAAACTCAGCTAATTCCAGACGCAGTTCGTTGAAATTCTCGATGATTCCATTATGTACCACTGCAACACCCGCGGCGCTATGGGGATGCGCGTTTTCAACTTTAGGTGCGCCATGGGTGGCCCAGCGGGTATGTCCAATGCCGGCCTTTCCCGGCAGCGCATCATGCACCAAAAGGTCCGACAGGTTGTGCAATTTCCCAACAGCGCGCCGTCGGTCCATCTGGCCGTTATTTATAGTTGCAATACCGGCGCTGTCATAGCCACGGTATTCCAATCGCTTTAAAGCCTCTAACAAGATTGGGGCCACTTCATGATGACCTAGCGCGCCGACAATGCCACACATTACGAAATACCTTCTTGCTGTTTCACCTTTTTACGGCGCAGCATTGCAAAGAGTTTAACCGCCAGCCCCGGCTTGTTGCTCTGTTCACTGCGTGCAATCGCAAGAGCGCCGGGCTCGACATTTTTGGTGATCACTGAGCCGCTGGCCGTCATGGCGGCGTCTCCGACTGTGACGGGTGCCACCAACATGGTGTTCGAGCCGATAAAAACAGAGGCTCCAATCTCGGTGTGGTGTTTACCCACTCCGTCATAATTACAGGTGACTGTGCCTGCTCCGATATTGCTGGCCTCACCGATATTGGCGTCACCGATATAACTTAGATGGTTGACCTTTGCGCCGTCTTCTATCCGGGCATTTTTAATCTCGACAAAATTGCCAATCCGGACGTTTTCGGCCAACTCAGTGCCGGGGCGCAGCCGGGCATAGGGGCCGACCACTGCACCGCTGGAAATATGACACCCTTCAAGATGCGAGAAAGCACGAATACGGGCACCATTTTCCACCGTTACACCGGGGCCGAACACGACGTTTGGCTCAACTTGACTGTCGCGTCCAAGTACTGTGTCATAGGCGAAATACACGGTCTCGGGGGCGGTCAAGCTAACCCCCAGCGCCATCATTTCCATCCGCGTACGGCTCTGGAAACTGGCCTCCGCCTGCGCCAGTTCCGCGCGCGAATTGATCCCCATGGTTTCGGCCTCATCGCAATGCACAGCGGCAACTGAAAGATTACGGTCATTGGCCAGCTGAACAATATCGGTAAGATAATATTCCTTAGAGGCGTTGTCATTACCCACGGCCTCAAGCAACGAGAATAAAACATCGGCTTTGGCGCAGATAACCCCGCTGTTGCAAAAAGTTATGGCGCGCTCTTGTTCAGAGGCGTCTTTATATTCAACGATCCGCGATACCGCAGACCCCTGCATAACCAAACGACCATAACGGCCGGCATTGGCCGCTTGAAACCCCAACAGCACGATATCCGCGGTTTTGCGAGCCGCCAACAACGCTTGCAGCGTTTCAGGACGCACAAAAGGCGTATCCCCGTACAGAACAATCACATCGCCGGTGCAATCTGCCAGAGCCGATTTTGCCTGAGATACCGCGTGTCCGGTGCCAAGCTGTTCTGATTGCAAGACGACCTGAGCAGTTTCACTATAGTCACGGGCCACAGCGCCCACTGCGTCGGCACCATGGCCGGCAATTATGACCAACCGTTCCGGTTCAAGTGTCGCGCTGGATTTCATCACGTGCAAAAGCATAGGCGCCCCTGCCAGATGATGCAGTACTTTTGGCAGATCAGACTCCATTCTGGTGCCTTTACCGGCGGCAAGGATGATGACAGAATTTGACATGCAAATATCTCTTTGTGAATTTCTGACTGCCGTTCTATCTGTCTGTACCAAACGCGCAAGGGCTGATTGGGTCAAGATGGGTTACGGGATGTCACAAAGGCAGGCGGTTTTTTGCCAAACAGAACAAGGAAAAACGATGCGAAGTGTGATTTTTGATCTGGACGGAACGCTGGCAGATACCAGCGGCGATCTGATCGCTGCGGCAAATTATTGTTTTGCCCAAATGGGTGCGCCGGATTTGCTGGACCCGGAAAAAGATGCTGGCACTGCATTATGTGGAGGTCGTGCAATGTTGGCGTTGGGGCTTTTGCGCCTTGGGCGGGAAGCGAATGAAGATGTGATCGATGCCAATTATTCGATTTTGCTTCAGGCCTACAGCCAAGCGATTGATGTGCATACGGTACTTTATCCGGGGGCGATGGAGGCCGTCGAACAGCTTAAGACCAATGGATATAAAGTGGGTATCTGCACAAATAAACCCTATGGTCTTGCTGAAACATTGTTGCGGCGGCTTGGCGTTCTTGACACGTTTGAATCATTAATAGGGGCAGATAGTTTGCCAGTGCGTAAACCCGATCCAAAACCCTTGTTCGAGGCGGCGCGCCGCGCTGGGGGCGATCCGGCTTTATGTTGTTTGGTGGGTGATACTGTGACGGATCGCACCACCGCCAAGGCCGCAAACGTGCCGTCGATTTTGGTCACTTTTGGACCCGCGGGCGGTGATATGCAAGCGCTCGAACCTGAAGGCCTTCTTTCGGACTTTTCGGACTTACCCGATTTAGTTATGCAGTTGATCGGTGAAAATGTCTAAAAGTTTTATGAGTGATATTTTGCATCTACAAATTTAAGCACTTAGTGCTCCACAGCTCTGCTTAGGTGAACCAACGTCTTTGTCTAAGTTTTTCCTCTTAACTTTGTCTCAGGGAAAATTTAGTTTTCTAAAGCAGGGCACTGCCTTCATTTAAAATGTAATTTTGGGTATTTGTGTCTATAACTTTTGTCACAGAGCGCTTCAATTTGAGTTTGCAAATTGCTTCACAGTGCTAAGTCGAGGTCTTGCGATTCTATCCGAGACTGGAAAACCGGATTAATCTGCCATGTGAACGCTTCATTTAGGTTCTTTAGTTGCATTTCAAACCGCAGGTTCGGGTGCCTGCTTACAGGCCGGCAGCAACGCGCCAGTTCTAGGCTTACCAGTAAGATATTGAACAGTTTTGGGCGAAAAAAGATCAAGGGTTTGCGCGGTAAAATATTGAGTTCACCCTCTGTTTGGCGAGCTTTCTCAAAGCTGACGCTTGCAACAGGACTGCGCTTACACAGACGTCCCTGGCAACCCTCGAGATAGAAAGTCTAAGTGATCTAAATTTTTACGATACGATGAAGGGCGTGTGCGAGTAAGAAATACCGTGTATTTCTGTGCCAAATAATCGAATTTATCATAAGATGGCACATTTTTTGCTTATATAACTGTGGGTAAGTGTGCTTTGAATTTAGTCTATTCAAAATACGTTCCGGTCTGGATTGTAAAGCACTCGAAAACAAAAAATGTAGGCTGTTTGGTAAAAGTTCGGGAAAGAAATCATGTTTGGTATCAAGAGCTTTTCGGATCGGGCAAAACGCGATGCGATCTTCTATCTGAGAGATATTGACGACAATATCCGCAGGTACCTTGTATGCTTGCCGCCGAAATTCCATGAAGAGCTGCAACTGCGCAACTGCAATTTGCCACTGGCAGATCCAGTGAATTTGGAATCAACCAAAAAATTGAACGAATTTAATGTTGGCGTTGTGCAGACCCTGTTGGACTTTTTCTTTGACGGTTCAGCGGCGCAGCGCGAGGTGTTTTACAAATCCTGCATTGCGGATGCGTTCAATGTGCGCCCAAGCCCTCAGGATGGGGTCGCGAAACGTGCCGGTTATACGGCCGCTTGGGCCCTTGGAATGACCAATCTTGGAACGGATTATTATAAATCATTCAAGAAAACCCGACAAATAATATCAGTGTATCTGCGCGAAGGATGCCATTGGGCTGAAAGTGCTTTTATTCCGCATATTGTGAAAGAAGGTCGCCTGATCGAAGATCTTGAATATGAATTCAAACCGATGCTCTATGCCGTTGGACAGACCGCGCCAATCGACGCAGCCCCGGTCCGTCACACCGGTTTTAGGCCGGATACCATGTTGCGCAGGCAACCTATTCTTGATCTGAAGGAAGTCGATTACTGCAACTCTGAGCGGTTTGCCCAGCTTTTGAGCGCCGCCAGCGATGAGCGGTTCAAACATTATTCAAAATTATGGCAAAAAGATCTTGGTTATGAGCGAGAAGCTAACGAATATATCTCTGAGCAAAGACAAAGCGGGGAGTTCGAATTGGCCCGCGACTTCTGTGTCGCGTCTTTAATCGGCACCGATTGCTGGGGTGACAGTATCGGCAAATTAGACCGCTTTGAAACTATTTTCAGAGTATGCCGCGCGATTGGCTTAAACCCCGAGATTGCGATTCAAATGCCCGACGGTAAGTTATCTGAGACTGGTGAGCAGATCTTATCTGACAAATCGTTCTTTAAAATGCGGGAATTTTTGCAAGTATCTGGCAATACATTTTTTCTCACAGAAATGGATGACGACCCGTTAGAGGGTATCCGCCTGCATTGGGCGAAGAACTACACTGGAAAAGTACTGTGTAAAATCCCAAGCGACGCGCACACAGGGCTTGCGAAGGAAATTATCTTCGACACGAGTATCGCAGTGCGCCCTCTCGATATAAAGCTATTTTACGAAAACGATCTCAACGAGGCAGACCAAACTGTGTTCAACGCGGTTCTTCTCAATGATTACAGCAGTTTTTTTGCACAGGCGAAAAATTACCCCTCGGTTGAAGGTAAGAGCTGGTACCAAAAGGAAAAAGCGCGACTGACCACTGCTGCGCCGGATATGTTTGACCACTATCAGTCATTATTGGATCAGGTACCTTTAAGTGAGGCGCAAGATCTGGTGGCAAACCTGCCCTTGACCCTTACGGTTGAGAGCCAAATCAACCTGCCGGTATCTCACGAGGGACTTCATGAATTGCGGTTGGACAGTTTTGACAAAATTGGCAGCTATTTTGACGATTTTGACCATCACGTCATCGCCAAATTGGTCGAAGCAGGGATCGAGTTTGACGCGGATACGGTTGACGGGGCGGAAAAAATTACCCCCTCGGCTGTGTCGCTGGCCTTGAAGTTAGAGCGCATTCTTGCACCTTATCTCTACCGTCAAGAGAAGTTGCGTAAATTCACGCGACTGCTGGTCCCGTTAGACGACCACAGCAGTCTTAATCTAGACATCTAGCGGGCGGACCGTTGACACGGCCATGGCCCGCGGTTTTACCCATCCACTTTGCGGTTTACCCTTATGAAACGATAGAAGTTTGCAGTCCTATGGCCAGAGATGTTAAGGATTTCCGGCACAAATAAAGGGCTCGCTTCATGCGCATCGTTGACATTCATGAAAATATCGTACCGATAAAAAGTAATATTTCCAACGCTTATATTGATTTTTCAAAGATGACGGCCAGCGTGGTGGCGATCGTCACTGATGTCATGCGCGATGGCAAACCGGTCATTGGCTTTGGATTCAATTCGAACGGCCGGTATGCCCAGCAGGGGCTTTTGCGCGAACGATTTATTCCCCGACTGAAAGCGGCGACCCCTGAACAGGTTGCGACTGAGGCAGGCGACAATCTGAGTCCGCATAATATCTGGGATATATTGATGGCCAATGAAAAGCCTGGCGGTCATGGAGAACGCTCGGTGGCTGTGGGTGTTCTCGACATGGCGGTCTGGGATGCGGTGGCGAAAATAGAAGGCGTGCCGTTATTTCGACTTTTGGCTGATCGCTACAACAACGGGGTCTTTGATGAGACGGTGTCAGTCTATGCGGCGGGCGGGTATTATCATCCGGGCAAAGGTCTGAAACCATTGCAGGATGAAATGAAAAGCTATCTCGACCGAGGCTATACACAGGTTAAAATGAAGGTTGGCGGGGTCAGTTTGTCTGACGATCTCAAACGTATTGAGGCGGTTCTAGATGTTGTGGGGCATGGCGGTAATCTGGCGGTAGATGTGAACGGAAAATTCGATCTGGCACAGGCGATCGAGTTTGGTAACGCGATCAAGCCTTACCAATTGCGCTGGTATGAAGAGGTAGGCGATCCGTTGGATTATGCGTTGCAAAATGAACTGGCGCAGCATTACAAACTGGCGATGGCCACCGGTGAGAACCTGTTTTCAACCATTGATGCGCGCAATCTTATCCGCTACGGCGGCCTGCGTCCGGGGCTGGACATTCTGCAATTTGATCCAGCCCTGAGTTATGGGCTTGTCGAATATTTGCGAACGCTTGAGATGTTGCGGTCATACGGGTTTTCGGCGCGGGATTGTATTCCTCATGGCGGCCATCAGTTCGGACTTAGCCTCACAGCGGGCCTTGGGCTTGGTGGCAACGAGGCCTATCCAGATGTGTTTCGCCCGTTCAATGGCTTTGCTGATAGTATCGACGTGTGCGATGGCCGCGTGCCGTTGCCCGATATGCCCGGAGTGGGGTTTGAAGCCAAGAATGAACTCTACAGTCACTTAAAAGACCTGAGTGGGTTTTAACTGGGGTATGCTCTGACATCATTACGGCGCCTGCACGCCGCCAGAGAGCCCAGAATGATAAGTGGTTATTGTGCTTGAAACCTCGGCATTCCGCGATAAAACTGCACCATATGGAACAATTGGCAGCCCAAGACCTTGGCGATTTAATCGATCTCGAGCGCTACCAGCTAGATGATCCCATTCACCTCGCCGCAGTTAAAGCCAGGCTAGATCGCGAAGGCGTGGTGATCTTGCCGGATTTTCTGCGCGCATCTGCTCGTGATGCGCTGGTCTTAGAGGCCGAAAAGCAAGCCGAAAATGCGTTTTTCACCACCTCGACGCATAACGTATATCTTACTTCGCAAGATCAATCGCTACCAGCAGAGCACATTGTGAACCGACAGATAAAAAGCTCAAAAGGCTGTATCACAACCGATCAAATTCCCGAAGGGTCTGGTTTGAAGACGCTGTATCACAACCCGCAGTTTCAGAGCTTTATAACGGCGGTGTTGGGGGAAAAGGCCCTTTACGCTTATGCAGATCCACTGTCGTCGATCAACGTACATTACGCCCACGAAGGGCAGGAATTGGGCTGGCATTTTGACAATTCATCATTTGCGATAACCCTGCTTTTGCAGGCACCCGAGGGCGGTGGCGTGTTTGAATACGTGCCGGATTTGCGCGACGCGGCCGCTGGAGAGATGAATTTCCAAGGTGTTGCCGATGTTTTAGAGGGTGCAACACCCGTCAAAACCTTGGATATGCAGCCGGGCACCTTGGTTTTGTTTCGGGGGCGCAATTCGTTGCACAGGGTAACCCCGACTGCCGGCAACCGAACCCGTCTTTTGGTCGTGCTGGCTTATAATGATGCGCCGGGTGTCAGCCTGTCGGAAGGCGCAAGGATGACATTTTACGGCCGTGTTGGCACCTGAGAAATGCGATGGGGGACCAGCAAAGCTAACCTGTTTCGGTATGGCCCCAACACAAAGGCTTCCCAAAATTTGTTGACGATATAAATACTCTGATTGACCAAAATATCAGGTTTTTTCAAGGGAAACCCAAGTGTCTTAGCCTTTGACTGAAGATATATTCTGCTGGTGCAGGACTTTGGGGTTGCCCTGACAGACAATTGCAAATCTATGAAACTATCTTTGTCATCCAGTCTCTAGATTTTGCCAGCATTGATAGAGACAATGTAAAAATTATAAAAAAGCTTTTGTGAACCAAGTTATTCCCCCTTTGTTTCTGCCCGTGTCTATACGACCAAGGTCGTATGGCAACAGATTTTGGCTTCACCTACGATCCTCTCATTAAATCCAGTTTGTTGGGGCGCGTCCTCGAGGCTTAGTGCTGCGTGTCACATGCGTCAGCCCCTAGGTCATAGTTATATATAATATTTTTAAGTCTTTAGGGAGATATTCAATGCCTATACCGCACCTAAATGGCGCTTTTGTTGCAATGTTAGCGCTCAGTCTGATAGCTCCAGAAACCACTTTGGCTCAATCAACCTCAGACCTTATAAACGATACCAAAGACCCAACCACTATTTTAACTTATGGAATGGGCTATGGGCAAACTCGGCACAGCGGGCTGAGGGGAATAAATCTCGACAATATTGGGCGGCTCAGACCAGAATGGACCTATTCGCTTAGTGATACGCGCGGGCAGGAAACCTTTCCGCTCATCCATGACGGAAAAATGTACGTCACGACCCACGCATCGACGATGGCATTGGATCTGGTGACTGGTCGACAGATTTGGAAAACGCTTGTGGATTACCCTGCGGATACTCCGCGTGTCGCGTGTTGTGGCATCGTAAACCGGGGTGTTGCGCTTTATGAAGGCAAAGTGTTTCGCACCACGCTGGACGCCCATGTTATCGCGCTGGACGCTGAGACCGGCAATGAATTATGGCGGACGCAATCCATTGATCACAAGGCCGGATATTCGATGACCGTCGCGCCAATGATGGCAGATGGTGTTCTGATTACGGGGATCTCTGGTGGCGAATACGGTATTCGTGGCTATCTCGAAGGGTATGATCCTGACACCGGAGTGCGGGTCTGGCGTACCTATACCATTCCTGCTCCGGGAGAACCGGGCAGTGAGACATGGCAGGATGGTGGGGATGCCTGGACGCGTGGAGGGGCACCAACGTGGTTAACCGGGTCGTATGATCCTGAATTGAATACTGTATTTTGGGGTACCGGAAATCCGTCGTCTTGGAATGCGGCGACACGCCCGGGAGATAATCTTTATGCCTCCTCGATCCTCGCGCTTGATCCCAAAACTGGCACCATCAAGTGGCACTATCAAACCACGCCGAATGACCCGTTTGATTTCGACACTGTGAATGAGCTTGTTCATGCTGACATAGACGGACGCAAAGTTCTGATGCAGGCGAACCGCAATGGGTTTTTCTATGTTTTGGACAGGGCAACCGGCGAATTGATTGCGGCTCCTAAGTTTGTCGACAAACTCAATTGGGCAGACAGCATTGATCTGGAAACTGGACGGCCAAAAGAAACCGATGTGGCAATGAAGGCGCGGTCGGGCGAACAGATTACATTCTGGCCATCGGCGTTGGGTGGCAAGAACTGGTCCCCTATGGCCTATAACCCCAAGACCCGGACAATCTTTGCCAACACCAACAAGTTTGGTATGCATTACAAGGCGGTCGAGCCACAATATCGTCCGGGCGTGTTTTATTTTGGTGCTGAATTCAGCTGGGATTGGCCTGACGGAGACCGCGGCGAATTGCGAGCTTTTGACCCAATGACTGGCGTGGTTAAATGGTCTGACAGCATTGCAATCCCGCGATATTCGGGCATTTTGTCAACCGACGGGGGATTGGTATTCACCGGCAATATGGACGGTGAATTTGAAGCCTTTAACGCTGAGACTGGTGATAAAGTTTGGACCTATAGCACCGGTTCGGGGATCATCGGTCAACCGGTAACCTGGGAGCGTGAGGGCAAACAATATATCACAGTCGCAAATGGAAGTGGTGGGGTCTATTCACTTTTTTCAGGGGATGAACGGCTTGCTTCGGTGCCGGCTGGCGGCAACATCTGGACGTTCTCTATCGTCGAGTAAATCCTGATGAAAACAGTTGCAATCATCTGGCGTCTCTGTGCCATATCGTTCCTCTTCGGAGGAACGATTTATGCTGATGAGACAGCAGTCTTAAGTCAGGCGGAAAAGACCTATCAGACCCTCTGCTCGCATTGTCACGGTTTAAAGATGGTGAACCCTGGCACTTCTTCTTATGATCTGAGACGATGGCCAAAAAATGATCGGGCCGGGTTTTATGACTCGGTAATAAATGGCAAAAACAGCATGCCTGCTTGGGGCGATGTGTTGTTACCCGGCGAAATAGAACTCTTATGGTATTATGTAAAAACACGCGCGGGCAAAGAGCCTGCGTCGTTTGAGCAGGATGCCAAAGAGGCAGACCAAAACAGTTTGGATGGTCCTGATGAGACGTCAGACTTGTTCACAACACCGGGTACATTGGTGGCGTGTCTTGCTAAGAACGGCGGGGTGATGTCGGGGCGGCGGGCAAAAGGTGGCACCGGGTTGGACTATGAACTATCGCGGGCGCTGGCCGAGGCGCTGGGCGCAGCATTGGACGTGCGCTGGTTTGAGAGCGAACAAGACGAAGAGAGCACCCCTGTAAAAGAAGCTTACGCGCTTTTGGCCTATAAGGTCTGCGACATATTTCCCGGATTTGCGCTGTATGAAATGTTCTTTGACGATTTTGATGTGGCCCGCGCTGCACTGCCAAGGTGGGATATGCGGCCGCAGAGCCTTGAGCAGAGGGTCCATGTTGATCTGCGTCCCATTTCGGTTACTCACCCCTATGCCCGCATGGAAATGGGCGTTGTGTATCGTAACTCTGAGTTTGAAAGGAAAATTCAGAAAATCTCTGATATGGAAGGTCTTAAAATCGGTGTTGAACAGGGTACGCTTGCAGGTGTGCTCACTCTGCGGCAAGGCACAGAAAAGATGGTTTCTGACAGCGTGACTCGCAACCCAGGTCCAAAGTTTTTGTGGCAGATGGAGCAAGGCGAATTTGATGCGGCACTTACAACAACTGGTGCCTATGATTTTCATAAAAAGCAAAATGTCATGAGTACTCTGATATTGGGCGCATACCGCCACCCTTTGGGCATCAACCTGTCAATCGCTATGCTTGAGAGTAAAAAGGCCTTGCGCGATATTATCAACCCCTTGATTGACGCGATGGTAAAAGATGGCACGATGGCGCAGCTTGGGGCCCGCGCCAGCCAAACCTATGCTCATCCCCGCAAGCCATGGCTGCTGCCGCGTCTGACAATGCAGACACTCCTGACACTTAAGTAACAACTGATCTGCCAATTTCCAAATAGGGCCAAGCGGTAGGGGGCAACCAGCGCCTAGGG
>ERZ802821.1434-NODE-1434-length-12478-cov-8.77485_pt1 | contig 12478 bp, 7 predicted proteins | sample MGYA00345648_ERZ802821 | MGnify/ENA primary metagenome ERZ802821 (study PRJEB30503, sample SAMEA104212357) | marine metagenome | biome: Westerlies Biome; feature: [SRF] surface water layer (ENVO:00010504) within the epipelagic zone...; material: water... | reverse complement strand
GACAATAGATCTTTTGCCATCACTTGCTCAGCTCACTGGCCAACCATTGAAAACAGATGCTGAAGGTCATTGCATCGTGCGTGGAAAAAAGATTGATGGGCATGATCACCTTGATCTTTTTTGTGGTGGAAAACGAGCTGCTGATGCACCTGACACGTATCATTACTATTACCGCAAAAATGAACTCCAAGCAGTTCGAAAAGGAGATTGGAAGCTCTTCTTTCCACACGGCTATCGAACAATGCAGGGACAGGAACTGGGCCAAGATGGAAAACCTGGTAGATATACCCAGCATAAAATTGGTGAGGAACTCTTTAATCTTTCAACTGACCCACATGAGACCAAGGATGTTGCCAAGCAGTATCCCAAGGTTGTCGAACAACTGCAGGCCATTGCCGAAAAAGCCAGAGCCGATCTTGGCGACAGTCTGACGAAGCGAAAGGGAAATGGGGCAAGGCCACCAGGGCAGCTATCAAAGCAAAATGGTTCAAAGGCCAACCCATCAAAATCTGCAGAGAAACAGAAGGCAATACCCGCTCGACTGGTGTCGCAGATACCAACACTCTCAGGACGTCGCCCAAATATTCTTTTTATCATCGTAGATGACCAATCTCCATTTGATTTCAAATTCTATAACTCATCTTCAACGCTTCATGCGCCATGTATTGAGAAACTGGCACGTGAGGGAATGGTATTTGATGCGGCGTATCACATGGGTGCATTTTCGGGCGCTGTCTGTACGCCTAGTCGCCATATGGTGATGTGCGGAAGAACAGTGTGGCATCTGCCGATCGGACCAAAGATGCCACGCCCTGAAAAGGGAAAACCGCGCCAGCCATACGTTGCACCACATTGTCCGCCAGAACTTGAATCGAACACGTTGGCTGCTGTGTTCAATAGAGCTGGTTATGACACCATGCGGACGTGTAAGCGTGGTAACAGTTATGAAAAAGCGAATCAGCAGTTCACGGTACGCAATGATGCAACCAAGCGGGGCGGTACAGCAGAGACTGGAAGTCAATGGCATGGTGATCAGGTCATCAATTTTTTGACAGACCGTGAAAAGTCTGGTGATGAAGATCCATTTCTTATCTATTTTGGACTATCTCATCCACACGATACCCGTGATGGAACACCTCAATATCTTGCCAAGTACGGGTCAACAAATCACACAGATAAAAAAGAACTTCCAGCGAGTCATGCGAAACAGCCACCAGTCCCATCAAACTGGCTGCCGCACCATCCCTTTGATAACACGCATATGGATGTTCGTGATGAAGTATCAGTCAGCGGCGTCTGGGGGAACCGTGACACCCAGACTATTCGTAATGAAATTGGACGCGAATATGCGTGTAGTGAAAACATTGACGCACAGGTGGAACGCGTGCTTGAAAAACTCACTGCTATGGGTGAAGTAGAGAACACATGGATTTTCTATACATCTGACCATGGCATCGCGATTGGCCGTCACGGTCTTCAAGGTAAACAAAATCTCTATGAACACACCTGGCGGGTCCCACTCATCGTCAAAGGACCAGGAGTTCGTCCCGGAAGTCGCATGCCGGGCAATACGTACCTCGGTGATACGTTGGCAACGTTGTGTGCCATTACGGGTGTGACCCCACCTTCAACGGATGAGGGGAAAAGCTTTCTTCCCGTTCTCGAAGAGAAGACAGAAACAGTCCGAGATGTTCTGTACGGTGTGTACTGCGGTGGTCAGAAGCCGGGTATGCGAAGTGTTCGCAAAGGTGACTGGAAACTTATCAAGTATGAGTCTCCATCTGGTGGCCTTCACACGCAACTTTTCAATATTCAAGAGAACCCACATGAGTTCCTTGCAGAGCACCATGATCCAACTGTGCTCAAAAGTCTTCCAGAGCAGCCGACTGCGAAACAGAAAAATCTGGCCGATGATCCTGAGTTCGCCACGACTCGCTCAGCGATGGAATCACTGTTGCTAGAACAAATGATTCAACATGACGATCCATATCGCTTTTCTGATCAACCAATGAAAGATAATTGAGCATGAAGAATTTGCACATCATTCTCGCTTCATTCGTTAGTGCTACGGTTTTTTGCATGGCATCTGCAACGGCCGAAGACCGGCCGAATATCGTACTTTTTCTCGCCGATGACATGGGGTACGGTGAACTTGGTTGCTACGGAAATCCTGATGCAGTCACACCAAATCTTGATCATTTTGCGAGCCAGGGCCTGCGACTGACAGACTGCCATGCGGCATCCAGTGTCTGCTCACCAGCTCGGTCGAGTCTTCTGACAGGACGAACACCGTATCGGAATGGAGTCTTTACCTGGATTCCAAACGGGAGCCCAATTCATCTTCGCACGAGTGAACATGCACTTCCAAAGCTTCTTCAGCAAGCGGGATATGACACCTGCCATGTTGGCAAGTGGCATCTCAATGGACTATTTAATTCACCAGATCAACCGCAGCCATCCGATCATGGTTATGCCTGGTGGCTCGCGACACAAAATAACGCGTCACCAAGCCATGCATTTCCAGAAAATTTCGTGAGGAATGGGAAAGCAGTCGGGAAGGTCGAAGACTACTCAGCTCCATATATTGCACAAGAAGCGAAGTCGTGGCTTGAGACCAAGCGAGATCCAGCGAAGCCCTTCTTTCTTGCTGTCTGGACGCACGAACCACACCATCCAATAGCATCTGCAGAGCACTATCAACAACAGCATGCAGGCATTGCAGATCTTGAAGAGCGGACGTATCGAGCAAATATCACGCAGCTAGACGATGCGTTTGGAACCGTGATGGAATCGTTGGATACGCTTGGAGTGAGTGATTCGACACTTGTTTTTTTCACAAGTGACAACGGCCCCGAGGGGACTGGTGACAAGGGGCCAGGTCGTGGGCTGGCCGGCAGACTTCGTGGCCGCAAGCGATCTATGTATGAAGGAGGCCACCGAGTTCCTGGCATCGTGCGTTGGCCTGGTCGCATTGAGCCAGGGAGTGAAACTGATCTACCTATTATTGGGAGTGACTTTTTCCCTACGGCACTTGCAGTTGCTGGTGTCAAGCTGCCAGAGAAGAGATACGACGGGGTGAACCTTGTACCGGCCATCGAAGGATCTCCGATCAAACGACCAAATCCTCTTTATTGGCGATGGGGTGGTTCTGTTGCCTACCGTGAGGGCCCTTGGAAGATCGTCGTTGATGAATCATTGGAAAATCCAGAACTTTATAATCTCGATAGAGATGTTTCCGAAACAACGAACCGATCTACGGATGAGCCCGAACGTCTTGCCAACATGATGCAGCGGCTTCGGCAGCACACCCACGAAGTAGAAGCCGAGGCCCCTGACTGGTGGAAGAATCATTCATGGCGTAAAAAAAAGAAAACAGTGATAAAGGCTTCCCCATCAGCAAAGAAATCAAAAAAAACAGCCTTCGTTCAACCAGCTATTGATCGTAAGAAGACTCCTATTGTTCTTACTGCAGCGCCCCGGGCAAAGCAGAAGTCTTCAGAGCCAGAAAAACAAGATGAAGATTTTTCTCAGTACGCGCTCTTTCTGGACACCGCGGCACGACCACCAGCATGTGATGCTACAGCGACAACCCTGCCACTCAAGCTGAAGCAGGGCGATCATATTTGTCTAATTGGGAACACGCTTTTTGAGCGAGCGCAGTTATTTGGTGTTGTACCGGCAACACTTCATGCAGGATTTCCAGATCATGAACTGGTTATTCGGACTCTCGCCTGGTCTGGAGATGAAGTTGGTCTCATGCCACGGCCAGAGAATTTTGCTGACCTTGAGCAGCACCTGTTTCATGAGAAAGCGGATGTCATCTTTGCAGCATTTGGCTTCAACGAGTCGTTTGCAGGCGAAGCCGGTATTCCAGAATTCCGAAAACGATTAGAAGCATTTCTGGAACGCATGAAAACAAAAGCCTTCAATGGGAAGACAGCTCCACGAATCGTGCTTGTCTCACCCATTCCAAATGAAAATGTGAGTGGTGTGGCTGCCGCCGATCAGAACAATAAAAATATTGCCCGCTATACATCAGTGATGAGAAAGGTCGCGGCTGAGCAACAGGTTGGTTTTGTTGATGTTGATACGCCTATGCGGTCTGTGCTGAGTCGTCCTGGCGACCTGACTATCAATGGATGTCATCTTACAAAAGAAGGCTACGCTGAATTCGCGAGCACATTTTTTGAGAGCTGTTTTGGTGGTCCCGCCGCTAGCGTACAGGAATCGTTGCGTCTGGCAGTTGTTGATTTGGAACGACAGTTTTTCCGACGATATCGACCTCTGAATACCTTCTATTACACCGGTGGTCGCAATGAACGGTATGGGTATCTTGATTTTCTCCCAGCCATGCGGAATTTCGAGATCATGTGCGCGAATCGAGATCGTAGGATCTGGAACATGGCCCATGGTCGACCCGTTCCTAAACAGGTTGATGATTCAAATGTGCCTCAACTCCCAGCCGCTCTTGAGACACGTGGAGCGAATAACTGGCTGCCAGCATCTGAGGAACAGAAGGCATTTAAAGTCGATCCACGCTTTGAGGTCAATCTGTTTGCAGGAGAAGAAGAATTTCCTGAGATCGCCAATCCGATTCAGGTGCGGTGGGATACACGAGGTCGGCTTTGGGTATGCACATCACAGGCATATCCGCATATCTATCCAGGTTTCGAGCCACATGATCGGCTTGTCATCCTCGAAGATGTTGATGGTGATGGAAAAGCAGATACATCAAAAGTGTTCGCTGATGATCTTCATGTTCCATTGTCTTTTGAGTTTGGGGATGGCGGTGTGTATGTCTCAGAACAACCAAACCTGACATTTCTCAAGGATGTAGATGGGGATGACCGTGCTGATGTTCATGAGGTCGTTCTTTCTGGATTCGGTACCGAAGACTCGCATCATGCGTTGCATGATTTCATCTGGACACCTGACGGGGCACTCCTGTTTCGTGAGTCAATCTTTCACCACTCTCAGATAGAAACTCCGCACGGGCCAGTCCGACAGCAGAATAGTGGCTGGTTTCGCTATGAGCCAAAGATCCACAGGCTCACAGCCATGGGCACCTATCCGAGTACCAATCCGTGGGGTGTCACATTTGATCCGTGGGGAAATCATGTTGCCAGTCACCCAATTTTTGCCGAGGCATTTCATTCATTGGACCCACCATATCCGCAGCAACATGCACGGCCTCAGGGCTTGCAGGCCTATTCAGGCACCTGTGGTCAGGCATTTGTTGATAGCCCTGGATTTCCAGAAGAACTCCAAGGCGGGTTTATCAAAGCACGGTACAAGCCAACGAACCGAATTGAAATTCATCGATGGATTGAAAATGACTTTGGCTTCAACGAGCAATACATAAGTGATCTGATTTTTTCAACAAACCTCAGCTTCATTCCGGTCGATCTTCATTTTGGCCCACGTGGAGATCTCTTTGTTGTTGATTGGTACAACCCCGTGAAGGGACATGCGCAATACTCGTTGAGGGATTCCCGTCGTGATCGTGAGTCAGGCCGTATCTGGCGAGTGACAGCAAAACAAGGCAAGGTGTCAGAAGCACCACAACTCTCAAAACTATCAGAGAAAAAAATTGCAGAACTTCTAGGCCACAGAGAGTTCCGAGTGCGGTATCTCGCCACGCGAGAACTTGCCCATCGTGACCACACACTGGCTACTCAAGCAGTGAACGACTGGATCGAGAGCCTTAGAGATGATGATCCTGAAAGAGCCCGCTCTCTTGCAGAGGGAATGGCATGTCTTTCAACACTTGGTGTGGTCAAGCCAGAACTGCTTGTTGAGTTGGCTTCAGATACCAATCATCGTGCACGAGCTGCTGCAATTCGGCAGCTACGATATTGGCACAACTCCCTACCAGATCGGCATGAGATTCTTTTGAACGCTGCGACTGACTCCTCTGGTCTTGTGCGGATGGAGGCGGCCATTGCGGCAAGTTGGATCGGTACACGAGAAGCACTAGAGACTGTACTGAGTATCTTTCGTCAGCCGATCGGCGGACATCTTGCCTATGCGGCAGTCAGTGCACTTGAGTCACAACCACTCCAACAACATTGGCAAAATGATCAAGATAGTATCGTTCCGGCTCTTCTGAATCGAGCTCGACGGTCTCTTGAAATTCAGGAGCCCAAGGCAAAGGGGAAAGACAAAGAATTCGACAGGCGTCCAGAGACTGTTGAAGTACGAATTTCATGTGAACCGGAGCGAATGCTTTTTACAAACAAGCAATTCAGTGTCCGTCCGGGTCAGCCCGTCAAGCTTGTTTTTCTGAATCCAGATGCGACCGACCACAATCTTGTTCTTGTGCAGCCTGGTGCGATGGAGGAGGTTGGTGTTGCAGCCAACGCAATGGCCCGTGATCCAAAAAATGCAACCAGCGATTTTATTCCGGAAGAAAAACAGAATTTAATTCTTGAAGCGACCCCCATGATTGGGCCAACACGTCAGTCGTTGGTACACGTTCTACGTTTCGAAGCACCACAGGAGCCAGGAGTGTACCCATACGTGTGCACGTTTCCTGGTCATTGGATTGTGATGAACGGGAAGATGGTTGTGGCTCGTAATCAGGCAGAGGCCGAGCGTTTACTCGATGCGTGTCGGCCGACCCTCGTGAAAGTGTGGAAAGCAGAAGATTTTCCTACAGTTCCTGTCAGTCAGGATGAAGAAACACTCTCGCGGGGCATGCATGCTTTTGCCAAAGCACAGTGTACTCAGTGCCATGTCGCAGCAGGCCATGGAGTGAACCTGGGTCCAGACCTTGTGAAAAGTGTGAAGAAACTTCACGGAAAAGATCTTCTTCTACAGATTCTTGACCCGTCATCGAAAATCGATGACGACTATCGTACGGTGCAATTTCTGCTCACTGATGGTCGTGTGGTGTCTGGAGTGGTCGCGAGTGAAACCCCAGAAACCTATACAATCAGGCCAAATCTCCTGATGCCGGAGAAGCTCAAACGAATTCAGAAAAAAGACGTTGAAGAACGGTTTTCCTCCCAGGTTTCACCGATGCCGGCTGGATTGGTCAATGTCCTGACGCGGCAAGAGATTCTTGATCTTGTGTCTTTCCTTGAAGCTGGCGAAAACCTCCCAGCAGGCCTTTCCGGGCATCATGAATTTCCCACAGTCAAGTAATCTTTGCTGTGGTTGGATGCAAACTACGCTAGACTCTGCGTGGTACAAAAGGAATAGACGCTTGCTGGGGACTTCATAGGAATCACATCATGGGGAACAACCATCAATTGAAGGATCAGGGGTCAGTTCGTAGTCGTGCAATCGGCATGCGACTGTTTCTGATTTATGTCCTGCTCTACTTAGGCTTCATGGGCATCGTCTTGTTTTGGCCAGATGTACTCTCGTGGCGACCACTCGGAGGAGTCAATCTTGCGATTGCCTACGGAATGGGATTAATTGCTTCAGCTTTTGTGCTGGCCTTGATCTATATGGTTGCCTGCCGGGGCAGATCTCCAGACGCCTGATTTTCTTATTGAGAGGCTCTTCGATGCTCTACGACTCATCACCAGTTGCCATTGCTATTTTTGCCAGCTTTGTCCTTGGGGTTATTGGTCTTTCATTCTGGCTTGGCCGCAAAGGACAGTCCGCAAAGGGATACTATGCAGCACATGGTGAAATCCATTGGTTTGTGAACGGAATTGCATTTGCGGGTGACTATCTTTCGGCAGCATCCTTTCTCGGTATCTGTGGAATGATTGCATTCTATGGCTATGACGGTTTTCTTTACTCAATAGGTTTTCTTGCTGGTTGGATCGTGGCACTATTTGTTATTGCTGAACCGATCAAAGCACTCGGGAAGTTCACATTTGCCGATGCACTTGATGCCCGCTTTAATAGTCGAGGGATCAAGTTTGCAGTAGCCATCTCAACATTAATTGTCAGCATTTTCTATCTGATTCCACAGATGGTTGGTGCAGGACATCTCATAGTTCCACTCCTTGGGCTCCCGCACGCTGTTGGCGTCATTCTGGTTGGTGTTGCAGTGACATTAATTGTTGTGACAGCGGGCATGGTCTCTACGACATGGGTTCAGTTTATTAAAGGCTCGCTACTGGTATTTTTCTGTGGCATCCTGACGATCATGATTCTGAATCGTGGACTTGTACTCAATGCCGGGCGGCAGGGCGAAGAAGATCTTCGTCCTCAGGTACAGACGCAGACTCCGGACGGCCGTGTGCTTGTCAATGGTGAGCCGCAGACGACAGAGAATGACCTCCGGCCTGTTGGGACCATCCACAAACTTCCTGAACGATATGGTGATGCGCGTGAGACAGGGCCGTTACGACCACTTCAATATCTCTCTACCCTCGAAGATTCACAGGTTGTTACCTGGTCAGCGAAAAAACATACTGATGATAAAGGTGTTCATACGACCTTCACACCAACTATTCGTGAGGGGAAAGACCTATTGAAGCCGGGCGGATATTTTAAAGGCCTTTCGTCGGGAACTCTGACTGATCGATTAAACTTTGCCAGCCTCATGCTTGCACTCTTTTGCGGGACGGCCTCACTCCCACATATTCTGATCCGGTATTACACAGTCAAGGATGCTGCAGCAGCTCGCAAAAGTACCGTAGTCGGGATTGCAGCGATTGGTGGTTTTTATGTCTTAACGCTGTATCTCGGTCTTGGTGCCATGACGAGCGGATATCTTGATCCGACAAGTTCCAATATGGCAGCTCCACTTCTTGCGAAGTCATTTAGTGAAACCTTATTTGCGGTGATATCAGCAATTGCATTTACCACGGTTCTTGGCACGGTAAGCGGTCTCATCATGGCCGGAAGTGGGGCAGTGGCGCATGATCTGATTGAAAATTGTTTTGGCGTCACGATGAATGATCATGAAAAAGTTCGAGCGGGCAAAATCTCTGCCGTTTTTCTTGGCGTCGTTGCGATGGCACTTGGAATTCTTTTTAAAAATTTCAATGTGAGCTTCCTTGTTGGATGGGCGTTTCATATAGCTGCATCAGCAAATCTTCCAGCACTCGTTATGTTGCTCTTTTGGCCGCGCACCACAAAACAGGGAATAACAGCAGCTGTTACTGTAGGAATGGTTTCTTCGCTGGGCTGGATTCTCCTCTCGGCAGATACGTTTGAAAAAGTCTACGGACTTCCACGGGGCGACTCACCGATTCCATTTAGTCAGCCAGGTCTGGTGACAATTCCACTAGGATTTCTCGTTCTTATCCTTGTTTCATTAGTCACACCGAGACAGGAGCCGCGGCAGGTGGTGGATGCATGACCAGTAGGCCAACTGGTACTCATGTGCTGCGTTGTGATGAAAAGCATCTGAAGGACATTCGAGATATTTTTAACGAGGCAATTCTTCATACAACAGCACTCTATGAAGAGTCACCCCGGTCTGAGGCAACAATTGCTGCATGGTTCGAAGAAAAGAAACAGGCTGGTATTCCCGTTTTTGGAGTCGAGCAGCAGGGGACAGTGGTCGGTTTTGCGACCTGGGGTCCCTTTCGGCCATATCCAGCATACTCCAAGACAGCCGAGCACTCCGTTTACATTGCAACGGAGTACCAACGCCGAGGACTTGGTCGAATTTTACTTGATACTATTATTCGTGAAGCAACAACACACGAACTTCATCTTCTTGTCGCCGGCATTGACTCAGCCAATGAAGCAAGCATCGCACTGCATCGTCATGTCGGATTCTCTCACGCCGGAACGATTCGAGAAGCTGGCTATAAATTCAAGAAATGGCTCGATCTTGAATTCTGGCAACGTCTGTTGAAGTGACCAACAGATTTTAAAGACAACGCCTCAGAGAGAACAAGAAGATTGTTTTCTCTGAGGCGTTGTTTCTGTACGATTGCCGTCACGACTGCCCGTGCTCTTCGTCGGGATACTCAAGCACCCGGACGACGGAAGTGACGATAGGCTTGGAGGACATCGTGAAGATCAGAAGAAATCGTGACTTCATCTTCAGCAAAATCACTAAGCCAGGTTCTGTCACTTGAGACAGCATCAGCTAAGATCGGTAGGATTTCACCGAGTGGTACTTTGACACTATGTGGATCAAGTTGCTGTTCAAGCAACGAAACGCCAGCAGCATCATTTTCTGGACCGTTATACACACGTAGTTTTCGCAGACCCATGGCAGACTCCCTTTTGCCGTGTAGTCCTTCGGAAAGCCGTTGGACCGTTGCCTGTCAGACAGGTTTATTGCTAGCAGCATCGTGCGGCCAGCAGATCATGGTCGACATGAATCCTGCCTAAGAATTCACTATCGGCACATGGAGGCCACAAAGTTTGACCGAATTCTCCATTTATTCCGATTTTTGTTGCAGATACCCGAAAACTCAAGTTTTTGGGGGCTTTGGCTAAACCCGGCCGTTTCCTGATTGACTCTGCATACGACCTGCTCGCAGTGCCTCGCCGATACTTTTAGGGACGAGGGCCTCAGCTTTGAGGACACCGGCACGGTTTTCGGCAGTTGCCGCTTTCATTTCCTGTTCATGAGCGATGGCTACCGCCCGTCATTCCTCGGCTTTGGCACGTGCCACACGTGTGTCGGCCTCTGCCTGATCAGCCTGAAGACGGGCTCCAATATTTTCACCAACCTCAATATCAGCGATATCGATAGAGACAATTTGAAAAGCTGTTTGTGCGTCGAGTCCTCTTTCAAGTACAGCTTTTGAAATTGTATCTGGGTGCTCCATGACTTCGAAGTGTGTAGCAGCCGATCCAATTGATGTAATAATTCCTTCACCAACTCGGGCAATTATTGTTTCTTCGGTTGCTCCACCAATGAGTTGATGAAGATTTGTTCTGACCGTGACCCGAGCCCGAATTCTTAATTCGACACCATTTCGTGCAACAGCTGAAAGAGTTGACTTTCCACTCGCAACATCCGGGCAGTCAATTACCTTGGGGTTCACGCTTGTTTGGACTGCATCGAGCACATCTCTACCAGCGAGATCTATGCCGCATGCTTTATCGTAATCAAGATCAATGCCAGCTCGATGTGCGGCAATCAGAGCACGGATGACACGAGGAACATCACCACCAGCGAGATAGTGAGCCTCGAGCACACGAGGAGAAAGCTGCTTTCCAAGACCAGCCTGCGTTGCCATGATTCGAGCTTGAACGATTGTACGAGCATTGACTTTCCGCAAACTCATTCCAAAAAGTTCGAGAAATGTAACAGCTGATTTCGACCAGTACGCCTGAAACCAAATTTGGCCGTAGTTAAATAACAGAATCAACATTGCGAATGCAATGATTCCGAGCATAACGCCAAAGACTGCAAATGCGGCGGGGGGCAAAGCTATTCTCCTATTCAAAGTGCAAAGAGTGAATCACACGACCCCCTCGATAGTACTTGGAAGATTCAGGAATGCAAAAACCGTATGCACATCGGCTGCTGAAGCCTTTTCTTACTGAAGTAGAGGGTGTTGTCGGAAACGTCGTCAGGTCGTTTCATGCTTTACAATCCAGCCTCCACCGAGAAGATGCGTGTTGTCATAGCAGACCGCTGGCTGGCCAGGGGTAATCGGACCAGGAGCATTGACGGTTGGCTCAAGAAATCGTGCTTCAAATTCTTGATCACCTTTCCTTGTAACGATGGCTTTTGCTGGTGGCCGTTGGGCTCGGCACTGAACAAGGCATTCAAAAGGAGTTGTTGGTACATCAGCAACCCAGCTCACTTCATCAGCAATCAGACCTTGAAGAGGCAAATCAGATTTTGGTCCTACAACAACTCTTAAAGTTTCTGGTTCAATTCGAATGACATACAGCGGGGAACCAATTGCAATGCCAAGACCTTGTCGTTGACCGACTGTAAAATGCTCGATTCCGGGATGCTGTCCAAGGACGCTTCCACTCGTGTCAACGATATCTCCTGCCCGGGAACCACCAAGTCTATGGGCCACTAAACGTGGATGCTCGCCCGGTGGGACAAAGCATATTTCCTGACTATCAGGCTTCGTTGCCGTTACCAAACCTAATTGATCAGCACGTGATCGAACTTCAGATTTTGTCAGTTCACCAATTGGCAGCAACATTCGTGCTAAACGGTCTGGAGTGATTCCGAATAAGACATATGACTGATCACGTGAGACATCATGGCCTCGGTGGATTTCCGGAATGGGTGGGTGCGTGCCGGAAGTCTGGTTGTGAACGATTCGTGCATAGTGCCCTGTTGCAACATGTGTTGCACCAACTGCATCGGCATAGTCAAAGAGACGGCCGAATTTAATCCATTGATTACAACGTACACACGGATTTGGTGTCCTGCCGGCACCATATTCGGTAACAAATGTATCTATTATTTTTTCAAAATCATCTGTGAGGTCGAGTGGATACAGTGGAATGCCAAGATGTTCCGCAACACGACGGGCATCGAGCGCATCTGTCACAGAGCAGCAGCCTTGGTGTCCGGGCTTCGGACCAGGTGCTTCAACGATAGAAAGTCCATCTGATGGTGGTGGCAAAGCCG
>ERZ802821.1430-NODE-1430-length-12496-cov-11.0851_pt1 | contig 12496 bp, 10 predicted proteins | sample MGYA00345648_ERZ802821 | MGnify/ENA primary metagenome ERZ802821 (study PRJEB30503, sample SAMEA104212357) | marine metagenome | biome: Westerlies Biome; feature: [SRF] surface water layer (ENVO:00010504) within the epipelagic zone...; material: water... | reverse complement strand
AAAAAACATTAAATACGGCGCTTCATGAATTCAAGGAAAATAAAGTTGATATAAACAAGATAGATGAAGAAGGATTAGAGTATGAAATATTATATCCCTAACTAAAAAAACAAAAAAAAGAATATTTGCCTTCTCTCATTATTATTGAAGACAATGCAGCTGATTGGAATCTAAATATTATTGAATGGCTTAAAGAAACGGGATATGAACAAGCTGGTAAAATAAGAGGAAATGTTTTCTTAGTAAAACAAGAACAGCTTGATTCAGATTAAAAACCGTTAATTTAAACATATTTTTTTTGTTTAATATTAATTCACCCAATTCTGTAACTGACAACAACTTCAAAATTAAAAAAATAAAACAAATCATGTAGATAGAATTCACACTACGCAAAGCCTGCGATAGCTAATTGGTGTCGCACTCCCAAAACCAAGCCAAGTATTATCTATAAAACAAATAGGCTTTAGGTTTTTGTTAAATATTACAATATACCCTCATTCGATTACAGTTAGTTATTTTTTAAGAGAAGTAGTGATTACAAAAAACTGTTGTAATTTGAAGGGTTAGTCATTTCCTAATTCCTTCAGATTATGAATTTAATCCACTTAATATATGAATTTATATATTAAAGTTTGGGAGAAGAAATTATGTCTAATATTGATTATAGCGATCCTAATAATACGCCGCCAATAGGACAAGCTGTTCCATTGGGATTGCAGCATGTATTAGCAATGTTTGCTTCAAATGTCACACCGTCAATAATTGTGGCGGGTGCAGCTGGATTGGCCTTTGGTGGTGCTGAACAGATTTACCTTATTCAAATGGCGATGCTTTTTGCTGGCATAGCCACATTATTTCAAACGATAGGTATCGGTCCAATTGGAGCAAGATTACCTATAATGCAGGGAACGAGCTTTGCATTTGTCGGTGTTCTAGCCGGCGTTGCGGCTACGCAAGGGTTAAGTGTCGCTCTTACTGCCTGTATTATAGCAGGATTAATTCACTTCTCACTGGGAAGTGTAATACAAAAATTGCGCTTTATGTTTCCGCCATTGGTTACAGGGTTAGTTATTTTGGCAATCGGTTTATATCTTCTCCCAGTTGCCATAAAATATGCTGCAGGCGGCGCCGCCGATTTTCAAATGGCGGCTGATAGTTTCGGCTCGTTACTTCATTGGACAGTTGCGCTAACGGTTGTTGTTGTATCCTTGGCCTGTAAATTTATGACAAAAGGTCTGATTTCTAATGCGGCTATTTTAATTGGATTAATAGCGGGTTATATCGTGGCTGTTTTTTCAGGAATGGTAAGCTTTGGTGGTGTCGAAAACGCTAAATGGTTTCAGCTACCCGCGGTAATGCCTTATGGATTTGAATTTAGCCTTGGTGCTGTGATTGGGGTAACTCTTGTATCATTAGTCTCTGCGATTGAGACGATTGGAGATACCTCTGCTACAACCAAAGCAGGCTCTGAGCGTGATGCAACGGATGCAGAAATATCTGGTGCAACCTATGCAGACGGATTGGGAACAGCTGTTGCAGGTGTTTTTGGCGGGCTTCCAAATACTTCATTCAGCCAGAATGTTGGAATAGTTGGTATGACCGGGATTATGTCCCGTCACGTTGTTACGATTGCCGGTATTATTATGATTATCTGCGGATTAATTCCAAAAATTGGCGCTGTAATCTCATCAATGCCCCTCCCCGTCTTGGGCGGCGGCGTTATAGTAATGTTTGGCATGGTCGCAGCTGCGGGAATGAATATGTTAAGCACTGTTTCCATGAACCGTCGCAATATGATTATTATTTCTGTTTCACTAGCAGTAGGATTGGGACTTAATTTAGTGCCATCTGCGGTTCAGCATTTACCAGGGATTTGGAAAACATTAGCGACTTCAGCTGTTGCGCCAACTGCGCTTCTTGCTGTTATCATGAACTTGGTACTGCCAGAAGACGACTAAAAGAATAGTTTAAAGCCCCTGATTACTATTGGGGGCTTTAATCGTTCAATTTAAATCATATATCTTTTTGTTCGCACCTAACCCTACAATCATCCCCATAACAAAAATTGCTTCCGCACTAGAATATAGGCGTGCACATCTTTGCTAAATAAATTAGATAGTTACTGATTATCTTTAAAAACAGATATTAGTTCATTTGAAATAGGTTCTGGCACGAATGAAGTTACGTCACCGCCATATCTTGCGATCTCTTTTACCAGGCGTGAAGCAACAAAATGCTGTTGCTCAGATGCTGTTAGAAACACGGTTTCTAAGTTTTGATTAAGTCTCTTATTCGCACTTGCCATTTGAAATTCATACTCAAAGTCAGATACAGCTCGAAGACCCCTAATAAGCATAGAGGCGTTAACTTGCTTAGCAAAATCAGTAAGCAGGCCTTTAAAGGCTAGGACTTCAACTGTTTTATCAATGCTCCCTTCTGCCTTCATTTTGTTAATTTCAAGTTCAACAAAAAGCTTTCTTTGTTCTAAACTAAAGAGCGGATTTTTACCGGGATTTTCGGCAACACCAACTATCAATTTAGTACATAACATTGAGGCACGCATCATCATATCTAAATGCCCAAATGTAAGCGGGTCGAATGTGCCAGGATATAAAGCTGTATATGCCATTTCTGCTATTCCGGAGTTTCAGAATTTTCGTCTGTCGCGTCCTGTTCTATTTTTGCGTTTGGAGTGTCATCAGCTCCTGAATTGGACGTATCATCATCAGTGATGTCAGTCATTTCAATCTCGTCTGGGTTTTCACTTTCATCTTCTCTTACGATGGCAACAGAAACGACTTTTTCATCCTCAGCAAGCTCAAACAACCTTACGCCTTGTGTTTTTCGCCCCGTAATTCGGATATTATCACCATCATTGCCATTAATTCTAATGCGTATAATCTGACCCGCAATAGTGACTAACATTATCTGATCAGTCTCAAACACGGTAAATGACGCAACAACACTGCCATTCCGCTTGCTAGTCTCTATATTCGCAACGCCAAGACCGCCTCGTCCTGTTTCGCGGTAATCAGTAACTTTTGTGCGCTTGCCATACCCATTCTCACAAATAGATAGAACATATTCAGAGGTTTCATCAGCAATAACACTCATCGATACAACATGATCATTGCCAAGCAATCTAATACCCCGAACGCCAGAGCTATCCCTGCCCTTAAAGACACGGATTTCATTTACAGAAAAGCGTATAGCCTTGCCATTATTAGAAGCAAGCATGATTTGGGCATCATCCTCACAAGTGGTAACGCCAATTAATTTATCATTCTCAGCAAGCTTGATAGCAATTTTTCCATTACGCTTTATATTCACAAAATCATTAAGCTTATTACGCCTTATAGAACCAGACGAAGTTGCAAATAATATGTTTAAACTATCCCAACTTTCCTTATCCTGAGGCATTGGCATGACCGCTTGAATAGTTTCATCCTTTTCAATCGGCAATAAATTTACCATTGCTTTTCCAATAGATTGCGGTGAGCCCAGAGGCAGCCTGTAGCATTTAAGCTGATAAACCATTCCTTTTGAGGTAAAGAACAGAATTGGCGTATGCGTATTAGCAACAAACAGATTAGTGACAAAATCTGCGTCACGTGTTTTCATCCCTGCTCTGCCTTTGCCGCCACGACGTTGCGCTCTGTAATCGCTTAAAACAACACGTTTTATGTAACCACGGTGGGATACAGTCACCACCATATCTTCTTGTTGAATGAGATCCTCATCATCCTGTTCGGCTAGCGAGTCTGAAATATGGGTGCGACGCGGGGAATCTAGCTTCTCTCTTACCTCATGAAACTCTTTCAAAATGATTTCTATCAATCTGTCTTTATGTGATAAAATATCTAAATATTCAGATATCTTTACAGAGAGTTCTTGTGTTTCTTCTGCTAGCTTATCCTGCTCCATTCCTGTTAAACGTTGAAGCCTTAATTCTAAAATAGCGCGTGCTTGTGTTTCAGATAATCTATATTTTCCGTCAACAACCTCATGACCTAAATCATCAATTAGGGTAATAAACGGCGCGACTTGTTCTGCTGGCCAGTCTTCAGCCATAAGTGCTTCCCGAGCTGCTTCTGCTGTTGGCGCGGATCTGATCATTTGAATTATTTTATCAATTGAGGCAAGCGCAACCAGAAGACCTGCAAGTATATGTGCTCTATCACGTGCTTTGTTAAGCAAGAAGCGCGTCCGCCTTACAACTACTTCCTCTCTGAACTCACAAAATGCCTGTAATACCTCCATCAAACTCATCTGCCCTGGTTTACCATTATTCATGGCAAGCATATTTACAGCAAAGCTAGTTTGTAGTCTTGAATGTCGATAAAGCTGGTTTAACACAACCTCGCCAGACCCATCCCGTTTGATTTCAATAACAACCCGCATTCCGTTTCTATCAGATTCGTCCCGAATGTCGGATATGCCTTCAATGATTTTATCGCGTACAAGCTCACCAATACGCTCCAGCAAAAGGGCTTTATTTACTTGATAAGGTATTTCATCAATAATAATAGCTTCTCTATCATTACCATAGGTGGTAACCGATGCCTTTGCGCGCATAATAACTGAGCCACGGCCTGTCTTATAAGCATCATTAATGCCCTTGCGACCCATGATAAGTGCGCCTGTTGGAAAATCAGGGCCAGTCACAATTTCAAATAGTTCTTCTTCTGATAAATTAGGGTTCTTTAGCAATGCGATACACGCATCTATAACTTCATTTGGGTTATGGGGCGGGATGTTCGTTGCCATACCAACCGCTATTCCGCCAGCCCCATTTACAAGTATATTTGGGTATTCTGCCGGCAGGACAGAAGGCTCTAGCTGGGTTTCATCATAGTTTGATACGTAATTAACTGTGTCTTTATCAATATCTCTTAATAAGAACTCTGCGGGTCGTGCCAAGCGAGACTCAGTATAACGCATGGCGGCAGCTGAATCGCCGTCTACAGAACCAAAATTACCTTGACCATCCACAAGGGGAAGCCGCATTGAAAATGGCTGTGCCATTCGCACCATAGCTTCATAAATAGAACTATCACCATGAGGGTGAAAATTACTTATCACATCTCCCACAATTCTTGCTGATTTTCGGTGTGGTTTAGTCCAATCATACCCACCTTCAATCATTGCATAGAGAATGCGCCTATGCACTGGTTTTAATCCGTCTCTTACATCAGGAAGGGCTCTTGATACAATTACACTCATGGCATAATCGAGGTAAGAGCTTCTCATCTCATCTGTAATGGAAACGCTATTTCCAGGTTGCTGCGGTAAATCTGTCACTATGTTTTTAAACCTTTTTATACTCTTTTAATCTGAGTATTTTTACTTTTTTTATTATATCACATTATCCATGAAAAACACTAGATATAGTTATGAACATGCAAGTCTCACACACTATTTATGTTTTTGATTTATGTTTTTGATATACGGTTTTGTAACGCGTAAGAAATCAGCTATTTAAAAGGGTATATCATCATCTAAATCATTCATTGGGGGCAATTGACTGCCGCCTGACGACTGACCAGAGGTTGGCGAATTTTGTGGTGAATTTTGAAGTGAGTCTTGCGAAGATTGATAGGGGTCGGATTGCATAGAATCACTGCCGCCTAGCTGCCGCGAATCCCCTCTGCCGCCAAGCAAGGTTAACTCCCCCTTAAAGCGGGATATAACTATTTCTGTTGTGTATTTTTCAACACCTTGCTGGTCTGTCCATTTGCGGGTTTGTAATTGTCCCTCAATATAAACAGTACTACCTTTTCGCAAATATTGCTCTGCAATCCTTGCTATGTTTTCATTGAAGATTACAACACGGTGCCATTCGGTTTTTTCTCTCTGCTCGCCAGAGTTTCTATCCTTCCAACGCTCGGAGGTTGCAATTGATAAATTAACAATCTTATTGCCATCTTGGCTTGCTCTGACATCAGGGTCTCGTCCAAGATTGCCTAATAAGATAACTTTATTTACACTTCCTGCCATTAGTATCTCCTGCCATAGATGATAGATTGCAATTTTTAAAAACTGGGCTATTTAAATTAATGTGAATTAAGGTATTAAAACCGTAACTCGTGAGTTAAAAAGACACTCAAAACTATAGAACTTAATTTAACAGAATTAATTAAGAATGTAACTTAAAAACATTGGTAAGCTATGACAGAGATCAGCAGAAAAATTAGTGTTCGCGGCGCAAGAGAACATAATCTAAATAATATAAACCTTGATATCCCGCGTGATAAGCTAATTGTATTTACAGGCCTGTCAGGATCTGGAAAATCATCCCTCGCTTTTGATACAATATATGCCGAAGGTCAGAGAAGGTATGTGGAATCCCTGTCTGCTTATGCAAGACAGTTTTTAGAGATGATGCAAAAACCAGATGTTGATTTAATCGAGGGCTTATCCCCTGCTATTTCAATAGAACAAAAGACAACATCACGTAACCCGCGCTCAACCGTGGGCACTGTAACTGAAATTTATGATTATATGCGCTTATTATGGGCCCGTGTTGGCATTCCCTACTCTCCTGCCACTGGATTACCCATTAAATCACAAACAGTCTCCCAGATGGTTGATACCGTGCTGGAGATGCCAGATAATAGCAGATTAATGTTATTATCGCCTGTCGTAAGAGGCCGAAAAGGCGAATATAAAAAAGAACTTGCTGGATTTCTTCAAAAAGGGTTTAGCCGAGTTCGAATTGATGGCGCGTTATATGATTTGGACGCAACTCCTTCACTCGATAAAAAGAAAAAGCATGATATTGAAATTGTAATAGACAGGATAGTGCTTAAAGGCGACGTTGATACGCTTGCTACAAGATTAGCAGATTCATTGGAAATTGCGTTATCCCTTTCTGACGGTCTTGCGTATGTACAAGATGTAGCAACAGACAAACAAACCGTGTTTTCGGCAAAATTTGCCTGTCCAGTATCCGGGTTTACGATTGATGAAATTGAACCTAGATTATTCTCCTTTAACAACCCGTTTGGAGCCTGTCCTTCATGCGATGGATTAGGAGTAAGCAGTCACTTTGACGAACAACTCATTGTGCCAAGCAAAAGCAAAAGCCTTCGCGATGGAGCGATTGCGCCTTGGGCCAATTCTTCATCCAAATATTACTTACAAACGCTTCAATCGCTTGCCAAACAATTTGGGTTTTCAATAGAGGTTGCGTTTAGCGAGCTCCCTACTGTTTTTCAAGACATAATATTACATGGCAGTGGCGATCAGAGTGTGGAGATGGTCTATGATGATGGGCTTCGATCTTATAAAACACGCAAACCGTTTGAGGGTATTATTCCAAATCTAGCTCGTCGATATCGAGAAACTGATTCCAACTGGGTGCGAGAAGAGCTGGAAAAATACCGAACTGTCCAGCCCTGTGATGCTTGCACAGGAAAGCGTCTAAAGCCAGAATCCCTTGCTGTAAAAATAGTCAATAAAGACATATCTGATATTGCCGCACTTTCTATCGGAGATGCGGTCATGTGGTTTCAAGAAATATCTAATTCGCTGACCGCAAAAGAGCAGGAGATTGCATCCCGTATTCTAAAAGAAATAAACGAGCGGCTTGGTTTTTTGAATAATGTAGGATTAAATTATTTAAATTTGTCTAGAAACTCTGGGACATTATCTGGCGGCGAATCACAACGTATACGACTTGCCTCGCAAATTGGAAGCGGACTTACTGGCGTTCTTTATGTGCTTGATGAGCCCTCTATTGGATTGCATCAAAGAGATAATGACAGGCTTCTTGGAACACTTACGAGGCTCCGTGATTTAGGAAATACAGTGATTGTGGTTGAGCATGATGAAGATGCTATTCGTTCCGCTGATTTTGTGGTTGATATTGGACCTGGAGCCGGCATTCATGGCGGATATGTGATTGCATCTGGAACGGCTGAGACTATTATGAGTGTTCCTGATTCAATCACTGGGCAATATTTATCAGGCATAAAACAAATAGCCATCCCCAATAAGCGCAGAAAAATAAACAAAAAGCGCATTTTATCTATCGTCAAGGCAAGTGGAAATAATCTGCGTTCTGTAACAGTTGATCTCCCCCTTGGGATACTTGTTTGTGTGAGCGGTGTATCAGGTAGCGGCAAATCTACCTTGATATTAGAAACGTTATGGAAAACACTGGCACGCGATTTACATCGGGCACGTGAAATACCGTCAAGCTGCGAGAAAATTGAGGGAATACATCATCTTGATAAGGTGGTCGATATAGATCAATCCCCAATTGGAAGAACTCCTCGCTCTAACCCTGCTACCTATACTGGCGCCTTTACGCCAATCCGCGAATGGTTTTCTGGATTACCAGAATCAAAGGTAAGAGGATATGCCCCTGGTCGGTTTTCATTTAATGTTAAGGGCGGGCGGTGCGAGAGTTGTCAGGGAGATGGCGTTATTAAAATTGAGATGCATTTCCTGCCTGATGTTTATGTGACGTGCGATGTTTGTAAGGGTAAGAGATACAACAGAGAGACATTAGAAATTAAATTTAAAGGCAATTCAATCGCTGATATATTGGATATGAGCATTGAGGATGGGGTTAGGTTTTTCTCCGCTGTTCCCTCTATTCGAGAAAAGCTAGAGACCATGTTGCGAGTGGGTTTGGGGTATGTAAAAATCGGACAGCAGGCAACGACACTTTCAGGCGGGGAAGCGCAGCGCGTTAAATTATCCAAAGAGCTATCCAGAAGAGCCACTGGCAAAACAGTCTATATTCTGGACGAGCCTACCACTGGATTACATTTCGAGGATATTGCCAAACTGTTAGAGGTACTCCAAGAATTAGTTGATAATGGAAATAGCGTTATTATTATTGAACATAATCTAGATGTTATTAAAACAGCAGATTGGGTAATTGATTTAGGACCTGAGGGCGGTGTGGGCGGCGGCCAAATTACAGCCGTGGGAACACCAGAACAAATAGCAGAACATCCTGATTCTTATACCGGTCACTATTTAAAGCGGCTATTATCAGTACAACATGAACAGGCAAGCTGATGAGTTCTGAATTACATATTATTGGCGGGGGTCTTGCTGGCACAGAGGCCGCATGGCAGGCCGCTAGCCTTGGAATAGAGGTCGTTTTATATGAAATGCGTCCTACTCGAAAAACAGAAGTTCATAAGACAGAAACACTTGCTGAGCTTGTGTGTTCTAATTCATTTCGCTCTGATGACCATCAATCAAATGCAGTAGGCGTTTTGCATCAAGAAATGCGAATGATGAATTCTCTAATTATGCAAATAGCTGATTTACATAAAGTCCCTGCTGGCGGTGCTTTAGCGGTAGATAGAGAATTATTTGCACGTGAGGTGGAACATCGCATAGCCTCTCATCCCAACATAACCCTAAAAAGAGAAGAGATTACATCCTTAGATAATCCTGATTGGGAAAATATAATAATCGCTACAGGCCCCCTAACAGCTGAGCCACTAGCAGAGGCTATAAAAGCTAAAACAGGAGAAGCAGATTTAGCCTTTTTTGATGCTATTGCGCCTATTGTTTATTTTGAAACCATAAATATGGATATTGCATGGTTTCAATCACGCTATGATAAGGGGGATGGCAAAGACTATATTAATTGCCCCATGAACAAATCTCAGTATGAAGCATTTATTGAAGCTCTTAATGCTGGGGATAAGATGATGTTTAAAGAATGGGAAGAAAACACCCCCTATTTTGATGGCTGTATGCCAATAGAGATAATGGCCTCCAGAGGTCCAGAGACATTACGCTTTGGCCCGATGAAGCCAGTTGGACTTACCAATGCACATGATAAATCACGGCCCTATGCTGTGGTGCAATTGCGTCAGGATAATAAGCTTGGAAGCTTATTTAATATTGTTGGGTTTCAGACAAAGCTAAAATATGCTGAGCAAACTAGAATATTTAGAATGATACCAGGGCTAGAAGAGGCAGAGTTTGCACGTCTTGGCGGATTACACAGAAACACCTTTATTAATACCCCTCGTCTTCTGGACGCCCAGCTGCGTTTAAGATCATATCCCAAAATTAGGTTTGCAGGCCAGATCACAGGTGTTGAAGGCTATGTAGAATCTGCTGCAATTGGCGGCATGGCAGGCAAAATGGCAGCTTATGAGATATTGGCAAAGCAGTGGCATTCGCCGCCAGAGGATACAGCTCATGGTGCTCTTTTAACACATCTAACAAGTGGGGCAGTCAGTGATAGTTTTCAGCCTATGAATGTGAATTTTGGACTGTTTCCGCCCCTTTTAAACGCAGATAACAAATCCAGAAAACTAAGAGGACGAGATAGAAAAGCGGCTTATGCTTCACGCTCTCTATCCAGTATGGAACAGTTTTTAGAAGTACAAAGCTGATAGGCTATTTTACAGTGAGCACATGCCAGAATAAACGAAGTGGTAATAGCGTGTGATTGGCTAATTTATTCTTGCCAGATAACGTGTTAGATAAATAGACAAGATGTGTACAAGATTTGATAAAACCATCTTTTGATTTCATCATGTATATTAATTCGCTCTTTGTTATAGTGTTATTATTTTCTATTGGATAATATAATATTTCTGCCAGTAGGGATCCTATTTCAGATACTGAACCATCGATATTAGCACCTGTTATCGCATAGTAATATTCAAATACTAGCCCCCAACAATGCTTTAGATGTTGCTTTGGATTTTCTTCAAATGTAGCTTCCTGAAATCCTTCAAGTATAAGAAGAAGCGTTTCTTTATTAATAGCTCCGCTATCTATGTGGTGGATTATTCTATCTGAAAGCGGACTATTTTGGCGTTGCAAATCTCTTATGCACTCTATCCACCATTGAACACGAATGGCTTTTAACATCTGTTCTGATGGCTGTATTACAGCCTCTGTTAGCTGACATGATAAAGACAGAATATCCTGCAGAACAGGCTGATTAGATAGTGGGGCAAAAGAGGTGCATAGATAAAGGGGATAGCTTAACGCCCTTAATTCTGATTGTTCGGCTCGTACACTCATAAATCAGTTCACGGAATTGCTATCAAGCAAGATACGACTTGTCTTCCTTCGGATAACAGAACATTCCAAGTGCGGCATGCAGATGAGGTGGACATAATATCAACACCGATTGCCTGTTGCTTGAAATAATCTCTTATCGGCTGGTATAGATGGGTTGGGTTACCACCTACGCCAATTAAAACCATATCTGGTTTTACGATAGTTAGATGAGGCTCAAACAGCTCATGCGAAAGCTGGGATGCATCAGATACAGGACAGGTATGAATTTCTCTTGGATGTAGAATTATACTGCCAGTAACAAACGCGTCATTTACCTGAAAGCCGCCACCAGCATAGCCGCGCAGTAGCTTTAATTTACCATCAGTCTCAAAACTTTGAACCGTAATAATTTTATCAATCGGCGCATTAGAAGGCGCATTAGGCGAGGCCATGATATCGCTCACTCTTCAAATTCTGGCTTTGGTATGTCTGCAGTATCATCCCCGCTCCTATTAAGAGCGACATAGGTAAGCACCCCTGCTGCAATAAAAATCGAGGAATAGGTTCCTATTAAAACACCCCATAGCATGGCAGCCGCAAAATCACGCAAAACAGGTCCACCAAAGACCATGATTGCAATTAACGCAAGCGCCGTTGTAACAGAAGTCATCACTGTTCTGGATAATGTCTCATTCAATGACTTATTGATGATATCATTTTGTTCCCAGCTTTTATACCTTCTGAAGTTTTCGCGTATTCTGTCAAATACAACAACTGTATCATTTATTGAATATCCCGCAATCGTAAGAATAGCCGCGATTGTGGCAAGGTTAAATTCGAATGAGGTAAGTGAGAAAAATCCGATTGTGGATATAACATCATGGCTTAATGCTAGAATAGCAGCGATGGAATACTGCCATTCAAATCTAAACCATATATATATCATTATCGCCGCAAGCGCGCTTACGACTGCTAAAATCCCTTTTTGAGTTAACTCAGCACCAATTGTAGGCCCAACAAACTCTGTCCTTCTTACCGTATAACCATCCGAAATCAGGGCATTTACTTCTTTTATAACTTGCACTTGTGCTTGCTCATCCCCTTCTTGTTTCTGAATACGGATAAGCACCTCATCTTCAGCTCCAAACAATTGAATAGACACCTCTCCAAAGGACATCTCTCCAAGCTCAGCGCGCAATCTTTGAACATCAGCGCTGCCTTGCTTTGATTTTGCCTCAATCAAAATACCGCCTTTGAAATCAATACCAAGATTCAAACCCTGATATAAAAAAGAGCCAACAGACAGCGCTATCAATATGGCCGAGAAAACAAACCCGAATTTAAATAGATTTAAAAACGGAAATGAGGAATTATCTGGAATTAATTTTAACCTAAACATCCTTTAAAATATCCTTAAATCACAAGTGTTTTGGGTTTTTTTGCATTTATCCAGAGCACGATTAAAAATCTGGTAAACAAGATAGCGGTGAATAAAGAGGTT
>ERZ802821.1429-NODE-1429-length-12497-cov-13.9671_pt1 | contig 12497 bp, 10 predicted proteins | sample MGYA00345648_ERZ802821 | MGnify/ENA primary metagenome ERZ802821 (study PRJEB30503, sample SAMEA104212357) | marine metagenome | biome: Westerlies Biome; feature: [SRF] surface water layer (ENVO:00010504) within the epipelagic zone...; material: water... | reverse complement strand
GCCTCTAGGATACTGGGATAGAATTTAAGCTTGTTCTCGACAAATTTGGGCGCAAACATGGCCCCGTTTGACAGTTTTGCGACATCCTTGGCGCGGTCGATAATGCGCAAATGTCCGGTTGATTCTTCAAAAAACCCAGCGTCACCAGTCGCCACCCAGCCATCGGCATCTTTGGTTTCTGCCGTGCTTTCGGGATTTTTGTAATATTCAACAAACACGCCAGGCGAGCGGTAATAAACCTCGCCATTGGCGCCGATTTTTACCTCAACATCTGGTGCGGGTACACCGACAGTGTCCGAGCGCACCTCGCCATCGGGTTGCAAGGTTATGAAAACGGAGGCCTCTGTCTGGCCATAAAGCTGTTTGAGATTGATCCCGAGTGAGCGGAAAAAATCAAATATTTCCGGCCCAATCGCCTCTCCAGCGGTATAGCCGACGCGCACCCTGCTAAGTCCCAAAGCGTTTTTCAACGGCGCATAGGTGGTGAAATCCCCAATCGCATATTTAAGCCGGTCCATCGCGGACACCGGTTTGCCATCAAGAATATCATTGCCAACCTTTTTGGCGTGATCCATGAAATATGCGTACATTTTCTGCTTGATTTGGCTCGCATCTTCCATCCGCAATACCACAGATGTCAGCATGCTCTCGAATATCCGGGGCGGCGCAAAATAATAAGAAGGTCCGATTTCGCGTAGATCCGACAGCACAGTCTCTTTGCTCTCTGGGCAATTCACGCACAGCCCGCACCACATAGATTGACCCAGCGTAAAAATAAAGTCACCAACCCAGGCGATCGGCAAATACGATAGCAGCGCATCGTTCGAGGTGATGTTGTCAAAGTCGCAGGCGTTGCGTGCCGACACAATGATATTGCGGTTGCTCAGTACAACCCCTTTGGGCTTGCCGGTAGTGCCGGAGGTATAGAGCATCACACAGATGCTCTCATAATCTAGTGCAGCAATGCGGCTGTCTAATTCGGTGCGCATGGCGTCGCTTGCGGCGCGACCCTGATCCTGAACCACAGTGAACTGATGCAATCGGGCGTGGTTATACTTACGCAAACCCCTTGGGTCGGCATAAATCATTTGCTCGAAATGCGGCAGCCTGTCCTGAACCTCTATGACTTTATCGACCTGTTCTTGGTCGGCGGCGATGACAAAGCGCGCGCTACAATGGCTCAGAACATAGACCATTTCCTCGGCAACCGCATCTTCATATAGCGGCACGGGAACCGCACCAACTGATTGTGCGGCGACCATAGACCAATACATACAAGGCCGGTTATGGCCAATAATTGCGATAAAATCGCCTTTTTTAACACCTAACTGCAACAGGCCAAGCGCCAGAGCCTGCACCTCTTCATGCGCCTGAGACCAAGACCATGTCTGCCAAATGCCCAGTTCCTTTTCGCGGTACGCTGGCGCGTTGGCCAATGTCGTCGCATTGCGTTTGAATAGTGCAGGAACGGATTGCAATCCATCCTCTGCCAAAAACGTAGCTCCCACGCAGATCTCCTCCCCTACGGCCAGCTGCGCTGAACCGTAGACCCGATTCTCTTTTTCGCACCAACCATTGGCGCAGTCTCACTGTGAAGTTTTTCGGTAAGGTTTCAAGATCCTAACGAATTGTAACAGAGGCATTACACCTTTGCGCGCGCCGCCGGAAATGATAGCTCTGGACCAACAGGAGAAAATCGGATGACCACATCCAAAAAACAAACCGAAGCCTTGATCATGGCGGGGCTGAACCTCATTCAGCCCGCCCTAAGCATCTATGATCAAGACCTGCAGCTCGCCGCTTGCAACCACCGTTTTAAAGATATGTTCAATCTGCCGGATAAATTGATAACCCCCGGGGCACATTTTTCCGATTGCATCCGGCATCTGGCCAGCACCGGTGAATATGGCGTCATAACCGATATTGAAACCTTCGTGCAGGACCGTGTTGAAATTGCCCGCGCCTTCGTACCACATTATATGGAACGTACCCGCGCCAATGGCCGCACCATCAGTGTCGAGGGCTCGCCCCTGCCACAGGGCGGTTGGGTCACCGTCTATACCGATATAACGACCACCAAGCGGCAAGAGGCGCTAATGCGCACACGTTCAGAAGAGCTGAACGAGCAAGTGCTGTTGGACGCCGAGGAACTGGCCCGCACCAACCGCAAACTTGAGGCCACGGTTGCCGCACTGAAAGAGGCGCAGCGCGAATTGACCGCGATGGAAGCGCACACCCGCCTGACCGCTGAAATGATGCCAGCCCATATTGCCCATATCGATCGTGATCAGCGCTATACCTATTCAAACCAGCAACTCACCGCCGTGATGCCGCGACGGCCCTCGGACATTATCGGGCGTCATATCGCTGATACGCTTGGCAGCGAAGCATACGGTCAGATCGAGACCTATCTCAGTGAGGCTTTCCAAGGCAAGGCCAGCGTATTTGAGTTTAACGACAAGATAAGTTCCCGACGTATTCGCACCGCGTTGACCCCCGATAAAAATGCAACCGGGATGAATGGGGTCTATGTATTGTCAATGGATGTCACCGAGGAAACGCAAGCCAGGGTGGCCTTGCAACAAACCCATAAACGCGAGATGGCCGCACAGTTGACCAACGGCTTGGCGCATGATTTTGCCAATCTACTTACAATCATCCTCGGCATGCAGGGCAAACTGAAAAAAATGCCATTGCCCGAAGATGCCGAAGCCCTGATCACAGCAACACTTTCGGCGGCACGGCGCGGCGGGACGTTGTTAAACCGGATCGCCGGCATGACCGGCCACCGCAGTTTGCAGCTTTTGCCGACCGACCTAAATAATTTTCTGGCCGAACTGCAAACCCTTGCCTCGCCCTTGCTGTCAAACGGGCTGACACTGAAGATCAAAAACCACTGCGACAGGAGCGGTTTTTTAATTGATCCCGGAATGCTACGGGATTCACTGCTCAATTTAATATTAAACGCCCGGGATGCATCCCCCAGCAACGGCGCAATCACGGTTCAATGCTACACCGTCGAAGACACATGGCTTGAATTCTCGGTTCAGGATGGTGGAAAGGGGTTTTCACCCAGCGCATTGCAAAATGCCCTCAACCCGTTTTTCACCACCAAGGGCGGCGAGGGATCGGGTTTAGGCCTGTCCATGGTCTATGACATGACCAAGCTTGCCGGTGGCGAAATCCTATTGTCAAACAGCTTTCAGGGCGCGCATGTAACCCTGCGCCTACCATTGCGCACTGCGGCGCCAAGCCACCAGCCCGGACTTGTGCTTTTGGTGGAAGACAATCTCGACCTGCGCAGTTCGGTGCGTGATATGCTGACCGAACTGGGTCACTCGGTGGTCGAGGCTTCTTCGGTTTTTGAGGCAAGGGCACTTTGGGACGGATTGCCTGATATTGCGCTTATTTTGTCGGATCTTGTGCTTCAAGGCGAAGAAACCGGTCTTGACTTGGGGGCTCATGCCCTACGCACACAAACACCAATGTATTTTATGACATCACTACCCCCGAGCCATGATCTGCATCAACGCGCAACACAGATTGCCCCCGTAATACCAAAGCCGTTCGCCGGTGAGGCCCTATCCATATTTTTAACCTCGAAAGACGTTTTATGACCCTGCCTTTGGTAACAATCCTAGACGATGAGCCGGCAATTCGCAGCATTCTGGCAGATGCATTGCAAGAGGCGGGGTTTCGCACCATGGGCTTTGCACGGGCTACCGAATTTGAAGCCGCGCTCAAATCTACCACGCCGGATGTCTGTTTGGTCGATCTTGGATTGCCCGATCGCGACGGGCTGGGTCTGGTCCACCGGCTGGCGCTGGAACAGGGTGCAGCCGTGATTATTATTTCCGGTCGCGCACAGGTTCAGGACAGGATCACTGGATTAGAGCTTGGTGCAGATGACTATATCATCAAGCCGTTTGACCCCTCCGAGGTTGTGGCGCGGGTGCGTGCGCGCATCCGGAAAACACGCCTCCCCGAAACTCAGGGCAACACCGCCGATTTTGCCGGTTGGACCGCACATTTCAATCGCTATGCGCTGACCCACAGCGACGGCAGGGATGTCAGTTTTTCCCATGCAGAAGGTGAGGTATTACGGCTTTTTCTGGAACGGCCAAAACGGCTGATTTCTCGCGCCATGATGCAGGAAATTCTTGGTGGTGCGGCAGAAGACAGTTTTGACCGCGCGATGGATGTGCGCATCTCGCGGCTACGCACCAAACTGGGCGAAGATCCGAAAAACCCTACGCTCATCAAAACGATCTATGGCGCCGGTTATATATTTCTTGGCGATGTCGCCTGGCGTGGTTAATCAGGGATCAACGCGCACCCAAAACCACAAAATCCAGACGCAACTTACAATTCAGAGCGACGTCTTCAGAGCCATACAAGCAGATGCCATCCCGCATTTTCAACCATAAAACATAAAAAGGTGCCTGCACAAAAACGGGACTTTCCTCTGCACCCAATCTCAACTAGCGTCGGACGTCAAAACAGAAAGAACAAGTATGTTACACCTTACCCTTGTGCGCCACGGACAGGCCAATTCTGACGCGCGGGACGAGAGCAGCTATGATCAACTCAGCGTGCTAGGACACCAACAAGCCCGCTGGCTCGGGGCACATTTCACCGCAGCAAATGTTGATTTTGACCAGATTTACTGTGGCACTCTTCGGCGTCACATTGAAACCGCTCGCGGCATCGTCCCAACCCTCAAAAGTGAGCTGATCCAAGACCCGCGTCTCAATGAATTGGAATATTTCACCCTCGCGCAACTGCTCTATCAACAACAGGGCATCGCTGTGCCCACAGACCGCGACGGATTTTGCCAGCATTTACCAATGCTATTCGCCGCATGGGCCAACAACGACATCGCCAATCCACCTGAAAGCTATCACAGCTTTGAAAGCCGCGTGGGCGCCGCACTTAACGACATCGCTGCTGCAGAATGTCCGGCGCTGGTGGTCACCTCGGGCGGGGTCATCGGCATGATGATGCGACTGACGATGGGGCTGGACCTGACCCATATGACACGTGCTTGTCTGTCGATCATGAACACCTCTGTTCATCTGTGGCAACCACTGGGACCAGCACTGACACTGACCCAGTTCAACGCTGTACCGCATCTCGATCACCCCGACCGGGCTGATGCGAAAACCTATCTTTAAAAAGGACGAAATGCCAGCTAACCTTGTCGCCGTAAACAATATGAGCAGCTTATGACACATCTTTGGGTACGGGCCGAACAGCGGCCAAACGAAGCGCGGGTCGGACTGACCCCAGCCGGGGCAAAAACTCTGAAGCAAGCGGGTTTTCAGGTCACCGTTGAACAAAGCACCCAGCGGGCGATTGATCTTGAAGGGTACAGCGCTTCCGGATGCACCATCGCGCCGGAAAACGCTTGGCCTGACGCCCCGGATGACGCGGTGATCTTTGGCCTCAAAGAGCTGCCAAAAGACGAAACTCCCCTGCGCCACCGCCACATTATGTTTGGCCATGCGTTCAAGGGCCAGCATGACGGAAAGGCGCTGCTGCGGCGTTTTCAAGCCGGTGGTGGCACACTATATGATTTGGAGTATCTGGTGGACGACACTGGCCGCAGGCTGGCGGCCTTTGGGTATTGGGCCGGTTATGCGGGGGCGGCCGTCAGTCTTAAATGCTGGGTGGCGCAACAGCATAACACGCTCTGCGGGGCAATTGCAGCCTATACGGATAAAAACGCTCTGCTCGCCGATCTGCATAAAGACCTAGCGAAAGCGCCCGCAAACCCGCCACGCGCTATTGTTATTGGCGCCTTGGGTCGGGTAGGCAACGGCGCCGCTGACCTATGCGCCGACATGGGTATCGCCGTGACCAAATGGGATCTGGCTGAGACCGCCCACGGCGGCCCCTTTCCTGAAATCCTGGCGCATGAAATTTTCCTGAACTGCATTCTAGCCCGGCCACAAACGCCGGTATTTGTGCCAAAAACTGCGCTGTCGGCGTCTCGCAAGCTTAGCGTGATTGGCGATATCGCCTGTGATCCGGACAGCGACTATAATCCAATACCGGTCTATAACCGGGCCACAACATGGGATACACCGGCCACCCGCGTGTCCCGCGAACCGCTTTTGGATGTGATGGCCATCGACAATCTGCCCTCGCTGCTGCCCGCGGAAAGCGCCGAGGATTACGCCGCGCAATTGCTGCCAGTGCTCACTCAGCTTGCACAGATAGAACAGGGCGTGTGGGGCCGAGCCAAACAGATTTTCCAAAGCCACTTAAAAACGCTATGACATATTAAAGCCATCAACATCCAACCATTTTAGACTTGCCATCAATGCGGTGATAGAGACAAGACAACAGGTGAAATTTACAAGGGGGACTTTCATGACAATTCACTGGTGCGGTACAGGCCTTTCGGCCATCCCCGGTTTGCGCGAATTGATCCAAACTGGCCAACCGGTCACGGTCTGGAACCGGACAGTTGAAAAGGCACAGGAAGCCGTCGGCGACCTGACCCAAGACATCAAACCCTTTGAGCCCTCCACCATCGAGGCCGCATTGCAGCCCGGCGATGTGATCGTATCGATGTTGCCCGGTGACTGGCATGTGCCTCTGGCCGAGATGGCCCTGGCCAAAAACGCGCATTTTGTCAGCTCGTCCTATATCTCGCCCGAAATGCGGGCATTGGATGCACGCGCGAAATCCGTCGGGCTGGCACTGGTCAACGAGGTTGGACTGGATCCCGGTATAGATCATTTGATGGCACATCATCTGGTCGAAGATTACCGCACCAGCGAAGCGTGTGATGCGGCCAACGATCTGTCGTTTATTTCCTATTGTGGCGGCATCCCGAAGATCCCCAACCCGTTTCGATACAAGTTCAGTTGGTCGCCGTTTGGGGTGCTCAAAGCGCTGGCCTCGCCATCGCGTTCGCTGCGTAATTTTAAAGAATTTACCGGGGATCGCCCGTGGAACGCCCTCAGCAGCTATGACGCGCCGCTGCCAGACCCCGAAACGTTCGAAGTTTACCCCAACCGAGATTCGCTGCCTTTCATGGACCAGTATAAATTTGACCCCAGCTGGCGGGTCAAAGACTTTGTACGCGGCAGTCTGCGGCTGAACGGCTGGGCAGAAGCGTGGGCGGATGTGTTTCACGAGATCGAAACCCTAAAAGGCACTGAAGGCGACCAGCGTATGAAGGAGATGTCACAAGAGTTCTGGAGCAAACACGCCTACGGCGCCAATGATCCCGATCGCGTGGTGCTCTGTGTCAGCCTCCAAGCCGAACGGGACGGTGCCGTTGTTTGGCACAAAACCTATGTGATGGACGCTTGGGGTGACGAAGACGGCACCGCAATGGCGCGTCTGGTGTCGGTGCCGGTCTCATTGGCGGTGCAAGCCGTGCTTGACGGGAAGATTTCTGCTGGCGTCTCGGCTGCCCCACACGATCCAGATCTGATCAGTGCATGGCTCAAGCGGGTTGATAGCCTCGCCCAGCATCTCACCATCGTCGATCACAGCTAGGCCATCACAGCCTCGGCAAAGACCCGATCCGGGCTCAGGCAAACAACCGAAAATACAACCAGTCGGGCATGATCCGACTGATCCGAAACAGCCAGCTGAACGCAGTGGGAAAGCTGATGCTGAACCGCGCGCTTTGCATATGCGCCAGCATCCGCGCTGCCGCCTGATCAGGCTCCATGATAAAGGGCATCGGAATGGTATTTTTGTCCGACAGGCGTGTGCGAATATATCCGGCATTGACCAATTGCACGTCAACACCCGTCTTGCGCAGATCGTAATGCATTGATTCAGCCAGCGACATCACTCCAGCTTTCGACGCGGCATAGCCAATGGCCCCCGGCAGGCCCCGAAACCCCCCCAGCGAGCCGGTTATTACAATGTGACCGGCATCCTGCGCCACCATATCCGGAACCACTGTGCCCAGTACCCGCAGCGCGCCAGTGAAATTAACATCGGCCATTGTCGTGGCATCGTCCTCCTGCCAGCGGGTTGCCGGCATAGGCCAATAGGCTGCCGCCAGATAAACCAGACCGTCAACCGACCCTATTCTTTTGGCCGCCGCGCGCACACTGGCCATATCGGTCACATCGACCGGTTCGCAGCTGCAAGAACCAGAAAGAGTCGACGCAACCGCCGTTAGCCGCGCCTCGCTGCGCGCCGACAAAATAACATGCGCGCCCGCGGCGCTCATGCGTTGGGCCAAAGCGGCCCCCAAACCTTCGCTGGCACCCACCAACCAGTAGCGTTTTCCCGACAGCGACCTCATGCAGGGGCGGCGGGCCGCATCGTCGCCACAAGCTCACCAACCTTAAGGCCAAATTTGCGGAACTGACTGCGGTTCACAATCGCCCCGTTCGGGCCAAGATACATCCAGTCAGTGGTGGTCAGCACATGGCCTCCGGCCGCATCTGGCAAGCGAATTTTATAGTTCAGATGGACTGCCGAGCCCGACTGGCGGCCGCTTCCACTGCCAACAAGGTCGGCCGCATCGGCCTGAATTTCGCCGTCCTCAGACAATGTCAAATGCCACTCGCGCTCTTGCACGGTGCCACTGTCATATTCAAACCGCTCAGTCATCCGGCCGCTGTTGCCCTGCCAACTGGCATAAAACCTTCCAACAAAGCGCGATGACACCCGCCCTGTCGGGCCATAAATGATCCCTTCGCAATCAATCGGCCCGTTGAGATGGCGGCGCAGGTCAAACTGCACTGGACTGTGCGCATAATCATCGGCGCGCTGGGCCTTAAACCCGAACAAACGGCCCAGAATAAATATAAAAACTGCCACAACAGCAGCCCCGAGCAGGAAGGTTAACATCATCGTCACTCCTTAAATTTGGCGCAAATCTGTACGCTGCAGCACCATTATCGCAAGCAGTTTCAGGCCACATGGCACAAGCGCATAGGTCCACGTCAGCACGCTTAATGCAGCGGCTGAATTTTCTTGCCCAGGCCGAAAACCGGCAAGTTCCAAGCTTGGTAATAAAATAACAGCGGCAAACGCCAGACTGAATTTTGACACAAAAGACCACAAGCCAAACCCGTCTGTGGTACTCGCGCCAATATGCGCAATCCGCTGCGCAAATATCGCCGGGATCAACGTCATATCAGCGCCTACCGCGGCCCCCGACAATACACAGATAATCGCAAATGCGATCACATCTCCGCTATTGAGGAACAAAACCCAAAAGAGCGAAAAAATAGCCAGCGCCATTGCCCCTCGCATCACGCGTTTCAGACCAAACCTTTCAGCCAGAAATGTCCACAGAGGCGCCACCAGCGCTGCCGATATGAAAAATAGCAACAACAGCGGCCCCGCCGCTTCAGGTGCGGTCAAACGGCTTTCAACAAAGAACAAAAATAGGGTAGAAGTGACCGCAACCGGCGCGGCATTGACCAACCCGAGTAACAGGATCTGCCGAGCGCTATGATCTCGCAACACACCGACAAAGGCTCGGGGTTGCCGGATTGTGTCACGATCCCACTGCCCCGCCATTGCCAGTGCAGCAGTGCATGTCAGGGCTGAAAACACTCCAGCAAACATCGCAAACGGCATTGACGAAAAAGTGGCAAACACCGCCGGAGCAGCCGAGGCCAAGCAGATCCCAATGAGCCCGCCGGTTTCCCGCCAACGCGCCAGACGCAGATGCCCCGCCGGACCTAGCCGTTTGGCTTTCGCAACGCCTTGGGCGTAGAAATTTATAGTCAGAAAGCTGAACGCCGAAAACACCAGCGTTAACATCAAAACAAACCATAGCAGCGGCGCAACGGGTGGCTCAACGGCAAACAGACCAATCATTGCCGACGACAACACAAACGCGGCCACACAAACGATGGCAGGACGCCTGCTTGAAAAAACTGTCGACAGACGGCCCAAGAGCGGGTCTTGCACCACGTCAAGCAACCGCAGACAAAACAAAGCCACACCCAACGTCGCCAGGCCAACGCCGTAATTATCAAAATAAAATTTGGGCGCATAGAGGTAGAGCGGAACACCCGCAGACGACAGCGCCCCTGCAAAAAGCGCATAGGCCCACAGCCGCTCTGAGACGATAGCGGTCATCGCGATACCTCTGTGTTTGGTGGTTCGGGGCGAACGTGAAACTGCGCCCCTCTCCACCACAGCTTCAACGCCTGCCAGTGGATCAAAGCCAGCACCCGCCGCGAGCCAAACGGCCGCCGCAACAGCGCACCAAGAATGGAGCGATTTGTCATTGGCGCGCGGGCCGCGCTCAGGGTCGCAATAACACCACCTGAAGGCGTTGTATAATCAATCTTAATATCTATGGCGTCGGCAGTAACATCAAACCGGAATGTATAAGTACCAGTCAGGGATTGAAATGGCGAGACATGAAAAATCTTTTCGGCACTTATCGTCTCTTTGGCCACGATCGGTCGCAAATCTGGATGGTAGCATAAATACGAGTGCCGGTCGCCAAAGGTATTGGACACCTCGGCAATTACCGCGCAAAGCTGTGCAGATTTATTGTGGCACAGCCAGAAACTAACCGGGTTAAACACATGCCCCAAAACCCGGGGCTGCGCCAACAGAAAAATATCACCCTCTAAATCCAGATCATAATTGCGCAGTACCTGCTGAGCCCAAGCCAGACCGCGTCCAGCGCGAGGCGCTCCACCATGATCCCGATCCCGCAATGACATCACGTTCGGACGATTGTGCGAAAACAAAACCGGCCCGCCAACCGACGCCGAAAGATTAATTAGCGCATAATCGATCGAATACCGGAACGCATTCTTAATCGCGCCCTTACGTCCATGCCAAGTATGGCCTCGGAGATGTTCGACCTGTGTCATACCAACTCGACAGAATGGGCAACTGCCGCATTCAGCGCTTGAGCCACATCGACCGCACTGGACAGCCCATCTTCGTGAAAGCCGTTTTTCGTCCAAGCGCCACAGAACCAAGTGGCATTCTTTCCATTGATCCTCGGGACAGATTTCTGGGCCTGCAATGCGGCCAGATCGAACACAGGATGACGCAGGGTAACCTGATCATAAATCAGTTCCTGTTTGATCTCTCGCGTGGTGTTGAGGGTCACAAAGTGCGGATCATCATGTGGGATTGGCTGCAGCGAGTTCATCCAGTAAGTCAGATCAATGCGCTCTGACCGTTTATTCACATCTTCTGTATACACCCAAGACGACCAACAGGCGCGGCGTTTCGGCTGCAGCGAATTCATCCAGTATGTCAAATCAATGCGCTCTGACCGTTTGTTCACATCTTCTGTATACACCCAAGACGCCCAACAGGCGCGGCGTTTCGGCATGACAGAGGCATCTGCATGCAAAATAATATCGTTTGGCTGATAAGAAACAGCCGCCAGCATGGCGCGTTCCTCTGAGTTGGGGTCGACCAACATGCGCAGGGTATCATCTGAATGGGTGGCAAAGATCACCTCGTCAAATGCTTCCCAATCACCGCCATGTACCCGCAATTCAATGCCCCATGCAGACCGACGGACCGCTTTGACAGGCGTGAATAAACGGATTTGCGTGCCCTGTTTCAGCATTGCAGCCCGCAACCGGGAGACATATTCCCGCGAACCACCCTTGACGGTATACCACTGATGTTGACCTGTGTGACTTAACAGAGCGTGATTTTCAAAGAACTGCACCAATGCCTGAGCCGGGAAATTCATCATCTGCTCCAGCGGAGTGGACCAGATAGCCCCGGACATTGGCATCAGATAGTAATCCCGAAACCATGATCCCGTGCCAAGCCGCTGTAAAAATTCACCAATGGTCAGCGTGGGATCAGAGGCCAAACGCAAAGCATTCGCATTAAAGCGAAAAATGTCGCGCACCATGCGCAAAAAGTTTGGCGAGATCAAATTGCTGGGTTGCGCAAAAAGTGCCTGAACGCCGGTTGTGCCATATTCGATCTCACCGCCGTTGAGAGACGCGCCAAAACTCATATTGCTTTTGACCACAGGCACATTCAGTTGCTCGAACATCTTCACCAAATGTGGATAATTGGCATAATTAAACACAATAAAGCCTGTGTCGACCGGCTGGTCTCCGGATTTGCCTGCCACCACAGTACGGGCGTGCCCACCAAGCCGTGGCGCGGCCTCAAGCAAAGTCACGCTGTGCGTATCGCCCAGCATCTGCGCTGCTCCCATGCCCGAAATACCGCCGCCGATGACTGCGATTCTTTTCCGTTTAACCTGCTGCATAATATTCATTTCAAAGCTGAACCTCGTTTGGTTTTGAACAAGATACGTGTCCAAATTGGATTTGGATGACTTATTAAAGAAAAAGAAGAATATATTTTGATCCAACCTCCAAACAGCTGCGTACAAATGACATGTTGTATTTAGAGCCTTCTTTGAGTCACAGTGACATGACACGCCGGTATCCGGGAAGCCAGAGCAATGGTGCGAGTTATGCAAACTGCAAGAAAGATGACCGAGTAATGTCGGTCACTTTGCCCTCTGTGGAGGATTGGACCGGTCACATGCG
>ERZ802821.1426-NODE-1426-length-12513-cov-12.3905_pt1 | contig 12513 bp, 13 predicted proteins | sample MGYA00345648_ERZ802821 | MGnify/ENA primary metagenome ERZ802821 (study PRJEB30503, sample SAMEA104212357) | marine metagenome | biome: Westerlies Biome; feature: [SRF] surface water layer (ENVO:00010504) within the epipelagic zone...; material: water... | reverse complement strand
AAAAAACGCCTAGTCCGTCTCGACACTGCCCATCCGCAGAATGTGGGCATCGATGCGGTGGGTGATGGTGAACTCTGGCTCGGCGATGTTTTTCAGCAGCGCTTCATGTTCGGCGTCAAAGGCGGCTACTTGCTGCGTATCTAGGGTAGCGCCTATGCCGCGGGATGCACGAATACGCCCCATCCAAGCCTCGCGAGTGAAGGGAATTTCCTCGTCGTAATAAAAGTATCCGCAGTAATGCATCGCGGGGGTAACGCCCGGATAGCGCGGGCCAGTTCCACCTCGATAGTGGGCACCCTGCCAGTTTGGGTTGTGCTGCAATATCAGCGCCTCGCTGGCCTTGGCGATAGGATCAACCCCGGACAGCCAAGAGAAATGCGAGATTACCAATACGCCCTTGGGCCTTAGCCAGCGCTGCAGGCTCGCCAGCACCTTGGGCGTGTCGAAGTACAGAAAACACTGGTTGGCGGTGACAACGTCAATACTGCTGTCGGCTGCCTGGGTCTCATCGGCGGGGGCTACCTGAAAATTGATGCTCAGGCCCTGCATTTGCGCCAATTCCGACGCCATACGCACTTGTTCGCCGGATATGTCGCTGGCCATGACATCACTGCCTTGCGTGGCCAGTTGTCGTGCGATGACGCCGGTGCCCGTGGCAAGGTCGAGGACTTTTTGCCCGGGTAGGCCAATGCCGAGTGCTGCCAATCGCTGGTAGAAGCTAGGCGGTGGGCCGGGGCGATGTTTGGCGTAATCGGCTGAGGTTTTGCCCCAATCGATGCGCTTGTCTTGCTCGCTGGTGGTGTCTTGCATGGTCATAACTCTTCTCGGTTCGACAATTCAGGCTAGGTATACGCGACCTGCTCTTGGGTGTTCCGGCGACCAGCGGATGCGCCCAACCGACGAGCGGCTTGCTGCTGGCCGTCGACGCGAGTCTCTACAAGATCTTGCAACTAGCGTAGAATCTGCGCCTCTCTGGCGGGGGAGTTTCTGCCAGTTTCCGAACTAATTAAGGAGTAAAAGGTCGTGTTAGAAGCCTACCGTGCCCATGTACAAGAACGCGCTGAGCTGGGAATTCCGCCCAAGCCTCTTGATCCTGAGTGGACTGCTCAACTGGTTGAGCTACTGAAATCTCCGCCTGCTGGCGAAGAGGACTTTCTACTCGACTTGATCGCCAATCGCGTGCCACCGGGTGTAGACGAAGCGGCCTATGTAAAAGCGGGTTTTTTGAGCGCCATTGTCACTGGCGATGCCAGCTCTCCCCTGATCGACGCTGCGGCGGCGGTGAAGTTGCTCGGCAACATGCACGGTGGCTACAACGTCGCCACGCTGGTGACTCTGCTGGATGACGAGGCGCTTGCGGTCTCTGCAGCAGAGGAACTCAAAAGCACGATCTTAGTCTTTGACGCCTTTCACGATGTCGCCGCCAAGGCCGACGCGGGCAACGCGCATGCCAAGGGTGTGATGCAGTCTTGGGCCGATGCGGAGTGGTTTACCACCAATGATTCGGTGCCCGAAAGCATAAAGGCCGTGGTGTTTAAGGTAACCGGCGAGACCAATACGGACGATCTGTCACCGGCGCAGGACGCTTGGTCACGCCCAGACATTCCGCTACACGCGCGCGCCATGTACAAGATGCAACGCGAGGGTCTAACGCCCGAGGTGCAGGGCGAAGTGGGTCCCATGGAGCAAATCAAGGCGCTGCAGGACAGCGGCATGCAGGTGGCCTTCGTCGGTGATGTTGTGGGCACAGGCTCATCACGTAAGTCCGCTACCAACTCGGTGCTGTGGTTCTTCGGCGAGGATATGCCCGGTGTGCCCAACAAGCGCTCCGGCGGCATCTGTATTGGCGACAAAGTCGCACCGATTTTCTTTAACACCATGGAAGATGCCGGCGCCTTGGTTTTTGAAGCCCCGGTGGAAAAACTCGGCTTTGGCGATGTGATTGAGATTCGTCCTTATGACGGCAAGATTCTCAGTGAGAGCGGTGACGTGCTGTCGGAGTTTGATTTTAAGTCCGATGTGATCTTGGACGAGGTGCAGGCAGACGGTCGTATTAACTTGATCGTTGGTCGTGGCCTCACCCAACGCGCCCGTGAGCATATGGGCCTGCCGGTGTCAGATTTGTTCCGTCAGCCAACGGCACCGGAATCTTCCGACAAGGGCTATACGCTGGCACAAAAGATGGTCGGTCAGGCTTGCGGTGTCGAGGGTATTCGTCCCGGCGCATACTGCGAACCGAAAATGACCACCGTCGGCTCCCAGGACACGACGGGCCCGATGACCCGAGATGAGCTAAAAGACCTTGCCTGTTTGGGTTTCTCTGCAGATCTGGTGATGCAGTCTTTCTGCCACACCGCGGCTTATCCAAAGCCTGTGGACATCGATACCCAGCACAGCCTGCCGGACTTCATCATGAACCGTGGTGGCGTTTCGCTGCGTCCCGGTGACGGCATCATTCACAGCTGGCTGAACCGCATGCTGCTTCCCGACACCGTGGGCACTGGCGGTGATTCGCACACACGCTTCCCGTTGGGCATTTCCTTTCCTGGCGGCTCCGGTTTGGTGGCCTTTGCGGCGGCAACCGGCGTCATGCCACTGGATATGCCTGAGTCGGTACTGGTGCGCTTCAAAGGCGAGATGCAGCCGGGTATCACGCTGCGCGATCTCGTGCACGCCATTCCTTACTACGCCATCAAGGAAGGGCTGCTTACGGTCGAGAAGAAAAACAAGAAGAACATTTTCTCTGGCCGCATTTTAGAAATTGAAGGCCTGAACTCGTTGACTGTCGAGCAAGCCTTCGAGCTGTCCGATGCCTCTGCAGAGCGTTCGGCCGCTGGCTGTACCATCAAAATGGCGGAAGATTCGGTTGCCGAGTACCTGCGTTCAAACTGCACGCTGCTGCGCTGGATGATCAGTCAAGGCTATGGCGATGTGCGCACGCTGGAGCGCCGTGTGCAGAAGATGGAAGAGTGGTTGGCCGAGCCTTCACTGATGAGCGCCGACGCCGACGCCGAGTATGCCGCGGTGATTGAAATTGATCTCGCCGACGTCATAGAGCCTATCGTTTGTTGTCCAAATGACCCAGACGATGCGCGGCTGTTGTCGGAAGTTTCCGGTGCCAAGGTGGACGAGATCTTCATTGGTTCTTGCATGACCAATATCGGCCACTTCCGCGCGGCGGGTAAGTTGCTCGACAAGGCTGGCTCTGTGGATGCACGCTTTTGGATTTGTCCACCCACGCGCATGGATGCCCATACGCTGATGGAAGAGGGCTACTACAACATCTATGGCCGGGTTGGTGCGCGCACTGAAATGCCAGGCTGTTCGCTGTGCATGGGTAACCAAGCCCGTGTGCTTGCTGGCGCAACGGTAATGTCGACGTCTACGCGTAACTTCCCCAACCGGCTTGGCGATGGCGCGGACGTCTACTTGGCTTCGGCGGAACTCTCCGCGGTGGGTGGTGTGCTGGGTCGCCTGCCAACGCCAGAAGAGTATCTGGAATACGCCAAGCAGCTCGACTCCATGTCTAGCGAAATCTATCGTTACATGAACTTCGATCAGATCGAGTCCTTCCACAATGCAGCAGAAGAAGGCAAGTTGATTGCTGCGGAGCAAATCGTGGAGGTGTCCTAGGTTAGCGGGACGCCACGGTGGCGCTTAATCTAGACCAACGAAAACGACCCTCCGGGGTCGTTTTTGATATGGACGGCACGCTTGTGGATACCGAGGGTCCGGCGCGAGCGGCTTTCGCTAGGGCGATCGTCGAGGTGGGCTTCGACTTCGATGCGTCGGTTTACCACCGCTGCTTGGGGACGACGTATGTTGAAACCCAGAGGATACTCATCGCCGCCTACGGTGATGGCCTGAATACCCAAGCCCTTGGCGATGCTTGGACAGCGCATTTTTTGGCTGGTCGCGATCTCGCGCCCATCGAACTCAAACCCGGCATAGCAGAGCTGCTGCAGCGGCTGCAGGAGTTGAATATTCCCATGGCGGTTGCTACGGCGAATCAGCGTGAAATTTGCGAATCGTCCCTAAGCGACTGCGGTATTCGCCACTACTTTGGGCACTTGGTGTGTACGGAAGATGTGCGTAATGCCAAGCCTGCCCCAGATCCGTATTTGTTGGCTGCTGCGAAATTGGGCAAGCAGCCTTCCGACTGTTGGGCCGTAGAAGATTCAGATATTGGTACGCGAGCGGCGGTGGCTTCGAAGATGCGTACGTTTCAGATTCCAGACGCCAGACCGCCTAGTGAGTCGGTACTGGCCTTGGGTCATGAGGTGTTAGCCAGCGCCAGCGAGTTGCTGGCGCTGCTCACCGAGCCAGAATCCTAGTCTGCAGACAGACCAATGATTTGCGCTGGGGTCAGCTCTAGCGCGCGGGCGACGTGATTGAAGAACGTCACCTCGTAGTCACTCACGCGGTCGTCGGCGTGAATCACCTCAAGCAGAGCCTCAAGGGTATTCTTGCGATCCTTGGCGGTAAGCTTGCGCGAGCACTTGTGTAGGTAGCGCTCGAAGGGTGCTTGCTCGTACAAACGCGAGTTTGCGGCCACGCGCACATTGGCGGCGGTGAATTTCTCGCCAGTGCGATCGAGTAGCACTTCGCGAACCTTAGCTACTTCTATCGACTTGATGTTGGTATCCGCGGCAGTAGCGCGAGCCAAAGTCATGAGCAGGACTTCCTTGGCTAACTGTTTTTGTTCGGCTCTGGTTAATGCGGAGCCGCTGAATAATTTTTTGATACCCGACAGTTTAACGATGCTCATGGATCCCCCTGTGCTGTATGGCCCGATGCGTCGGCGCGAGTATACCCCAACAGTTTTTTGTTATGGCCACTGTGTTGCGATACCGGGCGCAAAGCAGCGCACTGGTTCAAGCATTTGCCCAAGCCTTGATGAGGTGGTGGGCGATTGCGCCCGCACCGGGAATTCGCAGGTCGGGGTTGTCGCCTGCAATGGCAGACAGAACTTGGTTGCGGTCGAACCATGCCACGTCGGCCATTTCTTCCGTGTCGATGACGATATCTTGATTCAGGGCAATGCCGTGGCAGCCAATCATCAGCGATGATGGAAAGGGCCACGGTTGCGAGGAGTGATAGCTCACCGGTCCCACGGTAATGCCTGCTTCCTCCATGACCTCTCGGCGCACTGCTTCTTCCAGCGATTCGCCCTGATCGACAAAGCCCGCCAGCGCCGAGTAAAAGTTGCTTTGGGCCATGCGACCTTGGGATTTGCCCAGTAGGCAGTAATCGCCCCGGGTGTCGTTTTGAATGAGCATGATGGCGACGGGATCCGTGCGCGGAAAGACGTGTTTGTTGCAGTGATCGCATTGCCGTACCTGGCCGCCGCGACTCGCGCGGCTAGGGTTGCCGCAGACAGCGCAAAAGGGGTTACGTTGATGCCAATCGAGCATGGCTCGTGCCTGGCTGACGATGCCGCCCTCTGCAGCGCTGAGCGCGGCCACCGCCTGGCGGCAGTCGCTGAACGCAGCGATGGAGCCAACACAAGTGGCTTCCTCAACGCTGGCCGCAAATCGACCTTCGCCGTTGTCGAGGCCGAGAAAGACAAGTTGCCTTGGTGCGACGGGCACCTCGTCGTGGCTAATCCAAGCGAGTTGGCCTGCGGCTTGGGTGGCAACTTTGAGTTGATGAAAGAGCAAAAACCGACTGCTAGATGCGTTTTGTAAGGCCTGGAGGGCTGCCTCGTCCTTGCGCAGGTGCTGGCCGCGATCTAGTGGGTTGCCGGCGAAGGTGTGAACAAAGTCTGCATTAACGGTGTACATCCAATCAGCCTAACAAGTGAAGGTCACAGCTTCATGGCATTTTTCGCCTAGTTTTTCGCCCAGTCGCGGTGACTCTCTCGCGCGGCGAAATGAGGTATTCTTTTCGACAATGAGAGCAGAGAGTTGAATGAGTCCATGACGCAAACCATCGAACGTATTCCTTTTGGCAAGACCGGCCATCACAGCAGTCGCGCCATTTTTGGAGCTGCGGCGTTGGGCGCCATGAAGCAAGACCGTGCGGATCGCACCTTGGAGCAGATTCAACAGTGGGGCTTGAACCATATCGATGTGGCTGCAAGTTACGGCGAGGCGGAACTGCGTTTAGCGCCTTGGCTGCAACATAACCGTGATTCGGTTTTTCTCGCCTCGAAGACAGGTCATCGCACCTACGAGAAAGCCAAGCAACAGATTCATGCGTCACTCGAGCGCCTGCAGGTAGACCAGCTTGATTTGATTCAAATGCACAATCTCACTCAAGCCGACCAGTGGGAAACCGCCATGGGCCCGGGTGGTGCCATGGAGGCCTTGCTAGAAGCCAAGGAGCAGGGATTGGTGCGTTTCTTGGGCGTCACCGGCCACGGTACCTACGCCCCTGCCATGCATATGCAGAGCCTTGAAGCCTATCCGTTTGATTCGATTTTGGTGCCCTACAACTACACCATGATGCAGCAGCCTCAGTACGCCCATGACTTCAACGCCCTGTACGATATGTGCCAAGCGCGAGGCGTGGCCATGCAGACCATTAAGGGCATTGCAGCGCGGCGTTGGCAGGACGGCGACGAAGAAAAACGCTTCAGTTGGTATCGACCCATCACCGATGCAGGGGCCATGAAGCGCGCGATTGACTTCGTGCTGGGTCGCGAGAACTTGTTCATCAATACCAGCAGTGATGCAACGTTGCTGGAGCGGTCACTTACCGCGATTGCACAGCCCACTGCAGAGATAGATTTAACGCTGCTAGCAGAAGACGCCGAGCGTTTGGGTGTTGAGCCGTTGTTTGTGCGCGATGTGTCTGACGATGTGATCATCAGCGCAGGCTGAGTACAGCGCCTCGTTAAGAGCGCTTCGATTGAAGGGGAGAGAGAAATGGGTCATGAAAATTGGCAGGTGCGCCGGTTAGCCGGATCGTTAGGGGCGGAGATTACCGGACTAGACCTGAACGAAATAGCCGCTGGAGATGAAGCAGGCATCGACGCGGTGACAGCGCTGTTGCTGGAACATCAGGTGATCTTCTTTCCCGGCCAAAACGTCGATATCGACAGCCATGTGGCCCTGGGCAAGCGCTTTGGCAAAGTCGAAAATCATCCCAATTTGAAGAACCCATTCACTCAACACAGCGAAGTATTCGAGCTAGCGGCCACTCATGGCGGCGTTGCTGACGAATGGCATACCGACATCACCTTTGAAGATCAGCCGTCGATCATGTCGATTCTGCACATGGTCACCTGCCCAGAGTTTGGTGGCGACACCATGTGGACCAACCTTTATCAAGCCTACCAAGAGCTGTCGCCACCCATGCAGGCGCTTTGCGATGGTCTCAGCGCACTGCACGACGCCCATCCGCATAACCGCGAAGACCAAATGGCCATTCATCCGGTGGTCCGGGTGCATCCAGAAACCGGCCAGCAAGCGCTCTACGTGAACGAGCACTTCACGCGTCGACTGGTGGAAATGAATGCGACGGAAAGCAAGGCCGTGCTGGAATATCTGATCAACTGGGTAAAGAACCCGCGTTTTACCGTGCGCTATCACTGGACCCCGGGCACCATTGCCATCTGGGACAATCGCTGCACCCAGCACTTTGTGCTCAATGATTTCGAAGGCGAGCGCATCATTCAGCGCGTCACGGTGATGGGTGATGTGGTCGAAGCCGCCCAGCCAAGCCCATGGCAGCCATGGGTGCGTCCGGGCCGCCTGTCAGCCACCACGCGCCTTGATCGACAGCTCAATCGCTACATGCGAAACAAAGCCGCGGAGGCTGCTGAGTAGTTCGGGTGCAGGCGTTTATGGGTAAACGTTAACCACGGGGATTGCGTTGCCTGATGAGCTTAATCCTTCGTTCAGGGAACCCGAACGAAAACCGCCAAGGTCCATGGCGACAAAGCGATACCCCAGAGCCTGTATTTCGCGCTGCAGGGCTTCGTGGTGCTGCACGGCCAGTTCGAATTCTTCTCGCAGTATTTCCAGTCGTGCCACCTCGCCATGGTGGCGTACGCGAAACTGACTAAAACCATACTCCGCCAGCACGTTTTCTGCCGCTTCTACCTGAGCCAACAGCTCTTGATTGATCGCCGTGCCATAAGGAAAGCGGCTGGATAGGCACGCGGCCTGGGGCTTGTCGGCATTTTCCAAACCCAGGTGTTTGGCTAAGGCGCGAATGTCCGCCTTATGAAAGCCTGCTGCCACCAAGGGGGACTTCACCGCATGATTGTCTGCTGCGATTAACCCCGGTCGATGATCGCCAAGATCGTCGAGGTTGGTGCCGTTCAGGATATGCGTATAACCCCGCGTGCGGGCAATGCCATCAAGCTCGGTATATAGCGATGTCTTGCAATGAAAACAGCGGTTAGTGGGATTGGCTCGATAGTCGGCCTTAGTCAGTTCGTCGGTGACGATTATCTGATGCGCAATACCCCAGTCGTCGCTGAGTCTTTTCGACAGCGCGAGGTCTGTGCGCTTGAGGCTGGCAGAGCCGGAGGTTACCGCGAGGGCTTTATCGCCGAGTACCTGACCTGCGACATAGGCCACCAAGGAAGAATCAATGCCGCCAGAAAAAGCCACAATGGCGCTGTCATAGCCGCGCATGATCTGTAGCAGTGCATGGTACTTTTGTTCGAGTTCGGGGGTCATAGATGACATCACAGTCGATTAATTCGGTTGGCTAAAAAGCCTGCGCCAAAGCCGTTGTCGATATTCACCACGCTGACGCCTGACGCGCAGCTGGTCATCATGCCCAGTAAGGCAGCAACGCCATCGAAGGCGGCGCCGTAACCAACACTCGTAGGTACCGCGATAATGGGCTTGTCGACAAGGCCGCCAACTACGCTGGGCAGGGCGCCCTCCATGCCAGCCACGACAATCAGCACTTTGGCACTGCGCAGCTCGTCCAACCGCGCGAGCAGTCGGTGCAGCCCAGCGACGCCCACATCGTAAATACGCTGTACGTTGTTGCCATAAAACTCAGCGGTTAGCGCCGCCTCTTCGGCAACATGCATATCAGATGTGCCCGCACTGACCACGGCAACGGTATGTTCGAGCAACTTGGGTGGACTGCTATGCCACCACAGCAACTGGGACATAGTGTGGTATTCAGCGTTGGTCGGTAGGTTTTCAAGTTGGTCGAATGTTGGCTGGTCAAGCCGAGTCACCAGTACATTGGTGCCGCGCTCGACCATGGACGCCACAATGTCGGCGATCTGCTCGGCGGTTTTGCCAGCTCCAAAGATTACCTCTGCCGAGCCGGTGCGCTGTGCGCGGTCGGTGTCGAGCACCGTGTGGCCTAGGTCGGTAAAAAAGTGCCCACGAATTTGGCGCGCGGCCTCGTCGCCGTCGATGCTGCCTGCTTTGAATGCAGTGAGCACTGCCTCTAGCGCGTCAGCGGTCTCTGTTGATTCTTCTGACGCCATGGCGATCAGGCTTGTCCGACAGTGCCTGCGTCTTTCAGCGCGCCAATGGCGTCATCGCCCAAGCCAAAGTCGCGCAAGATCTGCTCGCTGTGCTCGCCTATCTGTGGTGCCGGCCCTTGGGGTTTAACGTCCGCGGTAGCAAAACGCATGGGAATGTTCACCGTGGTGTAAGCCCCAAGCTGTGGGTGCTCAATGGTGGGAAACATACCCAGCTCTTGGGCATGAGGATCTTGCGGCACTTCATGTAGGCCCATGACCGGCCCCCAAATCAGATTAGCCGCATCGAAGATTTCGCCCCATTCGTCGCGTGACTTGGCCGCTAGCGCCTTATCAAAAATATCGATCAGCGCGGCCATGTTGCGATAGCGAGCCTTGGAATCGATGAAGCGTTCGTCTTCGATGATGTCCTGTAAGCCAATGGCCTCACACAGCCGCGACCAATAGGCCGCATCGGGGAGCATGTTAAAGACCACCCAGTTGCCGTCACCACAGGGGAAGCGGTTACCGGTAATGGTCAGCAGTTCATCGCGCCGCCGCTTGCGCACCGGCATGTGGTCGACGGCGGTCACTGCATAATCGGATGCCTGAGTCCAAACCGCGGCCTCGTACAACGAGGTTTCGACGACTTGGCCCTGGCCGGATTTTTCGGCCAAGCGCAGTGCGCCTAAAATCGCACCCACCATGGCTAGCCCCGTGGTGTGATCGCCTTGGGCAGGTCGCGCCATGGGCACCAGACCTTCGTCGCCTTCGCGCATGGAGTCGTACAAACCCGAGCGACCAAAGAACGCGGTTACATCGTAGCCTGGCCGCCAAGCGTCAGGCCCGGAGGTGCCGTAGCCGGTGAGGGTCGCGTGTACAAGTTTTGGGTTGACCTTGAATAGGCTGTCAGGATCTAAACCGAATTTAGCTTGGCGTTTGGTGAGCAGGTTGCACATGAAGATATCGGCCTTTTGCGCCAACTGACGCACCAGCTCGGCGCCCTCGGGTTGATCTAGTGCCACCGCGATGGATTCTTTACCGCGGTTATCGACGTCGAACTGAAAATCGTAGTCTTTGAATGCCTCATCGAAGCGGTCGCCCTTTACCGGACGACTCATGCCGCGCATAGGGTCACCGCTGATCGGTTCGATCTTGATGACTCTGGCACCCATGTCAGCCAGTACCGCACCAGCGCTCGGCGCCGCCATCCAGTTGTCGATCTCCAGTACTACAACGTCATCCAAGGGTGCCGCCATGCTCAATCTCTCCCGATAAATTCCGAGCGGGGATTACAACGAAGGGGGCGTGAGGGTGCAAGGAGTATTGGCATTGCGAGGAGATTGCTGAGTTTGTCGGTTGCGTCACATGCATCGAGTAGGGGCGAAAACGGTTGTGGGCTATCGTCGAGCGTCCGCTTTGCAGCGCCTATTTGTTGGAGATCGCAGACACCGTGACAGCAAAAGTTGAGCAGATTCGTCAACTCTTAAAGAGTATTGAAACCGGTGATCCTAAGCCTGTCTTGGTTGTGAACGAGGCCAAATATATTCAACACAATCCGCAAACCCACGAAGGCAGCGAGGGTCTGGCGACACTCTTCGCACGGCTGGCAAAGACTCAGCCTCGGGTTGAAATGATTCGGGGCTTTGCCGACGGTGATTACGTTTTCGCGCACATGGCTTATGACTTTTCGAGCCCAAAGGTCTGTTTTGAGGTATTTAGATTTGAAGACGGGTTTGCCGTCGAACACTGGGACAATTTGCAGGAGCAGGCGGCACCCAACCATTCCAATCGCACCATGTTGGATGGCGAGCAAACGCTCGATGACCTGCCGGCCACAGAAGCTAACCTGGCAAGGGTGCGCGCCTTTGTTGAGGCGGTTTTGTTGGATAAACAGATCGATAGGATCGAGGAGTTTGTCGATGTGTCAGGGTTCGCTGAACACAATCCACGTCTTTCTGACGATCTGACCCAGCTGAAAACTGAGCTCGTGCCCGTAGGCGCATCTCAACCCAAAATCGATTACCGGGTACTTCACCGCGTGTTGGCTCAAGGCAACTTCGTGCTGAGTATGAGTGAGGGCTATGTCGAAGGTGTCCTTTCGGCTTTTTATGATCTGTATCGTCTGCAGGGTGGCTTGATTGTCGAGCACTGGGATACGACGGAACAGATTGCGCCAACGTCCCAGTGGAAGAACAACAATGGAAAATTTTAGGTGGGAAGAGCGGCCGTCAGTAGGCCGAAACCTAACAACGAATTCAGCAGGAGTCTGCAATGAAAATCTTTGGTGATAGCCGATCGGGTAACTGCTACAAAATTAAGCTCCTTGCTGCCTTGCTGGAGATTCAACATGAGTGGATCCATGTAGATATCCTAGAGGGCGGAACGCAAACCCCTGAGTTTTTGAATAAGAACCCTAACGGCAAGATTCCGGTCGTAGAGTTGGCGGACGGGCGTTGCCTGTCTGAGTCAAATGCGATCATTAACTTTCTAGCGTCGGGCTCTGCACTTGTGTCGAGCGATCCTTACGAATACGCGAAAGTTCAACAGTGGCAGTTTTTTGAGCAATACAGTCATGAGCCATTTATCGCCGTGGCGAGGTTCATTGCGAAGTATTTGGGCCTGCCCGATGACCGTAGGGCCGAGTATGAATCTAAGCAGGAAGGCGGTCACAAAGCGCTGCGAATCATGGAAGAACAGCTACAGCAGACGCCTTATCTGACTGGAGGCCAGCTCAGTACGGCAGATATCTCACTGTACGCCTATACCCATGTTGCAGGAGAAGGCGGGTTTGACTTGCAGAACTATCCAGCTGTGCGGCAATGGCTGAACCTGATTCAGTCCGAGCCGAAGTATGTAGCTATGTAGCGATGACTTTATTTCGGCTGGTAATAAGTCTGGTCCATCTGCTTCAACATGCGCTTCAGCGCAAAGTGCCGATAACTTTCTAAGATAAGCTCCTCGACCTCGCCTATATCTGCGCGGTCGTGAATATCCAAATTCAACCAACCCCGATGCCCAATATATTGCGGTATCCGATACCTTGGATCTGCGGTGCGCAGCGCCTGTTCCTCACCGCCAGCCCACACGCTGAGTTCTAGGCGACCCCGATAAAAGTGTAGAGTGCA
>ERZ802821.1425-NODE-1425-length-12519-cov-17.1661_pt1 | contig 12519 bp, 15 predicted proteins | sample MGYA00345648_ERZ802821 | MGnify/ENA primary metagenome ERZ802821 (study PRJEB30503, sample SAMEA104212357) | marine metagenome | biome: Westerlies Biome; feature: [SRF] surface water layer (ENVO:00010504) within the epipelagic zone...; material: water... | reverse complement strand
CATCAATCAATTTCAGGACGCCGCCGACCAGCATGAATCGTTGCCACCTCAGTGATCGACTCGATCACAAGGTGCTCTCGCCAATCTTGAGAAGCGTTGAGCAACTCATCAAAATCCTCTACGGTCAATTTCTCCTGGAGACCGCCAATGGTTCCCTTGATGGCGCATTTGAAAATCACTTCTTGCTCATACTTCATTGAACGAAAACCATTTCTTCCATTGTGTCGAGGAAGCTGTGAGTGAACACCTCTAAACAAAAAAAAGAGGACCCCTCCCACAGGCTCCTCTTGATGTGTCTTTTATCTGGCGATCCCGTCCAAGGAAACGCTTCACATACCTTAACCGGAATGTTACGAATCATTGAAGGGCGGCTGTCCAGTCGCGCATCTGGCTGGACGCAAGGCAAAAACCAGACGCCGTATCGGCTTTAAATCGTCAAGGACAAGTCTGACGAAAGGATGGCATCCCATTGGGCAGAGACCAACGAGGAATAGAGTCAACATCCCGAGCCACCCTCCAGGAGTGATCGGTCCTATCGCCCTGCACACCTCAAGGTTTGGCAATCCGGTAGGGAGCAACAAGCAAATACGCCGCAGGGCGTTGTTCGCATCGGAGCTCCACCACTTTGAATGCTTAGGGGAAACGATGTCGTATCGCCCTAACTCAGATCTGGTTCCTGGCGTTCAATGATGCCGGATTAATTGTGTCCTTTGTGGCGGCTAACGCAGACAGCGACCGCGTTTTCAACAATGCGGACAGCTTCGCGATGGTGTTCGATCGCACCTGGAAGAGATTGAGTGGCTCCAGTGACGCATCCAGCTCCACGGAAGAGCGGATTAAAGCTGTGCTCGAAGCCATGGCTGAGCATCCTTTTTTGATCAGTTCACCTGAGATGGCGCATCAAGTCGCCATCTTCAGGATTCGTTTACTCGACTTGTCTTAAATCAAGCAGACAACAAATCAATCTGAGGATCATCCACATATTCCATCTCGCTATCAGAAGCAGCTTCGATTACGTCCTCAGCGGACTGCAAGACTTGTTCAGCAGGCTGATCAGCGATGGTGTGATCTTCGGAAGAGTGGACGGCAGTGATCTGATCTTCAATCCTCTCCTCAATAACGGCTTCAGGCTTCAAAGGCACAACTGTCGAAGGAGTCAAGCGATTGCGAAGCGAACGTACTTTCAACTCACTAGCGGAGAGCAATTCACCAGCCTGCTCAGCGCTTTCAAAACCTGTTGAAGCCTCGAGTTGCTGGCCTTCCACCAACTGCAAACGCTCTTCCAAGTCGAGGACTCGATCCACTAAAACTTCCACCACTTCGCTGAGACTGAGGAGTTGTACACACAGCTGTTGTTCGAACTCGGAGCGCAGGGAGGGAGTGGCCACTAGAGACAACCTCGTTATGAGCATTTCGCTGATGGTATCGATACAGAACGCACTGTCCACGCCTACTGGAAGAACTTGACCTCTCGCAGGCAAATCGTGCGCGCATTGCAGCGCCGTCTGCAGAGATTTTGTATCACTTGAACGCAGCCGTTTACTGCATAAAGCGTTACCGATAGGCGGAAGGACTAGCCAATTGGCCTACAGTAGTAGTCAAAAGATTAAGCCTCACCGATGCTAAGAATTAAGAACGGACTAAAAATAGCATTAATTACCATATCTTTAATACTAATTGTTTATTATCTGCAAAAATATGGGATTGAACCTTTAAAAGAGACTGTCAAGAGCATGGGCGTTTGGGCACCATTGGGCATAGCACTTCTTCGTGGAGTCAGCATCGTTTTACCGGCATTACCAAGCTCAGTTTATTCCTTACTGGCTGGCTCATTACTGGGATTTGAGACTGGCTATCTCACAATCATTTTCGCCGATCTTGTCTTCTGCAATGCCGCATTTTTCATTGCAAGAATTTGGGGTCGCTCACCCGTAAGCCGTCTCGTGGGAACAAAAGCCATGGAGCGAATCGATGGATTCAGCCAAAATCAACTAGAGGGCAATTTCTTTCTAATGACAGGGCTATTAATGACTGGTTTGTTTGACTTTTTAAGCTATGCCATTGGGATCAGTCAAACCCGATGGCGCATTTTTGCACCAGCTCTTGTGATCAGTGTACTCATCAGTGACTCAATTTTGGTAGCCGTAGGCGCTGGCGTTACTCAAGGAGCAAGCGTGATGCTGGGAGTTGCCTTACTCGCCATGTTTGCCTTGGCAACCCTCACGGGATTAATGAAGAAAAAGTCGGTTGAGCCCAGCGAATAACTAAATAGTTACCAAAAAAGGAAACCAAAGACAACTTATCCCACTAATCAGTCGCCTATTAAGTCCAACAAAGCCTAGCAATAGATCAGGCAAGGACAAAACCAAGGCCAGCAAATCAAGATCAAGGCCATAAATCATTAGCATGAAAGTGTGAGCATGGATCCACTAAAACAATACTAAAGAAACTAATTGATGAAAATTCCAAGCATGACTTATTCCTAAGAATAAGAGACATGCCAGGAGATAGAGGCAACACTCCAGCGACACTCGAGACAAAAATAAGCACAAACAATGCAGGGATTCATCCTCCTAGTACACAAGACAAGATCCTGTTAGGCCCAGGATAAAAGCATATAGAGGGATATCATCACACTAGAACAAAAAATGCAACTCAAGAAAGAAGAGGATCAAAGAGGCAAGATGTATCAACCAATTTAATATTAAGCCGTACAATATTCATCAATACACGTACTAAATAGCAGCCAAAGGAATTGCGATAGTGGCTCAAAGCATCCAGACAGAGACTCGCGACATAACTCGAAAAGTAATCGCAGCAGCATTGCACAAAACTTATATATGAATACTGTGGGCATTATTGCTGATTGAAAATAGTGGTTGGCCGAAATTAAGTTATTCATGCCCAGTCTTGGATAACCAAGCTAATTACAAGGTTAAAAATGCTCGTCAACCTTTTAGGAAAACCATTGAAAATATGTGGATGCAGCCCAAAAACAGGCTGGTACTTAGATGGTTACTGCAAAACAGACCAATCAGACTTGGGCAATCATTCCGTATGCAGTGTCGTGACAGAAACCTTTCTTAAATATACAAAATCACAGGGTAATAACTTGGTTGATCCGAACCCATTGATGGGATTCCCCGGCCTTAAAGCCGGGGACCATTGGTGCCTATGTGCAGAACGCTGGGAACAAGCCAGAATCGACGGTGTAGCTCCACCAATCATTATGGAGTCGACAAATCTCTCCGCGACTCAAGTTATACCATTAGATATTTTAAAGTCATTTTCATTTAAGATTATCTAATATTTTATTCCAGACCTGAAATCGCGCTCTTCTTCTGAAAGATTGCTAGAGCTGCAAGTCGATTGAGCATAATGAATCAGATTTTTGTAACCCTCAGGGACTAAACCAGGGCAGAGCTGTCCAACCTCGATGGCCTGCGGACAAAAGTAAACGCCGCTCCATCGATTGATAAAGCGCCCTTTAATCTCATCCGAAAATATAAAACCATGCTGTCCAGCAAACTCAATAATTTGGTTGGGATCAAGATGGGCAAGCTTTGAGCGAAAATCCTCATCTGCTCGAGCTCTATCGATGAAAGCATGCAATGCAGACTTAGACATCGGACAAGTGTCGCTCTCAAAGTAAATACAACAGATTCTCCAAAAAAAGCGGCAAAACTGTATCTTTCTCTATTAATAGAATAACCGTTACAAACTATGTTCTGCGCTATTGTTTAATTTCACTACTCGACATAGCGCAAGAGCAGAATTAGGAACTGCGACATTGAAGATAAGTAAATAATTCAAAAAATATGGGAGAAATATGATTTTTTTTGGGAAGTTGAAATGTAAAGGCACGCGACAGCGATTCCTCGCGTCCGCACAAGCAACCTAAGATAATTTGATCTGTTACCAATAATTCATCAATACACAAAAATGAAGGCAAGAAAAGCTAAAGAATTTGTCTTCAATGATCTCCTCTCGATGGAGAGCTATTGCAAAAATCACTATACAGATTATTATTCCAAATCAAATTTTTCATGCAATGTAACACAGCTAAGCAAAGGTGAGCTGGTCACAAGTTCAATCTGTGCACCAATCAATGACGCTCATCTTGAAATTTTTAAATCAAGTCAAACTATTTTGTATGAAGAAGAAGCTAACCATAACTCAGTAGCATTCTGCTGGATTAATAGCAATGGCGAACAAACGCAAACCAATACGATCATTAGTGGTCATAGGATGGTGGATCTAAGCATTGCAGGCTTTAATCGATTAAACAAAACAGGCGGCAATATATGGGATATTGTCGGCGCAAATACTCAGCTTTGCTGTATGAGTCTTAAGTGGGAAAAGATGAAAAAGAAGATAGATCAAATGAATGCATACAATGCATTTGCCAAACTTGAAGAATGTATTGGAATTGATTCTAATAGTTCGGCAAGTATTCAATTAAAGAGTTTATTTGAACGTCATTTTACAAAAGGGCTGTCTGAGTCAGATGCTTTTTATGATTTAGCGATTGCAACACTAGAAGAACCTTGCGATCAAGAAATTCTGACTGAAAGATCAGACAAAACAGAGCTCATAGAAGATCTTGTGAAGCTACTTTATGAAGACAGGGAAGGGATGCCTCCCCTAACAATTAGTGAGATCACGAAATATTTGAATACAGGGAAGGAATCGTTAAGTATTGCCTGTAGAGAAAATTTTAATATGCCTATTCTCGATTTAATAAAAAGCATCAGATTAGAGCAAGTCAAGAAGTCCTACTTAAATCCACACGTACCAAAAGGACTAAAAAATTTCACAAAGAAGCAAAATGCTTTGTACTATGGATTTAAAAACTGGACAACATTTCAGAAATTTTACTATCAAACATTTCAAGAAAGTCCAGATGAAACTATTAATAAATCAACTAAGGCCTCGGTTTTGGTGACAGATTTATTTATGAGGCGCAGTCAATGAAATTAGAACTCGCTTATTCAGATCATATCCAGCTCTCAGAATCTCTCAATGAATTGGGACAGACAACTCGAATCACTCAACTGGAGAAGGGAGAGGGGAAATACATGATGTCATTCAAACAATCCGCTGGAATTGCTTTAGCTGAAATACAATCAACACAGCCACTATTATATGAGGGCTGGGGAACATCTTGGTCGGTTGACTTCAATTGGATTACACCAAAGTGCAAGCTAAACGACCCTTTCGGCTATTGCGAGGGGTATGAAATGAAAGAAGATAGTCTTGGAGGGTTTAATACTATCAATACTTCCCCGGGGAACTCATGGGGTAAATATTCAAATAGTTGCTCATCGACAGCATGCATGCTTGATAAGAGAATTTTGATGAAAATACTGAAAGAATGCAATGCAACACAAGCTATCGATAACCTCTCAAAAGCAAGAGGTCTAGATATAAACAATGAGTCTTTGCATCAACTTAAGAAATTAACAAGGAAGGACTTGGCAAGGGGAATAATTAATCCGACAAAATATTATGACCTAATAGTTGCCTGCCTGGAAAGTGGAGAGAAACGAGATTATAAGAAGGGATTGACAAAAAACTATCGATTGCTTGGCGAAATTGTGCAGCTTTCACATGACAGCAGTCGAATGAGCTCTCCAATGACACTTTCAGATGTATGTCAATATCTAGATACTGGTCAAGCATCACTTTACAGAGTTTGCCAAGATTACTTCGGCATGGGAATCATTGAAATGATGACGCAAATAAGACTTGAGGAGGCAAGAAGATCATTATTAATGCTCAAACAAAATGAAAAGAATCATGCCCTAACAGTGCGTGATATCGCTATTAGCTACGGGTTTAAACACCAAGGACGATTTTCAAGGAGATATTTCACCAGTTTTGGCGAGCTCCCCAGTCAATCACTGGACAAAAGCAAAGGGCTTTAATGCTAGCTGTGCTGCTTAATCGGAGCACATTTGGGAAGGTATCCTGCCACTTTGGTACCAACGATTGAGCGAAGAGCCAAGCAGCTTGACACATCGAACGCTCCATAAGATTAAGCTTCGTAAAGCAGTATCCATTTCTTATCAAAGAAAGTAAAATGAGCTCATAATTCGCGCGAGCAACTGTTGACCAATTACATCTTCTGAAAAAATAATGAAAAGAGTAACCTTTGAACTGAGTGACGAGCTACACAAGAAGCTCAAACTCCTTTGCTACACTGAATCAGTGTCGATTGGCCATATTTTAAGGCAATGTGTATCCGACTTTTGCGACAAACATGATGCACATCTCATCGAATTAATCGATAACAGATCGAACAAGTAGGCCGCAAGATTCAAGCTATTTTTGATCATTACTCTGATCACTTTGAAATAACTTCTAATCACAAATTATCAATATTTGATCGGCAAGCAACAGCCATGCATGCGGATCAGTCAAAAGTGCTGACCCATATATGCTAGCCGCTGCACATCTATGCTTCTTACATAAATGCATCTATGCAAGTAAAATCTATGATCAATGAATTTTACTCAATGCGCAAGAAAGCGAAGGAGCAAAACTTCAATGCAGGCTTACAACGCCTGCATTGAGCAAATATTATATGTAGATAATCAAATAGAAGGATATCAATTGTTTTATATTTGAATCAGCCCATAAAATAAAGATGGCTGAACGATTTGATGTTCTTGTCCAGGGAATAAGTGAGCAAGATGCACTCTCCCTGTTAATGGCTCAAACGTCAACTGTTCAAAGGCCTGCAGATCGCTATTTCGCAGCAACTCGACTTGGCTTGAGCGAGAGTGATGAATCTCTAGATGCACTGTTAACAGCAACAACTAAACTCAGTATTGAAGAATTATACGATCGAATAACACGAAGAAAAGCTATTGAATCCTTAGGAAGGAGAAAGGATAAAAGGGCAATTCCAGCCTTAATCAATGTTTTAACCTGTACAGATACAGAGGCCGTAATTAATGCGATTAATGCTCTAGTACGCATTAATTGGGATCCAAGTGAAGAGGACAAGGATCTACTCTTATCTCTTTTGAATGGGGAATGTACATTGGTTCGAGCAGTGATTCAGGCCCATACAAGACTCAACATTCAACATTCAGCAGCCGAAAAATCGATCGCTAGCCTTTGTGATCATGAACAAGCCTTGATCGCTGGCGCAGCAAGGGCTTATCAAGCAAAACTCTACGGAAAAAAGGAACTTTTAAATCCACTCGAAACTCAGTTACTCGATCTCACGGCAGGAAAACGACGTTCAGCAGTAATCGATTTAGGCGACGCGCGAGATCCGAGTCGAATCAAAAGCTTGGTGGACGCACCGATCTCAATGTCGCTAAGAGCGAATAGTTGTTTTCAGATTATTGATGATCAGAGTCCACTGCAGCAGAAAAATTTTATTTCACAACTTGAAGTTCTTTTAACTGACAATCCGAAACATCTAAAGATTAGATCTGAATGGCAGTGCGATCCTAATCCTGAGGAGATCGAGCGATGCCTTAGTCATCGAGATGAAGCCATTCAATATGGAGCTGCGTTGAGCCTGATGAATCTTAATTCAGAAGATTGTCTGCAGATCATCAACAGCATGGAAGAACGACTCTGGTCGGACTATGTGACACACTATTACCTCACTTGCATTGTAGGACTAAGACAATTCTCCGAGAAAAGTTACTTGGTAAAATCTGCTCTTGCAGAGACCACTCCGCAATACACGAAGTCGAGGGTTGCAGCAGCCTGGGCTTGCTTGAAACTCGATCTTTATGATCAATTAGACCTTCTTTACCAGTTATCAAGTTCCGCATACTGGAAGCCACTGCGATGGTCTTGCCAACAAGTGTTTGCACGACTGATTGATAAACAACAAATATCAAATAAATAATTAATTCTGCGGCAGTAGATGCGCCAAGCGAGTTCAAACTTTGCCCAATCAATCCGAAAGCTTGTTCAAAATGTTGTTGCTTTTTAATACTTATTGCGCTTTAACGGCCTCCCTTAATTTCTAAAAATTGTTTTTCAAGCACTTACATCAATTGAGCACTCCGTGAGGTAGCAACGTTCAATGGCAGCAAGGGGGCTGACCCGCAGAGTTTCGATTTCAAAAAAGAGACCCGCAACACTGGTTAAATTGACCAGTACTGGTTATTGCGGATGAGTTGTCTCGCGGATCCAAGAATCGAGGCACTTCAACAGCATGCCAATGCCAGCGGAGAGCTGAGTTTCCCGATAGGTCCTGACTGCTTTCGCATCAACTTGCGGGACGAAAACATTCAGCTCTGGCAGGAAACATTCGAACAAATCGCCAGTCATGCCAACCTTTTGCTGGCCTGCGCAGACAATGCGGGCGATCTCATCGACACAACGCTCACCTGGGTCGTGGGCTCCGCAATCCGCGGCACCACCATCGACTCTGCAACAGAAGCGCAGCATTTATTGGAATCCATGGGATCGCCCCCTCAAGTGGCTCAAATCGCGATCGAGAAATGCCCTGGCTTAGGGGAGAACCTTGTATGGGCTTTTTATCTAGAACGGCAAGGTGGCCTCATTGCCACTCCAGTCGCATCCTTTCAGTCCTAACAAAAGACCATGCAGAACGATCTGGTGCTGAAGCAGTTGATCGCATCGGCGCAAGTGTTGGGGATACAGAACGACCTTTCACTACCAGCGAGTGATCGCCAAATTCTGCGAATCGCGAATGAGCAGAAACGTGCCCTGTCAGCGACAGAAATTCAACAAATGTGTCGCTCCTCCAACGTTGATGCTCAGCTCATCGAGCAGCTCCAGAGCAAAGCCAATCACCTGGTGCAGCAAGCACGTGAGTTCCTTATGAAAGAGCAGCCGCATCTCGTTCAAGCGGGCGGTGCGCTTTTCCCATCAGAACGGGCTGAGGCCTGCTGGAGAGACTGCTGGCAGTTCTTTCGCGTGATCGTTTATGCCATTGCGTGCAAACGCCCCCTGTTCACAGACGCAGAAGGAATGGGAGCTTTGCGTGCCCTATACGCCCACGTCGGGGTGCCGATCGAAGGCCTCAATATCGCCCTCTCACAGCTGAAAATCCTGACTCGACAGGAGGTTATGGGCCCAACCGAAGATCAACTCCTTAGCGAATCCTTCGACCATCTTTTGGAGGAGCTCAACAAATCTGCAGTTAAGACCTGATACGAGAAACGTTCAGGATGCGAAAAAGGGAAGGAAGATCCAAGACAAGTATTTCTACCCAGCAGTATTTCAATGGCTGTGCCCCTACAGGCGTATCCCCTCACAACACAGAACGCACGAGTTAGCAATCTGGCTGGGGACAGCAGCACGGTGCGTAAAGAGCTGACGGGTTCTTCTGCAAGCGGGGCAGATGCTTATCGCGCCGACGTCGACGACTTGATCGAAAAGGCCTATCAGCAGATCTTTTTCCATGCGATGCGAAGCGATCGTGAGCCGTTTCTGGAATCGCAGCTGAGAAGCGGCAACATCACGGCCAGAGATTTCATCCGAGGCCTGCTGCTCTCAGAACGTTTTCAGCAGGGCTATTACCAGTGCAGCTCGAACTACCGGATGGTGGATCAAGTGGTGGGACGTGTGCTCGGCCGCCCCGTCCATGGCGATGCTGAGCGCTTGGCCTGGTCGATCGTGATTGGTGAGAAAGGGTTCACAACCTTTGTGGACACTCTCCTTAGTAGTGATGAATACATGGGCAGCTTCGGTTACGACCTTGTGCCGCAGCAACGGTCCCGGGTCCTGCCAGGGCGGTCTCTTGGAGAGATACCGATCTATCAAAGCTTCCCCCGCTACGGAGCGGACTGGCGCGACTCTCTGCAAGACAGAGCTCCCAGTGCTCAGTTTGACGATATGCAAGGCCAAACATTGCAAGCCTCTACGCTGTGGGTTAACGGACAACCACCTGCATGGCTGCTCAAGGTCTGGTTGGGCCTGTTCATTGTTGGTGGCTTCGAAATCACCAGGGTGCTAATTACGATCGCAATCTCAATGGTTCGCAGCTGACGTTCTGATGGTGGGTTCGGTTCCTCTCAATCTGCGCACCTGGGCTGCACCAGAATCAGTTCATCCAGAACAAATAAACGGCAAGTGCATTGATGCACGCGGTGCCAACTGGAGTGAACAAGACCTTGGCTCCCAAGACCTACGCAACGCCAATTTGTGCAGGTGCGATCTACGAGGCTGCAACTTAAGTCGATGCCAATTGGAAGGAGCGGACCTTCGTCTTGCACGCTTTGACAGTGCAACGACAGTTCAAGAGGGCTTTGATCTGTTCAACAGTGGAGCAGTCGGCCCGGGAGCCAAGCTCAACGGAGCCTTTCTGAATAATGCCGATCTGCGCGGAATTGATCTGCGTGGAGCTGTCTTAATGGGGGCCTACCTCAGCGGTGCCGATCTCAGTGGTGCACTGCTCGATGGTGTATCTCTAGCTGGATCCGATCTTCGTTTCGCCATTCTTAGGGGTGCGATGTGCCGTGCAACCCGATTTGGCACGAGCCAACTTGATCTGGCCGATTTCCGTGGTGCAGATCTCCAAGATGCTGCTCTAGACAACGTTGAATCCATCAAAGGTGCTGATTTCAGCCATTGCTCGGGCTTGAACGAACAAATCACGCACTTGCTGAATCGCTCAGCGATGGAACTGGATCACTGGAATCCATTAACACGCGGCACAACACGGACCAGCTTGGAATCACTCCGCAGCCCGCAGAGCTAAACGGCCTGAAAAGCACACCCCGAGAAGGCAGCCAAAGCCCTTGCGAGGGCAAGACATTGATGCGTCACGCAACACTTGGCAACACTTGATTGAGGTTTATAAAGAAGCTGCTCCACATCAGCACTTTTGACTGAGTATTGCCTGGTGCTAATGCGAGAAAATTCATGCCTTTCGGTCCTGCCTCGCTTCTGGGGGTAGAACGCTTCTCCGAAGAGAGTGAAGCGCCACTAGAGCTGCTCCCGGGCGATGAAGACGCCAAAAAAGAGCAGATTATTCGCACTGTTTATAAGCAAGTGCTTGGCAACGCCTATGTCATGGAAAGCGAGCGTCAGGTTGTCGCCGAATCGCAGTTCAAGCTTGGCGAAATCAGCGTGCGTGAACTTGTTCGTCGCATCGCCAAGAGTGATCTCTACCGAAGTCGTTTCTTCGAAACGTGCGCTCGATACCGCTATATCGAGTTGACTTTCCGCCACTTGATGGGACGTGCTCCTGTCGACTTCCAGGAAATGCGCGACCACTCCGAACGGCTAGACGTCAAGGGCTACGACGCTGATATCGACAGCTTCTGCGATTCCGCCGATTACCAAAACACTTTCGGCGAATGGATCGTTCCCTATCAACGCGGCTGGAAAACTGAAAGCTGCACCACACTCCAGGAATTCACCTGGAGTTTCCAGTTACTGCGCGGTAACAGCAGCAGCAGTCTGAAAGGCGACCTCGCTGGCATCAAGAGCAAGCTTGGTGGTGCCGCTTACCAAAACCGCCCTCTTGCGGTGATTCCACCGTCCTCCAGCGAAACCTCTGGCTGGAGTTTCCGCCCTTCCACAGATCTGCAGGACGCGCCAACCCGCCTCGGCGTGGGTGCAGGCGAAGAAGGCATGACCTACCGCGTCGAAGTGACGGGATACAGCGCAAACAATGTGCGTCGAATCTCCCGCTATGTACGCAGCAACCGCGTTTTTTACGTGCCGTTTAACAAGCTCTCAGAGCAATTCATTCGAATCCACCGCGAAGGAGGAAAAATCGCAAGCATCACGCCTGTGACCTAATCGATTCAGGGCATTCCTCGACGTCATCCTCTTTTTCCCTCCCACACACCTAACTCATGGACACAAATCAAGCCTCAACCGGATTCGGCGCAGAAACCAAATGGAACAGCCCCGTCAGCTTTGAGCGCAAAGGCGTTAGCAAAAAACCTGCTCTCACGATTGGCGAGTTCCTCAAGCAATCATGCGATCAAATGGCTATCGGGGTGGGTCCTCGTAGTCATGCAGATTGCCCTCACCGCGTGACCGCAGAGTGCTACAGCCCAGATGACTCGGCATCGCTGAGTGAGGTCATCTCTGCCGCGTACCGACAAGTCTTTGGTAATGCCCATGTGATGGACTTCGAGCGTTCCACAGAGCTTGAAGCTCAACTGCGTAATGGAGACCTTGATGTTCGAAATTTCATTCGCGGGCTAGCGAAATCAAGCTTTTACAAAAGCCGTTTCTTCTTATCCGTTGCCCCTCAGCGCGGCATTGAGCTGAACTTCAAACATCTGCTGGGGCGCGCACCGCACTCCCAAGCAGAGATGTCCGCAAAAATCTCCCTGCAAGCGGAGCACGGGCAAGCAGCCGTGATCGACAGCATCGTCGATTCAGCCGAATACCTCGAAGTGTTTGGGGACAACGTGGTTCCTTATGCACGTTCATGGAGCTCCCCAGCAGATCTCGCAACCTCTGCATTCCCCATGCTGGCGGCTCTTCAGAAGAGCTTTGCTGGTAGCGACAGTGCCCGTGGCGGAGGCAGCGCTTTAACCACAAGCCTTGGCAGCG
>ERZ802821.1423-NODE-1423-length-12520-cov-18.9203_pt1 | contig 12520 bp, 10 predicted proteins | sample MGYA00345648_ERZ802821 | MGnify/ENA primary metagenome ERZ802821 (study PRJEB30503, sample SAMEA104212357) | marine metagenome | biome: Westerlies Biome; feature: [SRF] surface water layer (ENVO:00010504) within the epipelagic zone...; material: water... | reverse complement strand
AGGAATTAACAGGGCACGAACAAGGCCGATTGAGGGTGCCCCCGACAACCAGATGCAGACAGAGCGCTGGTACGACGAGACAACCTTCAAAACATTTTAATTCCTTTGTCACGGCAATGTTCATCATGAGGATGTGCGTTGTATTTTTGCTGTTCTCTCGCTGGATTGTTTGCGTTGAGATGAAATGAAAGAGATAAAATAGATGTTCAAGTTATTCCGCAAAGAATTGGAATGGGGCGGTACAAAGCTGGTTCTTGAAACCGGTAAAGTTGCCCGTCAAGCCGATGGCGCCGTTATGGTCAGCCTTGGTGAGACAAAAGTATTATGTACAGCTGTTGCGGCGCAAAGCCCAAAGCCTGGTCAGGATTTTTTCCCATTGACCGTCAATTATCAGGAAAAAGCCTTCGCAGCGGGTAAAATCCCTGGCGGCTTTTTCAAGCGTGAAGGCCGCCCTTCGGAAAATGAAACCCTCGTTTGCCGTTTGATTGACCGCCCGATCCGTCCGTTATTCCCGAAATCATTCAAATGTGAAACACAGGTTATCTGTACCGTTCTGGCGCATGATATGGAAAATAATCCTGATATCGCCGCAATGATTGGTGCCTCGGCAGCCTTGACTTTGTCAGGTGTGCCGTTCTTTGGCCCGATTGCCGCTGCGCGCATTGGCTGGATTGATGGGGCCTATGTTTTGAACCCAACAGTTGACCAGATGGATGAAAGTGAACTTGATCTGATCATGGCTGGAACGCATGAAGGCGTTTTGATGGTTGAATCAGAAGCCAAGGAACTGTCAGAAGAAATCATGCTTGGCGCGGTGAATTTTGGTCACCAGTCAGTCAAGCCGGTGATTGATGCCATTATCGAACTGGCCGAATCATGTGCAAAAGAACCCCGCGCGCTTCCCGAAGAGCCAGCAGAAATTGCTGATATCAACAAGGTTCTAAAGGGTTTTGCCAAGGGTTTTGAAGCCGCTTATAAAATTGCCGATAAAACCGATCGTCAGGTAGCTTTGAATGAGGCTCGCGCTGAAGCAAAAGCCGCTATTGGCGATGATTATGATGCCGTTCTTGTTGGTGGCCTAATCAAAGGCATGGAAGCCGATGTTGTTCGTGGTGCGATCTTGAAAACCGGCGTTCGGATTGATGGTCGTGACACAAAGACAGTTCGCCAGATTGTTGCTGAGGCTGGATTCTTGCCCCGGGCGCATGGATCATCTTTGTTCACCCGCGGTGAAACACAGGCGATGGTTGTTGCCACGCTTGGCACGGGTCAGGATGAGCAAATTATTGATGCGTTGGTTGGTGAAAGCCGGTCTAACTTCATGCTTCATTATAATTTTCCGCCATATTCAGTTGGCGAGGCCGGCCGTGTTGGTTCGCCTGGTCGTCGTGAAATTGGTCATGGAAAATTGGCATGGCGTGCGCTTCGTCCGTTGCTGCCAAGCAAAGATGAATTTCCGTACACGATCCGGCTTGTTTCTGAAATCACCGAATCAAACGGATCATCTTCAATGGCGACCGTTTGTGGTGGTTCATTGGCGATGATGGATGCTGGCGTGCCATTGAAACGTCCGGTTGCTGGTATTGCGATGGGATTGATCAAAGAAGGTGATGATTTTGCCGTTCTGTCCGATATTCTTGGTGATGAAGATCATCTTGGCGATATGGATTTCAAAGTTGCTGGTTCACAAAATGGTGTGACCTCATTGCAGATGGATATCAAAATCACATCAATTACACCTGAGATTATGCAGATTGCACTTGATCAGGCACGCGATGGCCGAATTCACATTCTTGGTGAAATGGCTAAGGCATTGACCTCGGCGCGTGATGATTTGGCCGATAGCGCGCCAAAAATCACCACCTTGAAAATTTCGGTTGATAAAATCCGCGATATCATTGGCCCGGGTGGCAAAATCATCCGTGAAATCTGTGAAGAAACAGGTGCCAAGATTGATATCGAAGATGATGGCACCGTCAAGGTTGCAGCCGTTTCAGGCTCATCAGGTGAAGCCGCTGTTGCGCGGATTCGTGATATCGTTGCCGAGCCAGAGCTTGGCGTGATCTATAACGGCACTGTAGTCAAAACGGTTGATTTTGGTGCGTTCGTCAATTTCCTCGGGGCAAAAGACGGGCTGGTTCATATTTCCGAGCTGCAAAATGGCCGTACCGAAAAAACCACCGACATCTGTAAAGATGGTGATGCGGTTAAGGTCAAGGTCATCGGCTTTGATGACCGTGGTAAGGTAAAGCTGTCAATGAAGCGTGTTGATCAGGAAACCGGTGCCGATCTTGAGGCCGCTGCTGAAAGTGCTGAATAGGCCGCGACAATAATCGAACAAGACGAAAAAGGCGGTGCCATCGACACCGCTTTTTTTGCCTATGGTTTTTACGGCTTAGGATTCGCCTGGCATGCCGACGCTATTATAACCACCATCAACAAAATGCACTTCGCCGGTTACGCCTGACGATAGATTTGAAACCAGATAAAGACCGGCACGCCCAACCTCATCAAGCCCGGGATTGCGTTTAAGTGGTGCATGATGTTCGGCATGGCGGAAAATATGCCGCGCACCGGTAATTGCCGCGCCAGCAAGCGTGCGCATCGGTCCGGCCGATAACGCATTGACCCGAATATTTTGACCACCAAGATCAACCGCAAGATAGCGAACCGAGGCTTCTAAGGCAGCTTTGGCAACCCCCATGACATTATAATTTGGCGTGCTTCGTTGCGCGCCAAGAAAGCTAAGCGTTACCAATGCGCCGCCATCGGGCATCATGTCACGGGCGGCACGCGCGACCTCGGTAAAGGAATAGGCTGATACCATCATGGTAGTTTTGAAGTTCTGGCGGCTCGTGTCCATATAGGCGCCTTTTAATTCGTTCTTGTCGGAAAATGCCAAGGCATGAACGACAAAATCGATTGTTGGCCAATGCGTTGCCAATTCGGCAAAACAGCGGTCAACCGCGCCTTCTTTGGCAACATCACATTCGATCATGATGTTTGACCCAATTGATTCGGCCAAGGGTACAAGTCTTTTGCCAAACCCTTCCATTTGATAGGAAAAAGCAATTTCGGCACCTTGTTTGGCGGCGGCTTCGGCAATGCCCCATGCGATGGATTTGTCATTCGCAACACCCATCACAAGGCCGCGTTTGCCAGCCAGTAAAGTTCCGGGCTGCATATTATACCTTTCGTAAGGCCAATGTGGCGTTGGTGCCGCCAAAGCCAAATGAGTTGGACAATGCCAGATTGATTGAAAAATCATCCATGCGGCTTTGCGCCACCGGAATATCGCCAATGGCCGGATCGGGCGTGTGGATATTGGCGGATGCGGCAATGAATTTATTCTGCATCATGATGATCGTATAGATGGCTTCTTGAACCCCTGTCGCACCAAGCGAATGGCCGGTCAATGATTTGGTCGAAGTGACAACTGGAAGATGACCACGCGGGCCAAAGACAGTGCGAACCGCATCAAGTTCCTTGACATCGCCAACTGGCGTTGAGGTGCCATGCGCATTGATGTAATCCACCTTATCGGTAAGTTTGTTGCCATCAAAACCAGCAAGTGCCAGTTCCATGCAGCGCACCGCGCCTTCGCCAGATGGTGCAACCATATCCGCACCATCTGAATTGGCACCATAGCCAACCAGTTCAGCATAGATTTTTGCACCGCGTGCCACGGCATGATCCATATCTTCGAGAACAACCATGCCACCACCACCAGCAATCACAAATCCATCGCGGTCGGCATCATAGGGGCGTGAGGCCAGTTCTGGCGTGTCGTTATATTTTGAGGACATTGCCCCCATCGCGTCAAACAGAACGGACAAGGTCCAATGCAGTTCTTCGCCGCCGCCGGCAAAGACAATATCTTGGCCGCCACTGCGAATGGCATCAGCACCAGCGGTAATGCAATGTGCCGAGGTTGAACAAGCCGAGGAAATCGAATAATTGATGCCGCGAATTTTGAAAAAAGTGGCGATACAAGCCGAAACGGTCGAAGACATGCAACGTGGCACCATGTAAGGCCCAATCCGTTTTGGGCCTTTTTCGCGGGTGATATCAAAGGCGGCAAGAAGGTTAGCCGTTGATGGGCCACCCGAACCGGCGACAAGACCGCTTCGTTCATTTGACACTTGATGATCTTCAAGCCCAGCATCAGCAATGGCCTGTTCCATAGCCAGAACCGCATAGGCAGCCCCTTCACCCATAAAGCGAAGCTGTTTGCGATCAACATGATCGGCAACATCAAGCTTGACGGTGCCATGCACCTGACTGCGGAATCCAAGTTCGGTATATTCCGGTGCGGCAACAATGCCCGAGGTTCCGTTACGCAACGAATTGGTAACTTCGCTGACATTATTTCCAATCGAGGAAACGATTCCGATTCCGGTAATGGCAACACGGCGCATGATCTTTAAGCTCCTTCAGGGGTAAACAGGCCAACGCGGATATCATTGGCTTCAAAAACAACTTCGCCATCGCAAAGCACTTTGCCATCAGCAATGCCCATCACAAGGCGGCGCATGATGACCCGCTTCATATCAAGACGAAACGTCACAAGCTTGTTGCTTGGCAGAATCTGACCGGTGAATTTCACCTCACCAACCGACAGGGCGCGCCCCCGTCCAAGCCCGCCTGACCAGCCCAGAAAAAAGCCAACAAGCTGCCATAGCGCATCCATGCCAAGACAGCCCGGCATAACCGGATCGCCTTCAAAATGGCAAGGAAAGAACCAAAGATCGGGGTTCAAATCAAATTCAGCATCAATCTGGCCTTTACCAAATTCACCACCATTTTCATCAATGCGGGTAATGCGGTCACACATCAGCATTGGCGGCAATGGCAATTGCGGGTTTCCTGGCCCGAACATCTGGCCTTTGGCGCAGCTGATTAATTCATCATAGGTAAACGAGCTTTGATCTTTGGGCGACATCTTAACTTCCTTGTTACAAGCGGGCGCGCACCTAAGGTCAAAATGACCTTGCGGGCCTGCCAGTTTTGATTTTCCTGCTATGCCGGTGAATTCGGTGAAAACACCGAATATAGGCAAGGCTAACAGGGAAAAATCACGTGGTTTCCTGTCTTTTGCTACGACATAAAGCGCAGCTTTTAGCGCCTTATAGAAAGCACGAAACACCCCTCCAAGCCAAGGCATTATTGACATTTGGCCGGTGACCGCTCATTTTGACCCAGCAATGGGAAAGATGAGTCACAAAAATATGACCCAAAAGGACAGAATGACGCCAAAAGCGCATTTTGCCGAAAAACTGCGCATTGCCGGTTTGCGGCCAACGCGTCAGCGGGTGGCGATTGCCGCGCTGCTTCTTGATGGCCGCCATCGCCATGTAACAGCCGATAGCCTGACCGAAGAAATCACCACTGCTGGTCTGCATGTTTCGGGCGGGACGGTTTATAATACATTGAACCAATTTACCGAGGCTGGCTTGCTTCGTCGGGTGATGGTTCATAATGACTACAGCCTGTTTGATACCAACACCGATCATCACCATCATTTCTATGAAGCCGAAAATGACCAGCTTGTTGATATTCCCCATGATGATGTGATTCTGGCACAATTGCCTGCCGCGCCTGATGGGCATGAAATCAAAGCGGTTGATGTGGTAATTCATATTCAAAGCAAAGATTCCTGATTGCCGATTTGGCGTTAGATCTGCCTTTATCTAGTTTAAAATCATTCTAAAGAGCCTTGACCCAACCAGGCTTCATACCTATCTTCTGACGCAGACAAACCTTGCGTATAAGGGCGTTGTAATTGACGGAAACCAAAGGCGATGTGACCATACGCACAAGATCTAATCGGAGAGACAGATGGACGGAAATAATGCGGGCAAATGCCCGGTAATGCACGGAGCTGTTACAACCAACAGCAGTAGCGGCACCTCAAATCGTGAATGGTGGCCGAACCAGTTGAATATTGGCATTCTTCACCAGCATGATCAAAAGTCAAACCCGATGGGCGCGAATTTTAATTATCGCGAAGAATTCAAGTCGATCGATTACAAGGCCCTGAAAAAAGACCTTCATGATTTGATGACTGATTCGCAGGATTGGTGGCCAGCCGATTATGGTCATTATGGCCCGTTCTTTATCCGCATGACATGGCATGCAGCCGGCACCTATCGCAGCGGCGATGGTCGTGGCGGCGGCGGCACAGGTGCGCAGCGTTTCGCGCCCCTCAATAGCTGGCCGGATAACGGCAATCTTGATAAGGCGCGCCGCCTTCTATGGCCGATCAAACAGAAATATGGCAATAAAATCAGCTGGGCTGATTTGCTAATCCTTACCGGCAATGTCGCGATTGAATCAATGGGTGGCAAAACCTTTGGATTTAGTGGTGGCCGTGACGATATTTGGGCACCTGAAGAAGATATCTATTGGGGTGTTGAAAGTGAATGGCTTGCGAATAACCGCTATTCAGGCGACCGCGAATTGGCCAACCCGCTTGCCGCTGTGCAGATGGGTTTGATCTATGTCAATCCTGAAGGTCCAGACGGCAATCCAGATCCGCTTGCCAGTGCAAGAGATGTTCGCGAAACTTTTGGCCGGATGGCAATGAATGACGAAGAAACCGTTGCCCTTGTTGCCGGTGGTCATACCTTCGGTAAGGCGCATGGTGCGGGTGATGCCGGTCTTGTTGGTGCCGAGCCGGAAGGCGCCGCCATCGAAGAAATGGGTTTTGGCTGGATCAGCAGCTATGGATCGGGCAAGGGAAGCGATACCATTACAAGCGGTATCGAAGGTGCGTGGACAGCGCATCCGACAAAATGGGATAATGGCTATTTTGATCTCCTCCTTGGCTATGAATGGGAATTGACCAAAAGCCCAGCCGGTGCGCATATCTGGCATGCGGTTAATCCAAAGGAAAGCGATCTGGCACCTGATGCCGAAGATGCGTCAATCCGCGTTCCAACCATGATGACAACAGCCGATATGGCGATGCGCGAAGATCCGATTTACCGCGAGATTTCCGAGCGATTCCATAAAAATCCCGATCAGTTTGCTGATGCGTTTGCACGCGCTTGGTTCAAATTGCTGCATCGTGATATGGGGCCGAAAAGCCGTTATGTGGGTCCAGAAGTGCCAGATGAAGAATTGATCTGGCAAGACCCGATTCCGGCTGGCAATGCCAATTATGATGTTGATGCGGTCAAAGCCCGTATCGCAGCCAGCGGCCTCAGCGTTCAAGAGATGGTCGAAACCGCATGGGCAAGCGCATCAACCTATCGCGGCTCAGACATGCGTGGCGGTGCCAATGGTGCGCGTATTCGGCTTGCACCCCAAAAAGATTGGGCGGCAAACAAGCCGGATCAATTGGCGCGGGTTTTGTCGGTTCTTGAGCCAATCGCGGCCGACACAGGCGCATCGATTGCCGATGTGATTGTGCTTGCAGGTAATGTTGGTATTGAACAGGCATCAGGCGTGAAGGTTCCATTTACACCTGGTCGTGGCGATGCGACACAGGCACAAACCGACATTGAATCATTTGAGGTTCTTGAGCCGGTGGCTGATGGTTTCCGTAATTTCCAGAAAACCGACTTTACTGTCAGCCCGGAAGAAATGCTGCTTGATAAAGCCCAGCTATTGGGTCTTACAGCACCGGAAATGACCGTTCTTGTTGGTGGTATGCGAGCCTTGGGCATCAGTGAAAACAACCATGGTATCTTTACTGAAACACCGGGCAAATTGACCAATGACTTCTTTGTCACTTTGCTTGATATGGGTGTTGAGTGGAAGCCAACGGGAAGCAATTCTTACGAAGCGCGTGATCGTGCCACTGGCAAAGTGGTGCGTAGCGGTACGCGGGTCGATCTTGTCTTTGGATCAAATTCCCAGCTTCGTGCGCTCGCCGAGGTTTATGCGACCAACCAGTCACATGATAAATTTGTGGCTGATTTCGTGGCAGCCTGGACCAAGGTGATGAATGCTGATCGGTTTGATATCGCTTAAAGCAGTCGATTTTTCACCGGCATAAATAATCGCGGCATCCCAGTAAAATGGGGTGCCGTTTTTATTGAAAATATAAAATCTAATCGAGGCTTTCGGTTTCGAGAAGTCCCCAGACTGCTTGCCGTTTGATCCAGCCGCGAACATCATTATTTGCCACACGGCACCATGCTTTTGGACAGGATTGCAATTCCATCAGCGCCAACCGTTCGGCAAGCGCAATGACATTTGATGTTTCATCGGGATTGGCATGGATTTTCGCCATACTCTTTTGCACCAGCGCCATGCGCCGAAGTGATAGAACCGATCCATGCATCCATCCTGCGGTGCCATCATGGTCAATCACTTTGCGCCAGATGCCGAATTCAGCATCAACCAGAAGCGGCAGACCAGCTTGTCGATATTGCCATAAAACCGGATATTCCCGCCCGGGGCCAGCCCGCAAATTGGCCTCGTCAAATTTCAATGTCACATAGCGCGGTACGGGCAAGCCACTGCCGCGAACGGTCAATTTGGCCTCTTGTGCTTGCGCCATACCATTTCCGGCTGGCAAGCCAAGTGGCAAAATCACCGCTGGTAATAGCAAGAAAAGGCCAAAAACCAGTGTCATGATCAGCGGTTTTTGAAATATCACAATAAATTTTTTTGTCATGCTGCTCGTTGTTCTGGTAGAGTTTTAGCGGTATTTGGTGCAGATTGATGCGGGTTAAAGAATTAATTCAATAGACCCTTTGTTCCGCGCTGCAAGCTTAGGGTTTTTTCAGGCCAATTGCCAGCCAGAGTTCGGTATTTGTTTTCAATTTAAGAGAGCCATCAATGAGTCAAAGCAAACCAAAAGTGATTTTGACACGCAAGCTTCCGGAGACAATCGAAACCCGGATGCGTGAGCTTTTTGACGCAACTTTAAATGATAGTGACAAGGCGTTAAGCCGTGACGAGCTGGAAATGGCGGTAAAGACAGCGGATGTTCTTGTGCCAACCGTTACTGATAAAATTGACGCTGATTTGATTGCCAAGGCAGGAAGCCAACTTCGTTTGATTGCCTCATTTGGAACTGGCGTTGATCACATTGATCTTGCGGCGGCAAAGGCGCGTGGCATTACCGTTACCAATACCCCTGGCGTATTAACCGAAGATACGGCTGATGTCACAATGGCGTTGATTCTGGCGGTTCCACGGCGGATTGCCGAAGGCGATGCGCTGGCACGATCAGGCCAATGGCAGGGCTGGTCGCCAACAGGCATGCTTGGTCATCGCATTAATGGCAAACGGCTTGGCATTGTCGGTATGGGCCGGATTGGCGAAGCGGTTGCGCGGCGGGCGCGCGGATTTGGCCTGTCGGTTCATTATCATAACCGTAAACCGGTTCACCCCGAGACTGAAGCCGAACTTGAGGCAACATATTGGGAATCGCTTGAACAGATGTTGGCACGGGTTGATATTGTGTCGGTCAATTGCCCGCATACGTCGGCAACAAACCATCTATTATCGCGTGAACGGCTGTCGCTGATGCAGCGCTCGGCCTATCTGGTGAATACATCACGCGGCGAAGTGGTTGATGAGATTGCGCTTGCCGATCTTTTGGCGCAGCGTCATATCGCTGGTGCCGGACTTGATGTTTATAGCAGTGAGCCGGAAATTCCGGCTGGGCTTCGCGAATTGCCGAATGTTGTTTTGCTGCCCCATATCGGATCGGCGACCATTGAAGGGCGTTTGCAAATGGGTGACAAGGTGATCATCAATGTGCAGACATTCTGGGATGGTCACACCCCACCAGATCGGGTGATTGAGGCCATGTTATAGCCATATCTGGCTTGCGGCATTATCCTGCCGGACCTTTCATTTTTGGGTCAATTGAATCTGCCCCGGTCTTAATCTGCAGCACCAGATGATGTGCCGCAACAGCTGCAATCAAGCCGTGCGATGGTTTGAATTTCCATAAAATCGCTTCCCGCCGCTTCGATCAGCAAAAGCCGTCCGGTCAGGGTGCGTGGCTGGCCAAGAATAATCTTGATGGTTTCAAGTGCCTGCAATGTCCCAACCAATCCGGCAACAGGCCCAAGAATGCCCGCTTCGGAACAGCCCGGTGCCTGTTTTGCATCGGGCATGGCCGGGAACACGCATCGATAGCACGGGCTGCCAAGATGGCCTTTGACGCTGCTCTGAAAGACCGATACCTGTCCTTCCATGCGTACGGCCCCGCCAAAGACAAGCGGCTTGCTTGCCGCATGCGCCGCATCACCAAGAAGATAGCGCGCCTCGGCATTATCGGTGCAATCAACAACAACATCATGGGCTTTTAACAATGGTTCGACATTGCCGCTGCTGAGCCGTTGGCCAAGCTGCGAGATATGGATTGCTGGATTGATCGCTCTTGCCACCATCGCCGCTTGCTGAGATTTCAACAGGCCAACATCGCTGTCTTTATAAATGACTTGCCGGTTTAAATCGGTTCGCGAAACATGATCATGATCGATGATGGTAATCGTGCCAATACCAGCAGCGGCAAGATACATGATCACCGGCGCGCCAAGCCCGCCAGCACCAACAACAAGCACCCGCGCCGCCAATAATTGTTCCTGACCTTCCTCGCCAATTGCAGGCATGATCGCCTGACGGGCATAGCGTTCTAGATCATCATCACTCAGCATAATGCCTCACAAACCTGTTGAGCCAAAACCACCAGCGGCACGCGCGGTATCGTCAAGATCATCGGCTTCGACGGGTGTCATAATGGTGACCGCGGCAATCACCATCTGCGCAATCCGCATGCCGTGGGTAATGATAAAATCATCAGTGCCATTATTGACCAAGATCACCGCAATTTCACCCCGATAATCACTATCAATCGTCCCGGGGGCATTGGCAACGGCGATTCCATATTTCAATGCAAGACCCGATCGTGGCCGGATTTGCGCTTCATAACCTGCGGGTAATGCCATGGCAAATCCGGTTGGAATGGCCTGACGCATATTCGGCTTGAGACAAATTGGCTGGTCAATTGCGGCGGCAAGATCAAGTCCGGCGGCCCCGCTTGTCGCATATGATGGCAAGGCAAGATCACCAGCATGGGCTAGCCGCCGAAATTTCACTGCAAGTTGGTTCATCTGGTCACTTCCGCTTCGATATGATCAGCCAGTCTTTCGGCAAGATCAGTTTTTTGCATTTGCGGCCATTCGTCAACGCCATTTGCACTGATCAGCATGGCCTGATTCAAGGTGCTTCCAAAAACTGGATCAGCATCACCCCCAACTTGATTGGCAATGATCCAGTCGCACCCTTTGCGCTGGCGTTTTTTGGTGGCATTTTGCAATAGATTTTCGGTTTCCGCGGCAAAGCCAATGACCAATTTTGGCCGGTTTGGCGCGGATGAAATATGCGCCAGAATATCGGGGTTCTGGCATAGCGCTAACATCATGCCAGCATCGGGGTCTTCTGGTTTTTTCAGTTTCTGATCAGATGCCGACTTCACGCGCCAATCTGCAACCGCGGCGGCGCAAATGGCGATATCGGCAGGCAAGGCCGCCTTGCAAGCGGCCAGCATTTCATTGGCGGTTGTGACCTGAACCATGGTTACTTGATCCGGTGTTGGTTCATTGACCGGCCCGCTAATCAAAATCACATCTGCGCCGCGCTTGGCAAGGGTTGCGGCAATCGCATGGCCTTGCTTGCCAGAAGACCGGTTGGCGATAAAGCGCACCTTGTCAATTGGCTCGATTGTCGGGCCTGATGTCACAATGATTCGTTTACCGGCAAGCGGGCTTATATCATGATCTTTGGGATTAGTTATGTCTTTGGCATTGGTCAGTTTTTCCGGGGTGATAAGCTGCATTGCGGCCGCGGCAATATCAGCCGGTTCGCACATCCGGCCTTCGCCTTCTTCGCCGCAGGCTGTATCGCCGCTTACCGGACCAATCATATGAACACCGCGCTGGCGCAGGCTGGCGAAATTATGTTTGGTTGCCGCATGCGCCCACATTGCCGGATTCATCGCTGGTGCCATTGCCACCTTGGCCGTGGTCGCAAGAAGAATGGTTGTCGCCAGATCATCGGCAATGCCGGCATTTGCCCGCGCCATAAAATTGGCCGTTGCCGGAACGACAAGAACCAGATCGGCTGATCGTGCCAGCCGGATATGCCCCATTTCGGCTTCGTCCGTTAATGAAAATAAACTGTCATAACATTTCTCACCAGTCAGCGCGGCAAGGCTAAGAGGGGTGATAAATTGTTTGGCACCATCGGTCATCACGCCGGTGACATGCGCGCCAAGCTGTTGCAATTGGCGGGCGGTTTCCAAGGCCTTATAGGCAGCGATCCCGCCAGCAACGATCAGCAAAATTCGCTTGCCGGAATGGGTGTCATGATGCAGTGGCTGCGAAGATGTGGCGGGAGGACCAGTTAGAATTTCAAGATCATCAGCGCGGATCTGATAACCTTTCTGGGTCAGCGCAGCATAGATAATGGGTTTGGCGCGCGCTGGTAAATGATCGCGGGTCATATAATTGCTGATCGCGCTTGGCCCCACCTTCAACAGCTGCTCGCTAGC
>ERZ802821.1402-NODE-1402-length-12617-cov-21.7562_pt1 | contig 12617 bp, 15 predicted proteins | sample MGYA00345648_ERZ802821 | MGnify/ENA primary metagenome ERZ802821 (study PRJEB30503, sample SAMEA104212357) | marine metagenome | biome: Westerlies Biome; feature: [SRF] surface water layer (ENVO:00010504) within the epipelagic zone...; material: water... | reverse complement strand
ATGGTGCTGCCAGCGTGATTCGAACACGCGACCTCACCCTTACCAAGGGTGCGCTCTACCGCTGGAGCTATGGCAGCATTAAATTGGTTTTGCGGCGTGACGCCATGCCGGACAAATTTTGGTGCAGGCTGCCGCAAAAAATCTGCGCTGTTACTAGCAGTCTTGCCGAAATTTGACAAGATCAAATCAATGCGCTGGCTGCGTGTCAGAATTTCAGCAGGAAGCGCACCAGCTTTTGTGTGCGCGGGCTGAATAATTTGCCGGTGAAAAAATTGCCGGCGGCACGTTTGCTGGCCTCGCCATAGGTTGGGTAGGGCGCAATCATTGTTGCCAGGCTGTTAATTTTCCGGCGATTGGCGATGGCCAGAATCCAGGGCTGGATCATTTCGCCTGCGGCTGGTGCCAGAATCGAGGCGCCTAAAATCTGCCCGTTTTTATGGATTGTTGCCTTGACCATGCCGGTGCTATGCAGTTCGGCACGGGCGCGGTCATTGTCTGCCAGATCCCAGCTTGTCACGGTTACATTATCTGCCCCCCAAGATGCAACCGCATCATCATATGTCAGCCCGACATGCGCCAGTTCCGGGTCGCAATAGGTCACCCATGGCACCGCTGAATCGTCAATTTTTGCCGGTAATTTGAATAATATGTTACGCAGGCAAATACCGGCATGATAGGCGGCCACATGGGTAAATTGCTGGCGGCCAGTGACATCGCCAATGGCAAATATCCGTTTGTTGCTGGTGCGCAACCGGCGATCTGTGACGATGCCGGCTTTGCCAACATCCACCCCGGCGGCGTGCAGATTCATGCCGTCGGTAACGGCTCTGCGACCTGTGGCCACCAGCAGATGACTCGCCATAAGGCGGGTGCCATCGCCAAGTATCAGCCGGATATTGTTTTGTGCCTTACGACCTTGTGTCTGACGACCCTGTATGTGGCGCACTCTGCTGACGCCCATGCCTTCAATAAAGCGCACGCCGTCGGCCTGTAGCCGCTCTTTGAGTCTGGCGACGAGCTCGGCATCATCACGTGCCATGATCGATAATGCCTCTACCACAGTTACCTGAACGCCAAGCCTGACATGCGCCTGTGCCATTTCGATGCCAATCGGCCCACCGCCGATAATCACCAGATGATCGGGCTTGTTCGGATCAGCAAAGATCGTTTCATTGGTATAAAAATCAGTGTCCGCCAACCCGTCAATCGGCGGTATGGCCGGTTGTGATCCGGTCGCAATCACAAAATATTTCGCCCGGACAGTGTGGTTTTTCGAGGCCACCTCGTGCCGCCCGGTAAAGCTGGCATGTTCACTGATGACTGTTACCCCCAATGATTCAAATCGTTCGACTGAATCATGTGGCGCGATACCATCGATCACCGCCGCCAGATGCGCTTTGACCGCGGCAAAATCAATTTTTGGCGCGCTGCCATAAATCCCCATGCTGGCCGCACCTTTGGCATAATGCGCCGCTTTCGCTGCCGCCAGCAGGGCTTTTGAAGGTACGCAGCCGCTGTTCAGACAATCGCCGCCCATTTTCGACGCCTCAAACAGCACAATTTTTGCCCCCAATTGCGCCGCCCCGGCGGCCAGACTCAGCCCACCAGACCCGCCGCCGATAATGCAAATGTCACAGTCATGATGGGTCATTCGGTTGATCCTTGCTGCGGGTGGATGTGAAATGCCGGTATAAAATAGGCATTAATGCCAACACCGCCAGCCCGGCCAGCGGCAGCCAGATTTGCGGGGCGCCTAATGCTGCCAGATCAGGCGTTTCACCACGCGCAAGCACATGGTCAAAGCCGCGCCCAACAGCCACATATACCGACGTTCCCGGGATAATGCCGATGGCTGTGGCAGCAATGAATTGCGGTAATGTCATGCGGGTAAAAGCGGGCAGAATATTGACCGCCCAAAAGGGCGCCACTGGCATCAGCCGCAAAAACAATAAAAAGCTGAAGGCGTTGTTGGTAAAGCCCGATTCAACAGTGGCAAAAAATGCGCCGGCGCGGGCGCGCAACAGATCGCGAAACAGGCCGCGTGCGGCGATAAATACAAGGCTGGCACCAGCCGTCGCCGCCAGCACAATCAAGCCAATCGCCGGCCAGCCAATCAGCGCGCCAGCCGCCAATGTCAGCAGGCTGGCAATCGGCAATGAAAATGCCACGACGGCGATATATAACACCGCGAACCCGGCATAGCTTGCCAGCCAGTTCTGCTGTGTGAAGTGATTGATTTCGGCGTAATGCAGCGTCACTGTTTGCCAGCTCACCAGATCATGCAGGCCGGATGCAAAAAACCCGACAAGCCCACACAGCAAGGCAACCGGCAGTCCCCATTTGCGTATGATCGAAGCTGGTTCCATGTGATCGCGTCCCTGTTGATGGGCTGGTTGCCGGGTTGGTTGACGGGCTGGATTTTGCGGATAAATCAGCCTATACCAAAAAAGCAAATTGGTCATTGTGAAGAACCGGCCGATGCGCCATAAAAAAGTCACGACAATTGTGCAGCACAACAATTGTGCAAATAGTGTAACGTCATTAACTTCGAAGGATGCAACATCGTAAGGATCGTTATGGGGTCTCGTCAACCTTCACATTCCAAACCAGCGACAACCGCCAAACAGCAGGCAGATGACCGTTTGGCACAAGCATTGCGTGATAATTTACATCGCCGCAAGGCACAGCTGCGGGCACGCGCAAACAGCGATACAGCTGATGCCGCTGAGATGCCAATGACGGCGGCACCGGCTGTTGACAGTGATATGGCACAAACCGATGACAGTGATCAGAACAAACAATGATTATGTGGGTGAGAAAGAGAGCGCGGAACTGATGGATAACCTCGAAATAAAAGGTGGTGTTGCGCTACGGGGGGATATCCAGATTAGCGGTGCCAAAAATGCCGCCCTGCCGGTTTTGGCAGCCGGGCTGATGGCGACGGATCGCCTCAGCCTCGGCAATGTGCCGCGACTTGCTGATACCTTGTCAATGGAAAGCCTGTTGAGTCATCTGGGCGTTGCGGTTGTGCGCGATGGCGAGCACGTCACCATGTCGGGCGGTGCGACAAATTTTGATGCACCCTATGAGCTGGTGTCGAAAATGCGCGCCTCGGTGTTGGTGCTCGGGCCATTATTGGCACGATATGGCGAGGCGCGCGTATCGCTTCCGGGGGGCTGTGCCATTGGCACCCGTCCGGTAGATTTGCACATCCGCGCAATGCAGGCACTTGGTGCCGTGGTAGAGCTTGCCGATGGCTATATTCAGGCGCGCGCACGTAAAGGCTTGCAGGGCGGGCGTATTTTATTTCCGATGGTGTCGGTTGGCGGTACTGAAAATGCGCTGATGGCGGCGGTGTTGGCACGCGGCGAAACAGAAATTGTTAATGCCGCGCGTGAACCTGAAATCACCGATCTGGGCGATTGCCTGAATGCCATGGGGGCCAGGATCGAGGGGCATGGCAGCGACACCATACGGGTGCAGGGTGTTGATGATTTGCATGCGGCCACCCATCAGGTTGTGGCGGACCGTATTGAGGCTGGCACATTTGCCATTGCCGCGGCGATAACCGATGGTGATCTGACCTTGCATGGGGCGCATGACCGGCATCTTGACGCGCTACTGGCTGTCTTGCGCGATACCGGCGCGACCATTGACAGCGCTGCCGGCATGATCCGGGTCACCGGTAACGGGCGCCCACGGGCGGCTGATATCACAACCGACCCATTTCCCGGTTTTCCCACCGATTTGCAGGCGCAATTCATGGCGATGATGTGTATCGCCGATGGGTCGTCGCAGATTTCAGAGACGATTTTTGAAAACCGGTTTTTGCATGTTCCCGAATTGTTGCGTATGGGGGCAGACATTCGGGTAAATGGCGGAACAGCTTTGGTCAGGGGGCGCAAGAATCTGACCCCGGCGCCGGTTATGGCAACTGATTTACGGGCGTCAGTATCACTGGTTTTGGCGGCATTGGCGACGGCTGGCACATCGACAATAAGCCGTATTTATCATCTTGAACGTGGGTATAGTGACCTCGAAACCAAATTGGGAAATTGCGGCGCGCAACTGCGCCGGATCAAGGCCTAGAGATGCAGCAAGAGCACCCGGAAATATTGCGTTTGGTGGCGCAGGATGAGGCTGATATCGAGGTGGTTTCGGCGTTGCTTCAGGATGCCATCATTGCCGGGTCTGATATGTATTTTGACGCGCAAAATGCCTGTTTCCTGATCGTTGCCAACCGGTTTTGCTGGGAGCGGCCAGCACTTGCAGATGTGAATGCCAGTAGCGGTGGTGCGGTGCATGAACGGGCCTTGTGCGGTCTGCGTATCAACCATGTTGTCGATGTGCAAAAGCGGCACTGGCCGACAGATTGGCGCGCTGCCTTTTTCAACATTCTTGCCCTAAAGCCCGTGGCTGTGTCACAACAGGACGACGGGTGTGTCATGGAATTTAGCTTTTCTGGTGGCCCGTCATTACGGCTGATCACCGAACAGATCAATTTGGTGCTTGGTGATCTTGACGATGGTCGGCCAACTAATCTGCAGCCCCGGCACGACATTTAATGCCGGACTGCCAAATCACAAATGAAGTGCGATAAAGAGTATGGCGCAGCGGTTACATTTTGACTCAGCCGATTTTTCCGAAACATTCGACCGGCTGCTTGGCAGCAAGCGCGAAGCTGACAGCGATGTGCATGACACGGTCGCCGGTATTATTGCCGATGTGCGCGCGCGCGGCGATGACGCCTTGCTGGCATTAACAGCAAAATATGACGGGTTAACAGCTGGCAGTGTTGACGAACTTGCGATATCCAGCGACCGGTTGCACGCGGCGCTGGATGGTCTGGATGATGAGCTGCGCCACGCTTTGCAATTGGCCGCCACGCGGATTCAGGCATTTCATGAAAAACAGCGCCCGGACGGGTTTTCTTTCACCGATGACAGCGGCGTGCGGCTTGGTATGCGGCATACGCCGGTTGACGCGGCGGGTCTCTATGTGCCGGGTGGCAAGGCGGCCTATCCGTCATCAGTGTTAATGAATGCCATTCCGGCAATGGTCGCCGGGGTGAAACGGCGGGTTATGGTGGTGCCGGCGCGTGATGGCGAGGTCAATGATCTGGTGCTGGCAGCGGCGGCGCTTGCCGGGGTCACCGAGGTCTGGCGGATTGGCGGTGCGCAGGCGGTGGCGGCGCTGGCTTATGGCACCCAGACGATTGCGCAGGTTGATAAAATTGTCGGCCCCGGCAACGCCTTTGTGGCCGCGGCTAAACGTCAGGTTTTTGGACAGGTCGGGATCGACAGCATCGCCGGGCCGTCGGAAATTCTGGTGGTTGCCGATGCCAATAATGATCCGGCATGGATCGCCGCTGATTTACTGTCGCAGGCAGAGCATGACGAGGCGGCGCAATCGATTTTGATCACTGATGATGTGGCTTTTGCCGATGCTGTCGACGAAGCTGTCACAAAAATTCTGCCAACACTCGAACGGGCGGCGGTGGCAGGCCAGTCCTGGCGCGATAATGGGGCGATTATTACCGTGCCTCACATGGATGAAATGCCGGCAATCGCTGACCGGATCGCGGCTGAACATCTCGAGCTTGCGCTTGACGACGCAGATGACTGGGCGGACAAAATCACCCATGCGGGGGCAATTTTTCTGGGGCGTTACACGCCTGAGGCGATTGGCGATTATGTGGCCGGGCCAAATCATGTTCTGCCAACAGCGCGCACCGCGCGTTTTTCATCCGGGCTTGGCGTTGCTGATTTTATGAAGCGCACCACTTTGGTGTCTTGTGATGCCGGCAGTTTTGCGCAGATTGCCCCGGCCGGTGTGGCGCTGGCGCATGCCGAAGGGCTGGGCGCGCATGCGTTATCGATGCGCATTCGCATGAATCACTAGGGCGGCTATGGCGGGGGCAGGCGAAAATAATCACAGCGAACGGCTTGTCAGGATAGAGCTTGATGATGCGACAGATGCGCGCCGGTCTGCCGAAGCCGAACAGGAACGCGCCATCGCGATCTATGACATATTGGAAGAAAATAAATTTGGTTTGCCGAACCATGCCGGCCCGTTTCACCTGTATCTGCGGCTTGAAGGGCGGCATGTGCATTTTGATATTCGCAATGCAGATGACATAGAAATTGCCCAGTTTTTCATGGCCATGGGGCCGCTACGGCGGGTTATTCGCGACTATTTTCATGTCTGCGATACCTATTATGATGCCATCCGGACAAAATCGCCGTCGCAGATTCAGGCGATTGATATGGGGCGGCGCGCTTTACATAATGAAGGGTCAGAACTGCTGCAGGCCCGGCTCGATGGTAAAGTGATGACCGATTTCAAAACCGCCAGACGTCTATTTACGCTGATCTGTGTGTTGCAGAGCAAATGAGAGTTGTGACGATATGAGTGACACAAAAAAAGGTGATATTGTGACGCCAAATTCCGCTGATCAAATCGGGGCTATTTTATTTGCCTGTAACATTAACGCGGTGCGTTCGGCGATGGCGGAAACGATGGTAAAAGATGCTTTTCCCGGCAAAATTTTCGTCGATTCATGTGGCGTAACACCGGGCATTCAGGACGGATTTGCAACCGCGGTGATGCAGGAAATCGGTCTCGATATGAGCGCGCATCGGCCAAAATCCTTTGATGATCTGGATTCAGGCTTTTATGACGTCATTATTTCATTTTCACCCGAAGCCCATGCCGCTGCCGAAGCGCTGACGCAGAATATGGATTGTGCAACATTGTACTGGCCGGTGGATAATCTGGCAAATCTGACAGGAAGCCGTGAAGAAATGTTACGTGCCTATCGTCATGTGCGTGACGATATTCGTAACAAGCTGAGCATCTATTTTGGCAAACCGATTGCAGGAAACACTTGACCTTTCGGCAGATTTTGCGCATGTCTATGACACTGTAATCAGATGGAAAGGGTCTCATGGCCAAGGAAGGCGTAATCGAGTTTTCTGGCACAGTCGCAGAACTGTTGCCGAACGCGATGTTTCGGGTAAAACTCGACAATGATCATGAAGTGCTTGCCCATACAAGCGGCAAGATGCGGAAAAACCGTATCCGGGTGTTGGCGGGTGACCGTGTCAATGTTGAAATGACACCCTATGATCTCAGCAAAGGCCGCATCACATTCCGCTTTAAATAGCCGGTTGATGCAGCTGTAACCAGCTTCACATAAAAGATGAGACAGAATTTGTGTCATTTTTGCATGGAGATGATTTGTCATGTCTCAGCCGCAGCTGGTGCTTGCCTCAGCATCCCCCCGGCGCCTTGATTTGCTGGCACAAATTGGTGTCCAGCCTGACCTTGTGTGTGCCGCAGATCTTGATGAAACCCCGCAAAAAGGCGAATTGCCGGCGGCCTATGCGCGCCGCATTGCACTGGCCAAGGCGCAGGCCGTGGGTGCCGGGCATGATGGGCTGATCCTGGCTGGTGACACGGTTGTTGCCTGTGGCCGACGCATTTTGCCAAAAGCTGAAACCGCCGACAGTGCCAGCGCATGTCTGCGTCTTTTGTCCGGCCGTCAACATCGTGTTTATGGCGGTATCGCGCTGATCACCGCCGATCAAAAGCTGCTGGCGCGGGTGGTATGCAGTAAGGTCAGATTCCGCCGGTTGAACGCAGCCGACATTGACGCCTGTATTGCCGCTGGCGATTGGCAGGGCAAGGCTGGCGGCTATGCCATTCAGGGATTTGCCGCACGCTATATCCGCTATATCGACGGGTCTTATTCAAATATTGTCGGGTTCAGCCTGTATGATGTTGCGGCGCTGTTGGATACGGCTGGCTATCAGCCAGCGCGGCAGCCATGAACCGCTATGATATTTTCGCTGAAATAGCCCCGGGCCAGACCCGGATCGGGTTTTTTGATGCGGCTGGCATTATTCAGGATGTCTGGCTGTGCCGTGATGACCAGCCAGATTTGACCGGGTCGGTGCATCAGGCGCGTGTCGAACAGGTTTTTGCCGGGCAAAACCGGGCGCGTGGGCGGCTGGCTGATGGCACGTCGATCAGCATAAAATTGCCAAAGACCGGTCGTGCGGCGGTCAGCGCTGGTGCTGTTGTTGTGGTCACGATCATCGCGCCGCCACGTCATGGTAAAGCCTGGCAAGCGGTGCTGGATGCGCGGCTGGTGGCCGCCGCCTTGGTGCTGCTGCCGGGCCAGTCGGGTATACATTTATCGCGCAGTCTTGACGATGAAGCGGCGGCAGATTTACGCAAAATGCTGGCAGAACTACATCTGCCGGACGGGTTTGGGGTGATTTTGCGGCGGCACGCCAGACAGATGACCCGGCCGATGCTGCAAACAGCTATTGATGATCTTGTCGCCGCATGGCAAGCCGAATCCATAAGCTGTGATCCGGCGGCGCCCGGGATGCTGTATGACGGGGGCAGTTTGCACCAGCGGGCGCTGCGTGCGGTGCCAGACGGCTGTTATCATATATGCCCTATTGGCGATGCGCAGAGTGCGCAGATCGATCGGGCGGTGGCAATGGCGATGCAGCCGCAGGTGGATTTGCCATCTGGCGGCACATTATGGTGTCAACGGACGCATGCGCTCTGGGCAATTGATATTGACGGTGCAGATGCCGATATCGAAAAACATGGGTTTGGCGCATTGCTTGGTGAAGCGGCAGGTGAAATTGCCCGGCAGATTCGCCTGCGTGGCATGTCTGGCCCGATCATGATTGATGTGCCGCGGGCTGGCCCGGCAAGTAAAAAATTTCGGACGCAATTGCATGGCTATTGTGCCGAAGACCCGCAAAACCCGGAAATATTGGGTGTGACACGTGGCGGCATGTTGGAATTATGGCGGCCGCATGGGCGGGCATCACTGCTTGATATGATGTCTGATGATGTCGCACAGGCGGCGCTGGCCGGGCTGCGGCTGGCGGCGGCGCGCCCGGCTTTTAAATCGGTGCAACTGGCGGTCACGGCCTCAATGGCGGCATGGCTGAAGAGCACCGGCGCGGCGGCTGTTGTGGCATTAGAGCGGCCGCTTGAGCTGACGATCTGCCTTGATGATGACCCGCGCGCTGTCGCCTATATCATCGACAAAGCCAAATCTTCATATTAGGATTGAGAGCATATAGATCAGGATTGATGCGATGAGCACTGCACAGAACAAAGCCAAAGGCTGCCCGACCTGCGGCGCCGATGCCACCAGAGAGACCCGGCCATTTTGCTCAAAACGCTGTGCTGATGTTGATCTTGGACGTTGGTTTCAGGGGGCATATGCCATTCCGGCTGTTGATGCTGCCGATGACAGCATTATCGATGCTGAACTGGCGGCGTCTGACAAGCGGCGCCAGACTGACCCGGATGAGGGGTTTAGCTGACGTTATTTCCAGCCGGTTTGGCTATATTTTATAGCTGTCAGCGGCAATATCGCCAGCCCATCCCCAGATTGCCAAAAGCGCCGTTTCGCCGGTGCAGGTGGCATGTGGCTGATACGGCAGATGATGGATAAATTCACCCGCTTGGCGTTGATACCAGCCGGCATCATCAACTTGCCAATCGACCGGCCCTGACAGCGATAAATATATTTCTTCGGCGGCGTGGCTATGGCGCGGATAGGTCATGCCAGACGCCTGAAACAGCAAACCGGCGCGAATTCTGTCATGCGTGATCTGACCAGTCGGGCCAATGATTTCACAAACAGCCATACCGGCGGCAATGTGATCCGGAAGCCGCCCAAAGCCGGGGTGCCGCCATGTCAGACCCGGCATCGCCTGCCGAATATGCCGGAAAAGATCTGGCTGATTGTCGGCAAGCTGCCGGTTGATGTCGTCAAATATCGCTGCGGTGATGCCGGTTGATGCCGGCGCGGCGGCCAATTCTGCCCGCCCAACAGAATCATCCAAGGCCAGCGCAATGTCCTGACAGATTGGCAAATCTGACTGGCGCAGGCTGGCCGCCATGCTGTGCAGCAATGTCACCAGCGCATCAGCCATGGGCATCCCCGCTGTCGGACGCATCAGTTAATGGCTTCAATGACTGTGTGATCAGATCGTAAAGACCCGCCGCCGCTTGCCCAAGCGGCTGATCAGATGGCGTGATAATCGCCAGCTCATGATGTATCCGTGGGACAAAGGGCCGCCATATCACACCATCACTTAAATTGGCTTTACCATTTGTCGGATCGATAATGGCAAGGGCATTACCGGCTGCAGCAATGTTGCGGGCTATGGCAAAAAAATAGCTTGATATATGCCGTTCAACAGTAACATCGGCAGCTGCCAGCAAACTGTCAAGCTGGCGGTCAACCATGTGCTGGCCAGTGATGGCAACAACCGAGCGGCCAGCCAGATCAGCCGGGGTGATCGTCTGTTTGACGGCCAGCGGATCATTTTGATGCATCACACAAACACAGGTAAGATTGAATAATTTGGCATTCAGCCCGGCAACCGGAACGGGTGTGTCGATCAGCCCAATATCAATTTGCCGACTGCTGACCCAATCGGCAACCTGACGCGAACTGCGCACAAGAATATCAATATTGACGTCACTATGATCACGCTGATAAGCAGCGATTAATGGCGGCAAAAAATGCACAGCCATGGCGCCATTGGTGGCGATCCGGATGCTGCCTGTCGAGCCAGCGCGAATTTCCGATATGCGTTGCGATACGCGCGATAATGCCAATAACCCCTGCGCCATTTCATCCTGCAACAAAAAGGCTTCACGCGTCGGCGCAAAAAATCCGCGATCGCGCTGAAATAACTTAAACCCGATTGATTCTTCCAGATTGGCCAGCGCAATGCTTACCGCAGGCTGGCTGAGATTAAGCTGGGCCGCCGCGCGCGAAATGGATCCTGACGCGATAACCGCATCAAAGACTTCAAGATGTCGCTGTTTGATATGCATGAATAGATTGGCCTTGAATTTGTTTATCTGGGCAGATGGTTTATTGCGATATAAAGAAACCGAATATTTTTATAATATAAATTAAATTGTGTTTATTTCATTTGTTTTTTAGCGTTAAGTCAAGACACAGATAGAGCGGCGCGCCACTGGCATATGGTGGAAAGCGGCGCCAAACAGAATGATCGTTTGGATGGGGGGGTATGCATGCGATCTAGCACCACGCCAAATCGACCAGCAGCAATCGCTGACCATGGCGCCTATTGGACAGATGGCATCGCGCCATTACCGGCGACACATGACGCGATTGTGGCAGAGGCTGATGTTGTCATTATTGGCTCTGGCTATACCGGCATGCATGCGGCGATTGTTGCTGCCAGCCATGGAAAATCAACCCAGGTTCTCGAGGCGCAAACGCCGGGCTGGGGGTGCAGTACGCGAAATGGCGGACAAATCAGCAGCAGTGTCAAACCAACGCTGCAACAGCTGGCCAAAAGATTTGGCATCGAACGGGCGCGGGCCATTCGGGCCGAGGGTGACGCCTCGCTGGAATGGATTGGAGAGTTTATCGCCAGACATGGCATTGATTGTCATTTTACCCGCTGTGGCCGGTTTCACGCGGCGCATACCCCCCGGCATTTTGACAAATTAGTGGCTGAATCCCGCCGCCTGCGTACCGAGGAAAATGTCCCGACAAAGATTGTGCCGCGCGCGGATCAACATCAGGAAATTGGCACAGATGCCTATTTTGGCGGGATTGTATATAGCCGTCATGCCTCGCTGCATCCGGCCAAATATTATGCTGGTATTTTGCAGGTCGCGCTGAATGCCGGGGTGCGGGTGACGGGTGATTGCCCGGCCACCGCGATCAGCCGGTCCGGCGCTGGATTTATCGTATCGACGCCGCAGGGCCAGATTAAGGCCGGCAAAATCGTCGTCGCCACCAATGGCTATAGCGGCAGCCTGATGCCCTTTGTACAACGCCGGGTGATCCCGATTGGCAGTTACATCATCGCCACGCAGCCTTTGCCGAAATCCGTTATGGACCGTCTGTTTCCCACCAACCGGATTATCAGCGATAGCTGTAAGGTGGTTTATTATTACCGTCCATCGCCGGATCGCAGCCGGATTTTATTTGGCGGGCGGGTGTCGGCGAATGAGACAAACCCGGACATCAGCGGGCCAAAGCTGCAGCAGGATTTATCGCGTATTTTTCCCGAATTGCAGGGCTGTGGCCTGTCGCATTCATGGTCTGGCACGGTCGCCTATAGTTTTGATGAATTGATGCATATTGGCCAGCATGATGGTGTGTATTATGCCATGGGCTATTGCGGTTCTGGTGTGGGCATGGCGAGCTATCTTGGGATGCGGCTTGGCCAACAGTTGGTGGGCCTAAGCGAAGGCAAAACAGCGTTGGATAATATTGGGTTTCCAACACGGCCATTTTATCGCGGCACCCCATGGTTTCTGCCAGCGATGGTTGGCTGGTATCGGTGGCGTGACCGCCGGCAATGCCGGCAGGCGTTAAAGAATTCAGCAAATGGTAAAGCCGGAAGATTTGCTGGGGATGTGTCGCAAAGCGTTGGATGAACTGTCCGGCAATTAAATCTGCAGGGGGCTGTGATTGATGTATAATCACGATGAACAGAGGCCGGGTCACCTGCATATATGAGGCCTTTAACTTGACTTTTGGAAAATCAACAAAAAGAGGTAGAGATGATGTTCAAACTATG
>ERZ802821.1397-NODE-1397-length-12634-cov-20.059_pt1 | contig 12634 bp, 10 predicted proteins | sample MGYA00345648_ERZ802821 | MGnify/ENA primary metagenome ERZ802821 (study PRJEB30503, sample SAMEA104212357) | marine metagenome | biome: Westerlies Biome; feature: [SRF] surface water layer (ENVO:00010504) within the epipelagic zone...; material: water... | reverse complement strand
GTCGGCACTTCTCCTGAAGCTTCAGTGCACCGAAGCCCTGCAGGTCGACCGATAAATAGCCCCGGCCCACCAGCTGCCTGAATACTGACCGCCACTGGTTGTTATCCAGCGCATCACCCACCCCAAAGGTGGGTAAATGGTGGTGATCAAACTGCCAGATCTTGTCGGTTTCTTTGCCTTTGAGCACATCGATTAAGTGATTCACCCCAAAGCGCTCACCGGTGCGTGCTACGGCACTGAGTGCCATGCGGCAGGCTTCGGTGGCGTCCCAGGTTTGTGCGGGCTCTAAGCAGCTGTCGCAGTTGCCGCAGGGCTCGGGGTGGGTCTCCCCAAAATAGCCGAGCAACGCCTGGCGCCGGCAGCTGGTGATCTCACACAGGCCCAGCATGGCGTTCAGCCGGTGCTGCTCTATGCGTTTGTGCTGCTCACTGCCTTGAGAGTCCTGCATCATTTGCCGCAGTTTGATCACATCCTGCAGGCCATAAATCATCCAGGCGTTGGCCGGTGCGCCATCGCGGCCTGCGCGGCCGGTCTCCTGGTAGTAGGCCTCGATGGTTTTGGGCAAGTCGAGGTGTGCCACAAAGCGCACGTCGGGTTTATCAATACCCATACCAAAGGCAATGGTGGCCACCATCACCACCGACTCCTCGCGCAAAAAGCGCGCCTGATGCGCCGCCCGCTCCTCTGCCGGCAGCCCCGCGTGGTAGGGCAGGGCGGTAAAGCCTTGAGTGGCCAGCCAGCTGGCGGTCTCTTCGGTTTTCTTGCGCGACAGGCAGTACACAATGCCTGCGTCATTCGGGTGCTCGGCTTTCAAAAACGCCAGTAGCTGCTGCCGGGCGTTGTGTTTAAGGCCAATGCGGTAGCGAATGTTGGGCCGGTCAAAACCCACCACAAAGCGGGCGGCATCCTCGAGTTGCAGGCGCGCCGCAATCTCGAGCCGGGTTTGCTCGTCGGCGGTGGCGGTGAGCGCAATGCGCGGTACGTCGGGGAACTGCTCGTGCAGCAAACTCAGCTGCAGGTAATCAGCCCGAAAATCATGGCCCCACTGTGAGACACAGTGCGCCTCGTCAATCGCAAACAGTGCGATCTCACAGCGTTTGAGTAAGTCCAGCGTTCTGCTCTGCGTAAGCCGCTCGGGGGCAATGTATAAGAGGTCTAGCTCACCTTCGATGAGCGCGCGCTCGACCTCTGCCGCGGTGGTGGCATCGAGGGTAGAGTTAAGAAAGCTCGCCCGTACCCCCAGCTCGCGCATGGCATTCACCTGGTCCTGCATCAGCGCAATCAAAGGCGAGATCACAACGCCGCAGCCGGGCTTCACCAACGCGGGGATCTGGTAGCACAACGATTTGCCGCCGCCCGTGGGCATCAATACCAGTGCGTCATTTCCCTCGACGATCGTTTGGATAATCGTTTCCTGGGGGCCGCGAAAGCTGGGGTAACCAAAGGTTTGCTGAAGAATGTCGAGGGCGGCGGGCATGGCGGTCAGTATACGGTGTTGCCAGTGGCGCTAGCTTTTTGCATGGTGCGAAGCAGGCCTTTTTTACTGATAGCAAACGGCGCCGGGGTTTATTGTTAGATTAAAGGTCTTGCCGTATCGATTCGATGGAGGCGGCGGGAGGCGGATAGTCTCCGTAAAATTACCTGCCTATTACAATAACAAAGCTGATGTTAGCTGATATGCCCCCAAACAGGCGCCCAGCGGCCTGTTGCAGACCTCGTGAGTGTGATTCTAGCGGCGCTATGGCGTTGTCCCCGCGCCCCATGTTTTGAAAATTTAAATCATTCTCGTGAGGCAATAACCCACGGCACATATCTGCGATAACGTCAGTGTGACCGAGGCGCTGTGTAAAATGTTGAATCGCGATTTATCTCCAGAGTCCGTCGCGTTGTTTATCGCAGGCATTAATACCTGCCGTGCGGGGATCGTTGTCACCGCAACCGACAGAAGCAGCGCGGCACAAACTGGGTCGACGCTATAGAGAGGCAGGGCCGCTGTCGCACTGGTCAAAATGCACCAGGCATAAAAGTGTGGAAAAGCCTCTCGCAATAATCGGCCCGCTTGCTCGGCCGGTAATGTCGTAAAAACGAAGGCTGCAAAACCAAACGAGAAAAGTAGCATACCGCCGAACAAGAACGCGGTTAGCAGGAGGCCTGCGATAGCTATCAACTGGCGTCTCGTCTTTTTGCTAGTGGTATGAAGCTCAAGCTGAGATCTGAGGTGGCTTCGTGCAACGCCCCATTTAACGCCAACCCCTCGAGTCAGGCTTCAACGGCTGAGCCTAGCGCACCTAAAAGGTGCAGATCTATGTCGCCTCACCTCCTTTCTCAGGCCACCCAACCATTACACCAGCCATTGGCGTGCACCCGCTTACCTACGAATATGGGGCAGAGTCCATAATCGCCGTCTATGGGTTGATAGATCGAGCAGCTAGTGCATTTTTGATTTTCGCCGCCTGGTGACGCCTTTTTGTTCCACTTTTCCGTATCGACTGACGTATGTTCGGCGACATATCCCATCGCGAGGGCCGTGGCGTCGTCACTCGAAACGATCTCCTGAGCATGACTAAACCGCGCAATGATGGTGGTTCCCGCCGTAGCGATCGCCGCGTTGATAAATCGTCTTCGATTAATAGGTGGCATCTCTCTGTTCCTTGCTAGTGTCAGCGACGGTGAGAGGTAAAGTTAATCGATTAAAGACTGCTCACTCCTGAATGTACCAGTAGTGTCCAGCATTGATTTAAACCCTTCTTGATGACAATGAGTTGCGTTGAGTTCTTGCGAACACATTTCATTCACATCTGCTGCGCAGAAACTTTCAGATATCGCGCAGGTAACGAGTATTGGATTGGGTGCATGCGCCACCCATCGGGTTCACACCAAACTCCGTATAACACGCAACCCCGTCATTGTCGCGCTCTCACGCGTGGAATCGGACCCCGATCCATCCAAACATGAAAGGACGATACACGTGCCCTACCTCTGGAAAAAGCTAGCTGAAGCCACCGAAGCGCGTGTCATGTCCAGTGCATGTCGAGGTTACGTGATTATGTTGAACCCCAACAGCGCTGATCGCGCTGAATTGATGAAGGATCGATGCGGCGCTACGAAACATTTTGTCTCGCTTGCGCAGGTCAGAACTGCATTACGTCGCATGAATGTGCGTGAGGCTGCGTTCGTTGAGCGCTATGTCTGTGAGGAACTCGGAACACCCCATGGATCAGTCATTGGCATCAGTGGGATTTCGAGTGCTCATCTATCCGAGCTCCGAATTGATGCGTGAATTGCCCGCATGGAAATAATATGACTGATGCTGGGGATTTGGCTCGCCACTCTGATACCAGAGTGGCTTTGTCCTGAGCCAGAGGGGACCTCCACTCCCAGAGAGCTGATGTCAAACAGACAATTTGCCCAGGGTTTTAAACGGTGGAGTCGCCAGTGCGGATGGTATTTTGATGGTAGTGGGCTTTGGCGCATACCTGCCCGAAAAAAACACTGGGGTTTGTCTATGTATGCTCACGGTCATGTGGTTGGGCTGAGCAGCGCTTTGTAAATCCGGCCTGGCTCCTAAGCAATAGGTGCAACGTTCATCTCAGCAGTACCTCGACTGATGGCGAAGCTTGTCAAGGCGTGGACTCCAAAACACGGTCGACCTGTCATGAAAACTCCAATGTATTATCGGGGGCTTGAATCTCCACAACCGTTTTAGACAAAAGGTCGACAGCGCGGGTCTAGACCACAACGCGTTGCGTAACAACGGGGTAACTGCAAGTCGAACTCACTACGTATCACTTTTGGAGTACTCCATGACCATGATTAAAAAATCTTTGCTACTGATGTCCGCCACGCTCGCGCTTTCACTCTTTAACGTTGCCCACGCCGGACACCATGAAGGTGGGCATAGCAATATGGGCCCCTCGATCGTTGAACTTGCCGCTGGTAATGACGATTTATCTACACTTGTGGCGGCGGTTAAGGCTGCCGGTCTCGTCGGCGTTTTATCCGGTGACGGCCCCTACACTGTTTTTGCGCCGACCAATGCTGCTTTTGCCAAGCTCCCCGAAGGCACAGTCGAGTCACTGCTCAAACCGGAAAACAAGGACCAGCTGACAGCGATCCTGACGTACCATGTTGTATCGGGTAAGGTGAAAGCGGCTGACGTAGTCAAGCTCGACAGTGCAAAAACCGTTGAAGGCAGCAGCGTTACAATCACGGCGACCGATGCGGGCGTGAAGGTGGATGCGGCCAACGTGATCATGACTGACATCGCTGCGTCAAATGGTGTGGTGCATGTCATTGACAGCGTTCTTCTGCCGTCCGAGTAATCGTGGGGGGTGATCGACCTGAAGATGTAGGGACGATCGCCCCCGCTAGGCTACTTGAATGTGACCTATGAAATTGCAAAGTTTCTGCACGTTACCGGGGTGGTCATGCTTATGGGTAACATCACAGTCACGGCTATTTGGAAATACTTTGCAGATCGCACACATAGCCCTGAGGTACTGAGCTTTGCACAAAAGCTGATTACGTACACAGACTGGTCGATGACGGTGTGGGGAGTCTTACTATTGACATGTGGTGGCTACGCCATGGTCTTTATCGGTAACTGGCCCCTCACGCAGTATTGGTTGCTCTCAAGTCAGGCCCTCTTCATCGTCGCGGGTTTGACTTGGCTTTTCATTCTGGTGCCCCTTCAGATAAAGCAAGCGAAGTTAGCGAAGGCGTTTTCAGGGCTAGATGTTAGCGAAGAATATCAGCAACTCTCTCGTTGCTGGCTGATCTGGGGGCTGATCAGCACAGTGCCGTTGGTTATGGCAACGTGGTTGATGATCGCCAAGCCAGTCAGCGGTCCGTAGGTGCTGCAGTTGCAACCCTGCCCTCTGAGCGTTCCTTCACGCAGCCCACTATCCAATTGCCCGCACTAACGAACAGCGGCGGCGGTAGTTGAACCCAGATTACAAGACACTATTAAGTTAAACATTTTGTGGAGATCCTCTGGCCACATACCCCCAAAAGTGCCCCGTCTTAGAGTGTCATGCCGTCAGCAAAGCTTAATTTGCAATCTGATCTAAGGCCACGCAACTCTCACCATCATAGTCAGCGAGAAACTCGACTGTGTCCTGTGCTGAGTCCTCCAATCTGACTATCGTTCTTTAAGAGGTTTTCAGAGGGTGAAGACTGTGGCCTTAGGCCTGTGCGTAAGCAATCCAAGGCGGGATACCGAGGTATAAAAACCGATGTAAATTTCACGGCGATACGCATTCTAATGGGCTCCGATTTGCGTATACCCCTTGATTCTCTGGAGTCGGCCTGCCGAAGGCAGACACTCACTCAGTGCTGACACGTATAGGGTTGCCATGTTCAAACTTAAACAAGTGGACAAATCATTTCGTGACCGTGGCGATGTTATTCATGTAGCCAGGGGTTTGTCTTGGTGTATGGGTTCTGGCGAGAGCGCCGCGCTAATGGGAGAGAGTGGCGCGGGAAAGACCACGCTCATGAACATAATCGCCGGTCTTGATACAGTCGATAGCGGCGAGGTGCTGGTCGACAATGTGCGAATCGATCGGCTCAATCAGGCAGAACTGACTGCTTTTCGCCGAAATCATATCGGACTGATCTTCCAAAAGTTCCACTTGGTACCCTCGTTATCGGCCTGGGATAACGCTGCATTGCAAGCTCGCTTGGCGGGCGCCTTTGATCAAGATTTTGCCAATCATTTGTTTGATACCTTGGGTATCGATCACCTCGCGCATCGACGCCCAAACCAGCTATCCGGTGGACAGCAACAGCGGGTTGCGATCGCGCGGGCGCTCATGCATCAACCGCAACTGGTATTGGCTGACGAGCCCACTGGAAGCCTCGACGAGGCCACCAGCAATGCGGTTATTGAGCTACTGGTGAGTGCCGCCTCAAATGCAGGTGCTACGCTAGTAGTCGTTACGCATAGTGCGTCTATCGCCAGTCATCTGAGTCATTCTTTCCTATTGGGCTCTGGCTCCTTAGCCCCTGCCGTATGACTCGCGTTACGCTGGTGACACTGGCCACCACACTTGCCTTCTACCGTCAAAACCCTCTGCAAGCACTCTTTGTTCTAGTTGGCCTGGTTTTGGGCTGCGGACTGTACACCGCGGTCGCCCAAATTAACGCAAGCGCGGAAGCGAGCTACGCGGAAGCTGATCAGATTCTGGGTATCTCGGCACAGTGGCGAATTACTGACCGCGTGAGCACTGAAGTCGCCATTAGTGACTATATCCGGCTTCGACGCGCGGGCTTTACTCATTTTTATCCAGTGATAGAAAAGCGGCTTGTCAGCGCAGATGGGGCGCTTATTTCGATCATAGCGACAGATTTATTGGCGCTGCCATTCACAGGAGGAGGCGTTGGCAGTGGCGACGATAGCGCACTTGAAAACAGTCCATTTGGCGGTGATGGCTGGAGTCGCTTGACGCAACCGCCTTACGAAGCGTGGGTACCCTCTCAGACAGCTGCCCGCTTGGCGGTTACCGAGGGGCAGCAGATTCGGCTGCGTGAGGGCAAACGGCTACCGCCAACGGTGATCCGGTCTCAGGCGCAACAACGCGATCAAATTTTTATCGACTTGGGTGCGGCGCTATCGCTATTCGAGACGGAGAGAGTGTCTTATCTGGCGGCCCCTCCTTTGACAGAGGCCGAGCAGCAAAGATTTTTCGATCAGTTTGGCAGTCGCTTAATGCTATCTAAACAGTCTGAGGCGCTTGATCTTTCTCAGCTAACCCAGAGCTTGCACACCAACCTGACTGCATTGGGATTGCTGTCGTTTGTCGTAGGGACTTTCATTGTTTTTAACGCGGTGAACTTTTCGCTGCATGCCAGACAACAAGCCTTCGGCGTGCTGCAAGATTTGGGTGCTGCAAGGCGAGCAATTGTCGTGGCGATTGCAACCGAGTCACTGATTTGGGCGGTTACTGGTGCTGTGCTTGGCACACTGCTAGCGCAGCCCTTGAGTGCGGCGCTGATGCCTGCGGTGGCGGCAACCATGCAAAATATCTACGGGGCTTCAGTATCGAGTCTCCCTATGTTCAACACGGGACTTTTTTGGGAGGCGTTATTGCTCGCGTTTGCAGGGTTGAGCTTAGCGCTTGTCTTACCTTTGTTGCGGGCAACCGCAATGAGCCCAAATGAATCTAACGCGCGCGACGAGACATTATTCTCGCGCCAGGATGCTGCCTTAGCGGTCGTAGGTTTGGCGTTGCTGTTGCTCGCCTATGTCTGTTATCCAAAAGCCTCGTCGGTTTTACAAGGGTTTGCTCTGCTCTCATTGATATTGTTTGCTGGGGTTGCGTTGCTGCCTATCACCGTGTTGTCGGTGTCGGCATTGAGTAGAACGGTGATACGCCGACATTGGTTGGCGCGCTGGGCCTTGGCTGATGTGAGTCACCAGTTTCCGCATTTGCGGCTGGCAATGATGGCGTTGTTACTCACCTTGATTGCGAATATTGGTGTCACCTCGTTGGTAGGCAGTTTCCGGCTAGCACTCACCGACTGGCTTGAGACGCGGTTATCGGCAGACTTTTATGTGACGGCGGGTGTCATGGAGACAGAATCTCTCGTGGGTCAAGATTGGATTCGAGCCGCTCATCGGCGCGCGGTCGCAGAGCGATCGTACGCCGACAGAACCATGACGGTTGTTGGTATTGATGTCGATGCGCCCGACTTCGGCCCCGATAGTATTATCGAGGCCACTCCCGCTGCTTTTGCTCGCTGGTCCGTTGGTGGTGTCGGTGTTGACCGTGTTTTTGCCAACGAGCAGTTGAAATATCTCGCCGGGGTTGAGGTTGGCGATACACTCGAGTTGGAGACCGAACTCGGCCTGCGACCGTTTGAGGTGCTAGGGTTTTTTCACGATTATGGGAACGTCAACTTCTCGCTTTATTTGCCCAGCGAGCGCTTCGAGCAATTGTATGCCAGTGCTGAACCCCAGGGGTGGGGCATTTGGGTGCAGGATAATCAGCACGCAGCAGCTGAATTAGGGCTGTCACAGCTCGGGCTTCAGCCATCACAGTGGGTGTCACAGCGTGATGTACTCGCCTTATCCCTGACAATTTTTGACCGCACATTTGCTATTACTCGTGCGCTCAATGCTTTGACATTGCTGGTAGCGTCCATAGCCATCTTTTCGTCACTTCTGGCCGTATATCAATTTAGACGAACGGAGTACGCCCTATGGCGATCTTTGGGTATGAGTTGGTTTGGCTTTTTTGCTGTGTTGGGTTTTCCGATAGTTCTGATGACAGCCGTGGTGATGGTGCTGTCATTGCCTCTGGGTTTCTTGCTGTCTTGGCTGCTCATTCATAAGATCAACGTTATTTCCTTTGGGTGGACGATGCCTTTAGTCGTCGCTACCGAACCAATCGTTTTTTTGTTTGTTGTTGTGGCTATGGTCGTATTAGCCGCATTTGTCTTGGCCTCGATGAGGCAGCAAGTAGCGGTCAATGATGCGCTGAAGAGCCTCGCGGGTGAGTGATGATGGCTGACACTCAATTGCGCCGATGGCTTTTCCTTTCGCTTGTCATTGTCTGTGGAGCTACAAGCCGCCTCGCCGCGGCACAAGACCCGTATCAGCTTTTACGTCAATCGGGAGACGGCTTCGCTCAGGTCGAACCGGGTCGAACATTTTTGTTTCCGCAGGACCATTATCCACATGAACGTTTCAAAATTGAGTGGTGGTACCTCACTGCGAATCTGACAGGCAGCGACGGGCGGGATTACGGTATTCACTGGACGCTGTTTCGTCAGGCGATGAACTCGGCGCCCAATCCTGGTGGCTGGCAGTCGAATCAAACCTGGATGGCCCATGCAGCGATCTCCACACCGCATGGCTTTGAGTTTTCACAGCGGTTTGCGCGAGGTGGCGTGGGGCAAGCGGGGGTTGCAGTGACGCAACAAAATACCTTCGAGGCTTGGATGGATGACTGGCTTTGGCTGTCAGATTCGCTGGCACCTTTTCCAGGAGTTCTGACCGCCAGTACCGATACCCATCGCTTCAAGCTGAAGCTGGAGGCTTCTGATGACTGGGTGTTGCAGGGTAAGAACGGGTTCAGTCAAAAGAGTGACCTCGGTCAAGCGAGTTATTACTACAGTCAGCCCTCGATCGATATTGCTGGCACGATCTGGGTTGATGATGCGCCTGTCGAGTTGGCAGGTAAGGGCTGGTTAGATCGCGAATGGAGCTCGCAGCCTCTAGCAGACAATCAGGCCGGCTGGGATTGGGTGTCGCTGCACTTGAGTGATGGCAGTGCACTGATGGTTTATCAGTTGCGCCATGATTCGGGGGAGCATTACATCAGCGGCAGCTGGGTGAGTGAGTCTGGCGAGGTCACTGTGCTAGAGGCGGGGGACGTAACAATGACTCCCGAGAGTACAACTCAGCTGACGATTAATAGCGCTGTGGGCGGTAAGCAGCGAAGTAGCATCAAAGAAATACCCCTCGACTGGCGTGTCAGAGCCCCCAAGCTCGGCATCAATATCTCAGTCACGACGGATAGGCCCCACAGCTGGCTTGCAACGGTATTTCCCTATTGGGAAGGACCTGTTCGAGTGCAGGGAAGTCACCAGGGCGTGGGCTATTTAGAACTGACCGGGTACTAGAAACTGAACAGGTACCAACTTAAAGCATCTCTTTAAAGCAACTCTTCGATTAGCTCATCTGGTTGTCAACAACATACGCTCAGACACCTCAGGCCGCTAGGACGATAGTCGAGGTCAGCAGGGTCCGAAGCCCACCATGTTTTACATCACAATTGCGCTACTGTTGCCCCTCAAAGTCGGAGGGAAACATGAGCGATTGGTTCGCACGGAGCATGACAATGTTTTTCCGTTTTTTTGCGGATGCGTTTTTTACTACTCGGTACGGCCATCGTGCTGTCGTACTAGAGACAGTCGCAGGAGTGCCCGGAATGGTCGCGGGGATGTGGGTTCACCTCAAGAGCCTGCGCCAAGCCAAGACAGGATACGGCCCACTGATACGTGAACTGCTTGCCGAGGCTGAGAATGAGCGCATGCACCTGATGTTCTTCATCGACATTGCACAGCCCAACTGGCTAGAGAGAGCGCTGATACTGACCGCACAGTTGGTGTTTATGGCTTACTACTTTGTCCTCTACATTGTGTCGCCCAAGACAGCGCACAAGATGATCCACTACTTTGAGGAAGAAGCAGTCACAAGTTACACAAGCTATCTGGAGCAGATAGAGGCCGGAGCGATCGAGAACTGCCCGGCGCCACCTCTTGCCATCGATTACTACAACCTGCCCGCTGATGCGAAGCTGTCAGACATGATTCTCAAGGTGAGAGCTGACGAGCAGGGCCACGCAGATGCTAATCTGACGTTCTCAGAGGCATACTCATAGAGCAACGGCTAGTTCCAATAACAAATCGGCAATTCGTTCAGCGCCGAGTGCTCTAGAGCAGTGCAATATCAAGCTTGGAGGCGGGATGCCCATACTAAGATGGATTGTTTGCCTAAGCCTTGCCTTTAGCGCTTGTGGTGTCAGGGCGGACGTCGACCCAGAGAAATCTCACTACACCACTGGTTCGCCTAATCGTGATGGCATAGGCAAGATTTATATGGGGCGAGAGATTTCGCACGTCATGGGTCACTTAGGCGCTGGCTGGCTGGAGCGCCCTGAGCGGGAGCGTCAGGAGCGAACAGACCTTTTGATCACTGGCCTCACTCTGTCGGAGGATTTTGTGGTCGCAGACATCGGCGCCGGGACGGGTTATTTCACCTTTCCTGTCGCAGCGCGGGTGCCACAGGGGATGGTGTTCGCGGTCGATATTCAGCCCGAGATGCTGGCCCTCATGGAGCAACGGAAAGCGTTGGAAAATGTCTCCAATGTGGAGACCGTTCTGGGTGAGGCGGATGATCCCAAGCTACCGGACAATGAGATTGACTTAGCTTTTATCGTGGATGCGTACCACGAGTTTTCGTTTCCTAGAGAAATGGGCGAACGTCTGAAAGCCTCGCTAAAGCCGGGCGGACAGCTTGTGCTTGTGGAGTACCGAGCAGAGGACCCACGGGTCCCTATCAAGCGGTTGCACAAAATGAGTGAGATGCAGGTGAAGCAAGAAATGGCGGCCATTGGCCTCGACTGGGTCAGGACGGAAAGCTACTTGCCGCAGCAACATGTGCTTATTTTTCGAAAGCCGGGGGCCCAACCCTGATCACTGACTCAGATCATTCAGCGTGCGAATAAAGTCTTGCCCTCCTCAGGCGCTTGGGAGCCGTAAAAGTAATGAAGCCAGGGTTTCAAAGCCCTCCAGTTCGGTTTCTCCGAGTCCCAGCTCGTGCGTTCGGTCCCCTAGCGTTCCTTTGCCCGTCCAAAAGGGTCCGTAGACACACCATATGTCGGACTTTCTGTAGCTTGCGATATTAGGGCGAGTACTCATCATTGTTTGGTGCTGTGCGATGGCGGGTTTGTCTCCCAAGAGCAGTTCAACAGCGTCTGGCCCACTAGCAACCTCAAGCATTCGTCGCGTAAGGCTCTCAACGACATAAAAAATAGCAAAGTCGGCTATGCTTATTTGCGATCCTACGGCGAAGCCACTGGGGCTAGCAGCGAGTATTTGCTCAAGATTAGAAATCTTTAACGCCAGCGCAGATGTAGGACCGCCGTACCCGCCAAGCACATCGCGCTCCCAATCTTTCCACCCCCAGAATGAGTCCCACATGGGCACTTGGATATCCTCATAAATGTGGGAGCAGATCATGATCGCTTTTGCGCGATCTGCGGGTGCCTCGGGCATGAACCCCGCAAGCTCAGCGACGTACTGAGTGCAAGCACTGGTCTGATTGATTATTTCTCCGTTGTGCTCCACCACGGGAAGCGCCTTGAGAGGCCCTGAAAATTCCGGTAAAAATTTCTCCTTGATTGCCCAGCTGCCGCTTACAAACGTCTCTTCAAGGGAGACAATCTCATCAACGAAATCCAGAGCAGCGTCGTACGCCATGTACCGGACGAGCATGCCTCGCGCAGAACAATTCCAGTAGCGCAATAAAAGTGTGTCGGTGGCAACATCAGTTTCTTGCGGCATTTTTATCTCCATCCCAACAGCTGTGGACTCACGGCCTGCGCCGGAGCCTAACTGAAACCCGCCGCAAATAGTAACCGCCGGAAGTGCCCGGCCTCATGACGCGGGAAAGGAATCGGGACTCCCAAGGCATGATGGCTCAGCTGGGTAGTTTCTCGACCACCACATACCAGCCGGAAGGCTCGTCGTCGGTTGCGAACAGGCGATCGGCCTCGCGCGAGCGGACCGCGGCGACTTTGGCCTCGGCTAATGCCTGCAAACCTATACCGAAGCCACCTTCGTCCCAGACGTCGCGATGCACGGTGCAGATTAAACGTCCCCCGGGTACCAGCAATGCCAGAAGCTCCGGGAGGCATCCTGCCTCCACGTGCCCATGGGTAAATGTCCCGGTCGAGACCAGCAGGTCGTAACATTCTGCCCCCATCTCAAGCCTCTCGTTCAGGTCGCGTAAAAAGGCTTCATCGATCCGGCCCTCGCGTTGGGCCACTGCCAGCATGGGGGCGGAGTAGTCCAGACCGTCGACCCGATTGAAACCCTCAGCGCGCAGGCTGCTTGCGAGTAGGCC
>ERZ802821.1394-NODE-1394-length-12647-cov-66.6676_pt1 | contig 12647 bp, 9 predicted proteins | sample MGYA00345648_ERZ802821 | MGnify/ENA primary metagenome ERZ802821 (study PRJEB30503, sample SAMEA104212357) | marine metagenome | biome: Westerlies Biome; feature: [SRF] surface water layer (ENVO:00010504) within the epipelagic zone...; material: water... | reverse complement strand
AAGCAAAAAACTGTTATCCAATAAAGATTTTTCTTTATTGTCAAAAACAATACCGGTTGATAGATCTGGACAATATCCATTTGGATTTTTTTTGAGATAATCTTGATGATAATCCTCAGCAAAATAAAAATTATCTAAAGATTCTAACTTAGTTCTAATTTTTCCATAATTATTATCTGTCAACAGGTTTTGGTAATCATCAATAATTGCCTCAGAAAGTTTTTTTTGGGATTCATTAGCATAAAGAATAGTTGACCTATATTGTGTTCCTACATCATTACCCTGCCTGTTGAGCTGTGTAGGGTCATGAGTTTCAAAAAAATGCTTTAATATATCTTCAAGGCTTATAGCATTGCTATTAAATGTAACTTTAACAACTTCAGCAAAATTGTTTTCATTATATTTATTTTTAAATTGTATTATTGATCTGTAATTTGGTTTAACTCCATAACCATTTGCATAACCTGATTCTGCATCAATAACTCCATTAAGCGACTCATAGCCTTTTTCAGCTCCCCAGAAACACCCGGACCCTAAGTATATAGTCTCAATATGATTCGTTTCATTAGCACTAAGAAAAGTCGTAAGAGATACAATGGCTAATATATATTTTGATTTTAAAAAACTAATCTTTAGGTTCATATTTAAAACTCTTACTTTTTATAAATGCAGGTCTTGAAAATAGATTTTCTGACCATCTCTTAATATTAGGTTTCTGCGCCTGTTCTATCCCAAGAGCTGCTGCCAAATTTATAGCATAACTCACGCATATATCTGCTAGTGTAAAACGATTTGAACACAAGTATTCCTTATCATCTAAAGACTTCTCGAGAAGTTTTAATCTTGAAACAAACCATCTGCTATAGCCCTCTACAGCAGCATCTGCGACACCAGGTTCCTGAAATTTGTATCTAAGCACTACAGTTTGTGGAAAAGTTAAAGTTGCGTCAGAATGAAATAACCAATTTAAGTACATCGGATAATCGTCTTCATCTGGCATAACTTGCAGATCAGACGGCCCATATTTTTCTACAAGATATTGAGATATTGCAACGGATTCAGTCATTTTAATATTTTCATCAACCATATAAGGCACTGTGCCAAGTATATTTATATCAAGATATTCCTTCATAAAAACTCTTGGTGGAAATGGCATCATTATTAATTCATAATCCAAACCCATTTCTTCAGCTGTCCAAATAGGCCTCATTGCTCTTGAATTTTCTGTGCCGTATATTTTTATCATATTAATTTAGTATTTCAAGAGTATTTTACATCTTATTATTGGTAATATTAACCTAAATATATTACCATTATCGTCCGTTTATAAATTTATATTATGAAAAAAGAAAATATTTCACCCAAAATTAAAACTAATCTAGATACTAAGTCAGATCAGTATCGAGTTAATAAAGAAATGATGCTTGAGAAATTAGATTTCTTGGATGGCCTATTAGATTTAGCAGAAATTGGAGGAGGTATGCATCATCATGATCGATTAGCTAAGCGAGGAAAGATGCCAGTTAGAGAAAGAGTTTTAAACGTACTTGATCAAGATAGTCCCTTTTTAGAAATTCAACCATTTGCTGCATATGGTACAAATAACTACAACGTTGGTGGAGGCTGTGTATCAGGAGTAGGAATTATTTCTGGGATCGAATGTGTAATTTTTGCTAATGATCCAACAGTAAAAGCTGGTGCTATGACTGTTTATGTTGGCGCAAAATGGAAAAGAGCTTTGGAAATTGCAAGAGAAAATAAGATTCCATTTATAAGTTTTGTTGAATCAGCTGGAGGAGATCTAAGTGTAGGTAATAATAAAAGCGATACTCCACCGATAGCACCCAGTTTGCAGCAAGATCATTTTGCATCTACTGGAAGATTTTTTTATGAAATGACTGAATTATCAAAACTTAGAATACCTGTTATATCAGTTGTGTTTGGTTCCTCAACTGCTGGTGGCGCATATCAGCCTGGAATGTCTGATTACAATATATTTATAAAGGATCAATCAAAAGCTTTTCTTGCTGGCCCTCCTCTTGTCAAAATGGCAACTGGTGAAGAGTCTGATGATGAAACACTTGGAGGAGCTCAAATGCACTCTGAGGTTTCTGGACTTTCTGATTACCTAGCAGATGATGAGATGGATGCACTTAGAATTTGTAGAGAAGTTGTTTCTCATCTTAATTGGTCAAAAAATGGTAATAAACCAAGTATTGAATCTGCTGAACCTATTTACGAACAAGATGAGCTATTAGGTATCTTAAGTGAGGATCTTAAATCTGCAGTTGATATTAAAGAAATTATTGCTAGATTTACTGATGGTTCTAGATTTGAGGAATTCAAACCCTTGTATGGTTCATCATTAGTTTGCGGATGGGCTTCTGTTCACGGTTATCAAATTGGTATTATAGGAAATAATGGCCCCATTTACCCTGAGTCAGCGGAAAAAGGTGCTAGTTTCATTCAATTATGTAACAAAAGAGATATTCCACTTATATTTTTACATAATGTAACTGGCTTTCTTGTCGGTAAAGACTTTGAGAGGCAAGGCATTATTAAAAAAGGTTCGCAACTTATAAATGCTGTTTCCAATTCAACAGTTCCTCATATTACATTTATTGTAGGTGCCTCTTATGGAGCTGGAACATATGCAATGTCTGGTCAAGCATTCAATAATAGATTCACATTTTTATGGCCTACAGCAAAAATTGCTGTAATGGGACCAGAACAGATGGCTGGGGTAATGTCTATAGTTAGAAAAGCAAAAGCCAAAAGAGACGGTAAAAAGTTTGATGAAAAAGCCGATAAACAACTCAGAGAAATGGTCGTGGATTTTCTTGAAAAATTATCTCATGGTCTTGTGGCAAGCAGTATGCTTACCGATGATGGAATTATAGACCCTCGAGATACTAGAGACGTTATTGGATTTTGCTTATCTATAGTAAGCAATAATGTTGTTAAAGGTGCTAAGGAATATGGAGTATTTAGATTATGATTTTTAATTCTTTATTAATAGCCAATAGAGGTGAGATTGCTTGCAGAATTATTAAAACTGCAAAAGAAATGGGCATCAGATCTATTGCAGTTTATGTTGATGCAGACAAAGATGCTCTTTTTGTTACCCAAGCAGATGAATCAATTAGATTAGAAGACGGAGGATATCTTGATAGTAATCAAATAATAGAGGCCGCAAAAAAAACGGGTGCACAAGCAATCCATCCTGGATATGGATTTCTATCTGAAAATGCCTCTTTTGCAAGAAAAGTTAAAAAAGAGGGGATAATTTGGATCGGACCTTCTGCCAATGTTATTTCAGTGATGGGAGATAAATTAAAAGCAAAAGATCTAGCTATTAAAGCAGATGTCCCTACTCTGCCAATGACATCAAAACCAAGCGAAGCGAAAAAAATTGGATATCCCCTTCTAATTAAGGCAGCTGCAGGTGGTGGTGGAAAAGGCATGAGAATTGTTAACAAGGAAAAGGATTTAAAAGAATCAATTTCAAGTGCGCAAAGAGAAGCAAAAAGTGGTTTTAATGATGAGAGGATTTTCATTGAAAGGTATGTTGAAAAATCAAGACACATAGAAATTCAAATTTTAGGCGACTCTCATGGAAATATTATTCATTTAGGTGAAAGAGAATGCTCCATTCAACGAAGACATCAAAAAATAATTGAAGAATCTCCTTCTACGAGAATTTCCGAAGAAGTTAGAAATAAAATGGGAGAGTCTGCAGTAAAACTAGCTAAAAAAATTAAATACGAATCAGCAGGTACTGTAGAATTTTTGTTTGATGATAATACTGAGGAATTTTGGTTTTTAGAAGTCAATACAAGACTTCAGGTGGAACATCCTGTTACAGAGGAAGTTACAGGAATAGATTTAGTTAGCGAACAGCTTAAAATAGCAAGAGGTGAGCCTATAGGGTTTTCTCAAAAAGATGTAACTTGGACTGGCTCGTCTATAGAAGCAAGACTATATGCCGAAGATCCTGATAATGATTTTCTTCCAGAGATTGGAACTTTAATAGCATTTGAAGAAAGCGATTCAGCTGAAGCCAGATGGGATACCGGTGTAAAAACTGGGACAGTTGTTGGAACAGACTTTGATCCTATGCTTGCAAAAATAATATCGTTTGCACCAAATAGGACAGATGCAGCTAGTAAATTAGCTAAAGCACTCCAATCTGCTCATATAGGCGGTGTTAAAACAAATAGGGATTTTTTGATAAATTGCCTAAATACAGAAGAATTTATTAAAGGTGATACTACGTCTGATTTTATTGAAAGAGTAAATCCATCCAGGAAGCTTGAAATTGAAGAGGATGAAATTGATCATGTCTTAGCAATAGCAGCATTATGGATTCAACAAAATAATAGAGATAATGCAGATTTAGCAAAGTTCATGCAGTCTGGCTGGACCAATGGAAGACTTCCGATGCAAAAAATAACTTTTGAGTTTGAAAATAAAGAACATATCGTTGAATATAAAAAACAAAGAAATCAAAAATTTATTTTTTCATCTGGTAAAGAAGCCTGTATCTATAAAAAAGATAATGACGGTATAGATTTAATTTTTGATGGTAAAAGGCATTATTCTCGAGTCACTCTATCAAACAATAATATTCTTGTTCATATGCCATTTGGAGATGTCATGCTTCAAGTTAAACCTAGATTTAAGGAGCCTGGAACTGAGAAAACAATTGGAGGACTAGTTGCTCCTATGCCTGGCAAAGTGATTGATATTAAAGTTAAAAAAGGAAAAAAAGTTAAGGCTGGTGAAACTTTAGTTATTCTTGAGGCAATGAAAATGGAACATTCAATTAAGGCTGCTGAAGACGGAAAAGTTTCCGAGCTATTGATCTCAATAAATGATCAGGTAGAAAACGGTGCTTTGCTGATGGTTGTTAAATAATTAATGCAAAATATTGAATATAAGAAAGTTTCTTATTTAAAAAAGAACGCCGAGATCTATACAAAAAGACATTATGAGACTATTGATGCACTTGAAAAATTACTAGAGAAAGGTGTTCCTGATTTAACAATGTCAGAGATTGCAAAAAAACTAAAAATATCATTAAGAACTCTCTATGAGATTGCTCCAAGCAAGGATCAGTTGATACTAATGACTATGGATAATATTCTTAAAAAATTAGGCAAATTCGCAATGGACTCCGTTGAAGAGATTAATTCGCCAATAAAGAGACTTGAAGAATATCTTTTTATTGTAAATCAAGCAGTTGGGCCTAAATTTGATAGATTTTTAAAAGACATTGAAAAAATTAGTGGCTCAAAAAAAATGGCAGACTATCATGAAAACTTCATAAAAATTTTTACACAAAAACTTCTTGAGGAATCGATTGAAAAGAAAGAAATTAAATCTATTGATGTTAAAGCCTTTTCTATTTTGCTGGGTGGTATTGGTAGGGAATTTTCTAAAGACAAAAATAAAAAATCTATTAATATGACTCCTGAACAATCAGCAAACTCTATAACAAGCATTATTTTAAATGGAATCAAAATAGAAAACTAATGGGAAATGACTGCATAAAAATTGCGAATTGCAGCGGATACTATGGAGATAAGCTATCTGCAGCAAAAGATATGGTCGATGGAGGCCCTATTGATGTGCTCACAGGAGATTATCTTGCTGAACTAACAATGGCAATTCTATTTAATCAGAAACTTCAGAGAGGAGAAGATAAAGGTTACGTAGGAACCTTCTTGAAACAAATCAAAGAGATAGTAGCCTCTTGTAAAGAAAAAAATATCAAAATTGTAACCAATGCAGGTGGCTTAAATCCCAAATCAATGGCAGTGGAAATAGAAAAAATTTTAAAAGAACAATCCGTAAATATGAAAGTAGCATACATTGACGGTGATGATTTGATGCCAAGAATTTCTGATTTAATAGAATCTGGAGAAAATTTTGAAAACATTGATAAAAATAAAAACCTTAACGACTCTGGCTTAATGCCTCTAACTGCAAATGCATATCTTGGTGCTTGGGGTATTAAAGAGGCTTTAGATAATGGAGCTGATATAGTTGTATGTCCAAGAGTCACTGATGCTGCTGTAGTGATTGGTCCAGCCGCATGGAAATACAATTGGAAAAGAGACAATTTTGATGCGTTAGCCGGAGCTCTAGCTGCCGGTCATATAATTGAATGCGGATGTCAGGCTACTGGAGGAAATTATGCTTTCTTCAAAGAAGTTCCAAGTTTTGATAATGTGGGTTATCCAATAGCTGAAATTTTTGAAGATGGAAGTTTTAATATAACCAAGCATCCTGGCACAGGCGGCTTAGTTTCAGTTGGCACAGTAACTGCACAACTTTTATATGAAATAAGTTCATCTGCGTATATAAATCCTGATGTGATTGCTCATTTTGATACTCTAAAAATTGAAGAACTAGAAAAAGATAAAGTCTTTGTTTCTGGTTGCAGAGGTAGCTCACCACCAAATAAACATAAAGTTTGTATCAACCTTGCAGGAGGTTACAGAAATGGAATGGAAATTGTCCTTACAGGATTAGACATAGAAGAAAAGGCAAAAGTATTTACAGATGCCCTCTTCAATTCAGTTGGTGGAAAAGATCAATTCGATGAAGTCTCAATCCAGCTTCATCGAACAGATAAAGAAAATCCATCTACTAATGAGCAAGCTATGGCTTCGCTATTAGTTTCAGTAAAATCTAAAGATCAAAATTTAGTGGGTAGGCTTTTTAGCGCAAAAATAATTGAATTGGCTTTAGCAAATATTCCTGGTTTTTTTGCTCAAGGTGGAGTTAAAGCAAGTGGTCCAGTAATTGTTTATTGGCCTGCCCTGTTAGACAGCAAACATATCAAAGAAAGAGTTTATATTAATGGAGATGAAATAGAGGTATTGCCGACAAGCCAATTAGAACTTGAAGAAATATATTATCAAAAAGAGCCAATTAATATTGAGAATATTGAAATTAAAAATGAACAAGCTATCTATTTCGGAGATATTTTTGGAACTAGATCTGGTGATAAAGGTGGTTGTGCAAATTTAGGCGTTTGGGCTAAAAATAAAAATGCTTTTGCATTCCTTTATGATTTCTTGAGTGAAGAAAAGCTAAAGGAACTATTACCAGATCTAAAAGATTTTAAGATAGATAGATATGAATTGCCAAATATCAACTCAATAAATTTCTATATTCATGACATTTTACAGGACGGGGTATCTTCGAATGATAGGAAAGACAGTCAAGCAAAATCCTTAGGTGAGTACTTAAGAGCAAAAAAAATAAAAGTACCGCAGAGCATTATTGGAGATATTTAAAAATGAAAAAATTGTCACTAGAGGGTCTTAAGTTTGAGGCAACTGAACTAGATATAAAAAATAATATTATGACGATCACACTTAATAGGCCAGAAAAAAAGAATGCAATTAATAATGTAATGATGAATGAAATTAATTATGCACTTGCATATGCAAAACAAGAAAGAAATGTAAGGGTTGTTGTAATTGCTGCAAAAGGAGATATTTTCTGTGCCGGGGCAGATCTTTCAAGAGCTGAATCAAGTTCTAATGTACCAAAAATAGAAAAAGCGGATGATATTAGCTTAGCAATAAGACATTTATATAAGCCAGTTATTTGTAAAATACAAGGTTCTGTTTTGGCAGGTGCCCTTTTAATGGTTTCCAACGCAACTCATGCTATAGCTGTTAAAGAGGCAAGATTTTCTGCACCTGAAATTAAAAGAGGATTATGGCCATTTATGGTAATGGCTGGTTTGTTTAGAGTCATGCCAAAAAGAGCCGGTTTAGATTTTATTATGAGAGGTGGCTACATTGATTCGGTTAAGGCTGAGCAATGGGGGTTGATAAATCAAGCAGTATTAAAAGATGACATAGATCAAATTGTGGAGGATTTAGCTATAGAGTTAGCAAAACTTGCTCCAGGAACAATGCAGTTTGGTTTGGAGGCATATGAAAAACAAGATAATATGAGTTTTGACGAGGCTCTTCCATATCTTCGCGAGCAAATTGCTGAATGTTTTAAGGGAGAAGATGCCAAAGAAGGCATAGCAGCTTTTTTAGAAAAAAGAGATCCCAATTGGGATAAATAATATATGGAGAAAACTCAATGGATTTAAATTACGGGTCTCAATATGAGGACTTCAAAATTGAAGTTCAAGATTTTTGTAAAGAATGGCATGGAATTAATTTTAGTGATGCTGCTAAAACACCCATGTCTCAAAATTTTGAATCTAATGGCAAAACCATTAAAAGATCAGAATGGCAATCTATACTCATTGAAAAAGGATATACAGCAAGATCAGTTCCAAAAGAATATGGAGGTTATGGTGGTGAAAGCGATATTATAAAAAATAGGATAATTGCTACAGAATTTTCTAACGCAAAAATACCATCTGCTATGGGAGGTCAAGGAATAGACATGCTTGTTCCTACTTTATTGGAACTTGGGACAGAAGAACAAAAAAAACAATACATAAAACCAACACTTCGTGGTGAAATGATTTGGTGCCAAGGTTATTCAGAACCTAATGCAGGTAGTGATCTAGCCAGTCTTCAGACTAAAGGTGAGCTTATAGATGGAAATTGGGTAATAAATGGTCAAAAAATATGGACAAGCACTGCTCAATTTTCTCAGATGATGTTTTGCCTAGTTAGAACTGAACCTGATGCTCAAAAGCATGCAGGAATTAGTTATATTTTAATTCCAATGGATACTCCAGGACTTGAAATTAGGCCTTTAGTTGATATGACACTTAAGCCTGGTTTTAATGAAGTATTTTTTACGGATGTAACAGTGCCAGAAAGTAATATTATTGGTAAAAGAGGAGAAGGATGGGCAGTAGCAAATGCTACCTTAGGTCATGAAAGAGGAGCTTTAACAGATCCTAACGCAACTATGAATAGAGTGAACTCTTTAATAAATAGAATGAAGAAAGAGACTATTGATGGCAAAAGACTAATCGATATTCCTGTCTACAGAGATAAACTAATTGCAATACAAGCAAAAGTTACTGCATTCCAATCAAATTCATTAAGAGTTCTATCTTCTAAAATTAATAAGGGGCAAGATACAAAAATTGCTGGAATGATACAAAAATTAGTTGGAACAGAATTAAGGCATGAGCTTGAGGGCTTTGCTGTAGACATAATGGGCGAACTTGGAACATTGTATGAAGATAGTCCCAACCTCAGAGATGGAGGCTCATGGCAATTCTTATATATGTATTATTTAGGACTAATCATAGGTGGTGGAACAAGCCAAATCCAGAAAAATATTATTTCTGAAAGAGGTTTAGGAATGCCAAGAGAACCAAAAGTTCAAGGAAATTAAAAATGTATTTTGGATTATCAGAAGATCAAAAATTTTTTCAAGAGAATGTTTCTAAGTTCCTTGAAGATCAATCAAATCTAGATGTTATTAGAAAAATTACTGAAGGTGAAGCCAACGAAATTCAACAAGAAATTCATGACGGGTTAGTAAATTTAGGTTTAGGTTCTCTATTAATTCCAGAACAATATGGAGGTCTAGGGCTAGATTTATTATTTGCTACAGCTGTAAGTCAAAGTCTTGGCGAAGGTCTTGGTCCAATTCCTTTTGCTGGATCATATATTATGGCTCCATTAGCAATCATGCATGGAGGAAATCAAGAACAAAAAAATAATTACTTAACCAAAATGTCAGAAAACTCGATGCGAATTGGTGTTGGTTTTTCTGAATATATAGGTGCCAGGGATAATGCAAATATTTCTATTAACGATAATAAGATATCTGGTCGTGCTTTGTTTGTGATTGATGCCAAGGATGCGTCTCATTTAATGCTTTCAGATAAAAATGGAATGATTGGCATTGTAGAATCAAGTTCCAGTGGAATTGAAATAACTGAATTAGTAGCTGTTGATAAAACCAGAAATTTTTTAGAAGTTCAATTAAAAGATGTAGACATAGATATTCTTGAATTAACATCTACAAGCAAAGAAGCTATTGACAAGAGTATTGATGCAGGAAGAATAATTTTAGCTGCGGATAGTCTTGGGGCATCACAGGCTTTAATTGATAAAGCTGTTGAATATTCTAAAGAAAGAAAGCAATTTAATAGAGTAATTGGATCTTTTCAGGCTGTTAAGCATATGTGTGCAGAGATGGCAGCAGATTTGGAGCCTTGCTATGCTCTAGTTTGGCATGCAGCTCATTGTTTTGATAATTCTCCAGATGAATCACGACTAATGGCATGTCATGCCAAATCACATGTATCTGAAGTTTCAAAAACAATTGGAAAAAAGGCAACTGAAGTACATGGTGGTATGGGTTTCACTGACCTTATGGGAGTTCACTATTGGTTTAAAAGGATTGGAGTAAATAGACAAACACTTGGCGCCCCTGAAGTTATTAGGGAAGAAGCTGCCAGAATTCAAAATTTCTAATAATATTCATGTTAAAAAATTTAGCTAAATCACAGATATTAATATTCTTTTTTATAATTTCCTGCAGTAGTGAGGTATATGAACCTCAGGAGTATGTATCTACAAATCTTACTGCTGAAAAAATAACATTAAGTAACGAGATTTTGAAAAAACTTAAAAAAGATCATTACATCAAGAGCTTGGTAGATGAAAGATTCAATGAAAATTACATAAAAAATTTAATAGATAAACTTGATGAAAATAAATTTTATTTCACTCAATCAGAAGTGAATACATTTATAGCCCAATCCATAGCATTTAAAGAAAATGATTTTGATATAGATACTGCTTATGCAGTAATTAATTTATATTTTAAAAAACTTATTGATTTTTCAGAGTATCAAATAAAAATGATTAATAAAGATTCATTTGATTTCACCAAAAATGAATTTATAGATATTTATTACGATGATAACCAATGGTCAATAAATGATGAGGAGCTCGAAGAATCATGGAGGCTTCAAACAAAAAATGATCTTTTAATAACAATGATTGCAGATAAATTATCAGACCAACCAAAGGCAGATTTGATTAAAAGATATAAAAATAGAATAAGGAGAATTCAGCAACAAAAAGAGGAAGATATTTTCTCTATTGCCATGAATGCACTAGCTAATCAATTTGATCCTCATTCATCATATTTATCTCCAAGATCTGCTGAGGATTTTGATATGAATATGAGTCTTAAACTTGAAGGAATCGGAGCCCTTCTGGGAATAGAAGACGATTATACGACTATAGTAAGTTTGGTGCCTGGTGGCCCAGCTGAAAAATCTGGAAGAATTGAGCCTGAGGATAGAATAACCAGAATTCGTCAAAAAAATAGCATAGATACAAAATATATTGATGTAATTGGATGGCGAATTGACGAAGTGGTTGATCTTATTAGAGGACAAGCTGGTACTGAGGTTGAAATAGAATTTATTTCAGCTAAATCTTCTGATAACGAAAGAAAAATAGTAACTCTTAAAAGAGAAGAAATAAAACTTGAAGATCGTGCAGCAAAATCAAAAATCTTTACAAATAATTATGGAAATAAAATTGGTATTATTGATTTGCCTTCTTTTTACATAGACTTTAATGCGTACCAAAAACGAGAGGATGATTATAAAAGTAGTAGTGGAGACGTAAAAAAAATATTAGAAAAATTTAACAATGAAAATGTTGAGGCTTTAGTTTTGGACCTGAGAAATAATGGCGGTGGAGCCTTGATGGAAGCAAATAAAATAATTGGGTTATTTGTTGCTTCTGGGCCAACAGTTCAAGTCAAACATAAGGCTGGATACATACAACCCTATGGTGCTAGCAGAGCAAAACAGATATGGGAAAAACCTTTAGTTGTATTAGTTAATCGTTATTCAGCATCAGCATCAGAAATTGTTGCAGGCGCTATTCAAGACTACCAAAGAGGTTTAGTAGTTGGGCAAAGAACATTTGGCAAGGGAACTGTTCAGAGTTTAGAAAATCTATCTCAAGGACAGATAAAAATTACTGAATCGAAATACTATCGGGTAAATGGAACTAGTACTCAAAATAAAGGAGTGATCCCAGATATAGAGCTAGCCTCGACATGGGATATTGAAACTATAGGAGAAAGCTCATATCCCACAGCACTTGAATGGGATACTGTGAAACCTTATAGATACAAAAAATTTAACTTAGATCCAAATAAAGTAAATGATCTTAAAGAACATTATTTGACCAGGCTAAAAGAAGAACCAAACTTAATATATTTAAAAGATGTAAGACAAAGATACGATCAAAATAAAAGTAAAAAACTCTTAACTTTAAATTTTGATGAAAGAAAGTCTGAAAAAGATATAAGAAGATCATGGTTATTAGATATAGAAAATAAAAGAAGAACTGCTCTTGAATTAATGCCATTTTCTTCTTATGAAGAGTTTGAAAAAAGTAATGATAAAGAAGTTACAGATTCAACTGATTCTATTGATCTTGATAAAGACTATCTTTTAATAGAATCATTAAATATTGCTAAAGATTTTTTAAATTTAGATAAAAAAATTATTCTTAGTAAAGTAAACTAGCAGTATGAGAATTGTTTCGTTTAATATAAACAGTATTAGGGCAAGACCGCACCAACTTATACATTTGCGAGATACGCTTGACCCTGATGTTATTGGTCTTCAAGAAACAAAAGTAAATGATCCTGATTTCCCA
>ERZ802821.1391-NODE-1391-length-12669-cov-9.39956_pt1 | contig 12669 bp, 8 predicted proteins | sample MGYA00345648_ERZ802821 | MGnify/ENA primary metagenome ERZ802821 (study PRJEB30503, sample SAMEA104212357) | marine metagenome | biome: Westerlies Biome; feature: [SRF] surface water layer (ENVO:00010504) within the epipelagic zone...; material: water... | reverse complement strand
GTTATGGCAAGCTTTAATTCTTGGAATGGTCAAAAGATTCATGGCTATAAACAGCTACTTACAGATATTTTAAAAACTGATATGCAATTTGATGGCTTTGTTGTTGGGGATTGGAATGGTCATGGACAAGTTGATGGATGTTCCAATTCTAAATGTGCTCAGTCTTTCAATGCTGGGGTAGATATGTTTATGGTTCCAGAAAATTGGAAAGATCTTCTCAGAAATACAATTAGGCAAGTTAAATCAGGCGCAATATCTGAATCAAGGCTTGATGATGCCGTTAGAAGTATCTTAAATGTAAAATCAAGGCTGGGACTTTTCAATAATAGAAAACCTCACGAATTTAAGGAAAATTATCTCGGCCATCCAGATCATATTGCGTTGGCTCGTCAAGCTGTAAGAGAATCGATAGTCTTACTAAAAAATAATAATAGATTATTACCCCTTGATCCTTCAAAACACATAGTTGTATTTGGCGATGCAGCAAATAAAATATCTTCTCAAACAGGTGGCTGGACAATTACTTGGCAGGGAAGAGAGAACTCAAACAATGACTTCGTAAATGTTAGTTCTATCTTCGAAGCTTTAAAAGCAGTCATTAACTCTTCTGGAGGAACAATTGAGTTCTCTTCAGATGGTAAATTTAATAAAAAACCAGATGTTGCCATTGGGGTGTTTGGTGAAGAGCCATACGCGGAAATGCTTGGAGATATAGATGATGTTTCATTTGCGGCAACTGATCCTAAGTTTCTGTCTTCACTAAAGCTCATAAGTGCTAAGGGCATTCCTACAGTTAGTATTTTTTTATCTGGAAGACCTTTAGTGGTGAATGAGCATATAAATGCTTCTAAAGCTTTTGTTGCTGCCTGGCTTCCTGGCTCAGCAGTAGAAGGAATAGCGGATGTGCTTTTTCAAAAAAATAATACAATTAATTATGACTTCAAAGGCAAGCTTTCATATTCTTGGCCTAAATCGAAAGATCAAGCAGTCTTAAATTTTACTGACAGCATATACGATCCTTTATTTCCTTATGGTTATGGTCTCACTTATCAATCAGATACAAATCTTACAAGCATTCAAACTCAGAATACTTTTTCCAAGCTTGATTCTGTGAATGTATTTCTGGGCGCTGCTTCAATTCCAGGCAAAGAGTTTGTGGTAACTAAATCTGGACCTGAATTTGTATTAAAGGATGATTTTATAAGCGCTAATAACAAAATTAAAATCACAAGATTTGATTATCAGAGACAAGATGACGCTAAAAATATCATCTTTGTTGAGGATGAATCTTTGCAAGCGTTTGGTATTTCTACTCAATCAGCAATTAATTTATCTACTATGAAATCTCCTTTTTATGAAATAGTTATGAGAGTCAACACACTTACAAACCCTTCGCTTTATTTTAGCGTCGGCTGTGGTAATAATTGTAGAGGCTCAGTCATATTACCATCTAAGTCGATGACAAGCTGGTCAAAGATAAATATCCCACTTTCTTGTCTTGAAGCCTCAGGTTTGGATCTATCTAAAATTCAGGTCAGGAGCTTGTTTTTGAGTCAAGATAGCATCAGCTTTGATCTTAATTCAATCACCATAAGAGATGGCAAAAGAACTGGTGAGCAGATTAGCTGTTAACTTAGTCAATCATTCGGATTATAAAAATACTGAAATTTAGCGTAAATCTGAGATGTCTCTAATCTTATATTATCGCTAAATGGGTTGGGCTCTTCATAGAATTGTGTACCACCAATGTAAAAGATAGTAAAAGGGTTGGGTTTCCACTGAAATAAAGCCTCAAGGAAATAATCGTCACTAAAATCATTTTTTTCAATAATTGTTCTTGTAGATAATGCATTATCAAATTGGTAGTCAATTTCAAATCTATTAATTTCACCTGCATAGAATTCTTCGTGAGTAATTTTATTTTTTAACTCAGAGTATCTATGCCCAAGAGAAATCTTAAAATTGTCTGAAAATCTAAATATGGTGAACAAATTGTACTCGGTAGAGTCTCCAATTTCCGGCTGGTCAATTCTGTAAGCAATGGCTTCTCCCTTTTCATATTTAAAGCTAGTAAAGAAACTTTCTGCAGGATGATATTCGCCACTTATTTCATATTCTTTTTGTTCACCAAATTGAATGCCCGCAAACTTTTCGCTTGATTTAAGTTCAAACTCAATTCCACCAGAAAAGTTAAAATTTGTTTCAAGATTTATTCTAAATCCATAGAATTCTCGAGTTTTCTGATTTCGAAAATTTAATCTGTTTCTATTGTTCAAATTGAAATTAATCTTTCTTATAACACCCTGAGATCTGTATGTTCTTCCGTACCAATAGTTCCGATTTTTATAATCATTTCGTCCAACAAAACCAACATGTGCTCTGTAAGTTGGAGATACATCTTTAAATCTTATGCCCCAATTTGATCCATTAACAACTCTTCTTAATCGAAAATTTTTAGCTGAACCAGAGAAAGATTCTCCATCCATTGCATAAGTTCTTCCTGCAAAAGTATCATCAGTCTCAATATAATTTATGTAACCTTCCTGCGTATCACTTCTTGCATAATTTAAATCCAAAATATAATCATCAAGGAAGTTTATTAACCCATCAAATTCAACAAGTGATCCAGAACCACCTGATTGATAATCTCTATTGGTTGCTATTAATCCTAGGTGTGAATTATTTCCGAGGTTTCTTTTAAATCTGCCAACGGTCACCTTACTTTTTCCGGCATTTCCTCGATATGATCTTTCCTGTCCTGCTGCTAAATAGGGAGAATCACTATCAGTAGCATGCATAATATATGTTGAGCTATCTTTGCCCTGATTGACGTATTTAAGTGCACCAAGAGGACTTGTTACAGATCTTGTATAGACCGTATTTAAATCTGATTTTAGAAGTTCTGAGCCTTCTAAAAAAAATGTTCTTTTTTCTGGATATGATATAGCAAAGGTTTCATTTGCCATGATCATTGGGACGTCTGATTCAACCTGAGAAAAATCAGGGTTAATGGTATATTCAATTGATGATGATTTGCTTAAATCATATAAGCCAGTAATACCAATTTCATAATCGGGATTTTGCAATTTAAATTTATTTACTGGTCTATTTCCAATTTGATTTACAAAGATATATGGATAAACATAATTTCTATAAATTTCTTCAGGTGAACCCAAGATAACCTCTTCATCAACTTGACATGCGTAACATGTTTCTCTAGGAAGATTTTTAAATGATCCAAAGACTGTTTGAACGCCTGCTTCATATGATTTTCTTATGAATCCTATATTCCATTTCTGTACCTCTGTATCAGGCAACTGAAGCTCAGAAAACGGAATGATCATTTCAGCGGAATATCCATCGTCTTGAAAAGCAGTGGCTGATTGAAACAAAATTCCCCAAGAGTCATCATTACCATTGCTAGTAAATTTTTCATCCAATTGGACGCCTAAAGCATTTACACCCACTAAAATGCCATATCTTCCATCTCTAAATGGATCAGCCATCATGGCGAGATAGTCCTCATTGAAAGTTTCATCTCTATTTTTTAATGTCGCTCTTATTTTCTTAGGATCACCATATGCTTTTATGCCAATATAAATATTTTTTTTATCATATTTTAAATAAGCAGTAGTTTTTAGTGCAGCAGGACTATTTCTGGAGGGCATCAATTCATATTCCAGATCATAGGAGTTTGCTTGATCCCATTCGCTTGGAGATAGGACACCATCAAGCAAGAAGCTTTCCCCTGAAATATTATAAGAAGCAGTTAGACAAAAAATAATAGATGCCAATTTTTTATAAGGCATTTCAGTTTTTTTCTTTATTAAAAATAATTTTTTAAACATGGTTGTTTTAAGGGCACTGTATTTTAGGCTAATAAGAAGGCTCAGAATATAGATATTTAATAAGATTTCCCTTTTTTTATGTTCAATTGCATTGATTTGGGTATAATCATCGCATTATGGCAGATAGCAAAAAAAAACAGACGAAGGTTTACTTGATCCCAGAAAGTGAATCAAGAGATAGTCATACATATCATTACCTTGCAGTTAAAACTAAGAAATTAGTCATTGAAAATCAGAAGTTAAGATTAAAAAAATTTAATCCTGCCAAGCAAATTCATGAATGGTTTGTTGAGGCTAAATTGCCCCCTCACAGTAAATAAATCTACTCCCCCACTTTTCTAATGATAGACGATGAAATATCGTCTCTAAATATATCCTCACCAAAACCAGTAAATCTATTTTTAATATGCTCAGGTATCGAAACTGAGTCTAAGCCTATAAAATTCTTTTTAATCTTGCGTCCAAAAACTAAGAAATTAATGTTATGACTGTTAAATAAATCGAGTTCATCAAGCATGTCTTTTCTATTCAAATAAAACTTCTCATCTAACATTCTTGTTAATGTATCTGCCCCAATAATAAAAACTGAATTAGGAAATAATTGAGCCTTATCGGTAAATTTACCAGCCTTAGTTAAGACCCATTCATAGGTTTGACTGAATTGTAATAATGTTCTCTTGATCTCATGATACGAAAGAGGGGGCTTATCAGCATTTTGAATACAAATTTCATATGCAGGACTCAATCCGGTTCTTTTTTCTGCAAGTGCACTCATTTCGCTATGGCCAGAATGAAATGGATTAAATGAGCCAGGAAAGATTAATTCCGGTGTTCGATTTGATGATGAAATAAAATCAATTTTATTATTTACTAATTTGACCCAAGACTTTTCTGCTTGAGTTTTCTCAATGATAAGGTTTGGTGACTTTTCTGGAAATTTGCTGACATCACAAGCTTCAGACAAAGCATAAATTATATGTTGAGTGACAATTTCTTCTTCCTCGTCTCTTGAAAGCTCGCCTTTGATAAAAGAATAAGAAAAGCTTAAAGAATATTTATGTGTCTGGATGGCTATAAAAAATTTATGATCACCTTTTTTTGAATAATTAGTAGCTAATGATGCTGTTACAGCAATACCTAATAATTTTTTTGGATGAGTTTTTGGATCTATTTTTTTTGCTGCACTGTAGGCTTTTGCTGCCATGCTAAGGGTAGTATCTAGACTGCAATAATGATCCGGTTGCCTTAATAGATAATGATCTAAAGATTCTTTTGCATATGGAACATATGCCTCTAAAACAGAGTTGCTAGCACCAGGTACTTTTAAAATTTCTGAAATTGCATTCGTTCCGCCTCCGCTAGAAACAATGACAAAACGATAAGACGAATCATGAATTTTTTTAATAGTTTCTAAATATTGAGACATTTTTTGTATAAGGCTTTAGATCGCAATGTTATTAAGTGCATAATTAAAGTATGGTGAATGTTAACAAACAAACTCTTATAAATGCACTCGATTCAGCAAGTTTTCCAGTCATTGCTGCATTGATGGTTCATTTTACAGGAGACATATCTGTACTAGATAGACTGCCTAGGCCAAAGCAATCAATGTTGGGTGAAATACAAGGTTTTTTAACAGCTGAAGAAAAAAACGTTATTAAAAAATTTGCATCTGATGAAATTATAAATTTTTATAACAGGCCTGAGCCAAAGTCTATATATATTCCTTCAGATGAAGAGTTGCATAAGATGATGAATTATATTGTTGGAGAGAATATTTCTTCAGCATATGTTTCCATGATGCTTAACGATATTAATATTAAAAATGAAATTAAGCTAAATATAAAATCTAAACTTGATAATATTTCTGACTTTGAGGTATTAATTATTGGTGGCGGTATGTCAGGAATATTGGCAGCAATCAAATTAGCAGAAATGGGCCTTAAATTTAAGATTTATGAAAAAAATAATAGTCCAGGAGGGACTTGGTATGCAAATAAATATCCTGGCTCCCGGGTGGATATAGCAAATCACTTTTATTCATACTCTTTCGAAGAAAATCACTTATGGTCAGAACATTTTTCTCAGCAGCCAGAACTATTAAATTATTTTAAAAAATGTTTCATTAAATATGATATTGAAAAACATACATATTTTGAAACTGAGGTTACTAAATTGAATTTCGATGAGTATGATCAATCTTGGTCTGTTGAATCAATCCAAGAAGCTCAAACAATGAGCGAAAAAGTAAACATAGTTATTTCTTGTGTTGGCCAACTCAATCAACCAAAATTTCCCAAGATCTCTGGAATTGAAAGCTTTCAAGGAAATATGTTTCACTCTTCAGGATGGCCGAAGGAAGATGTGATCAGCGGCAAAAAGGTTGCAGTGGTTGGAAGTGGCGCCAGCGCCTTTCAAATTGTTCCAAGTATAGCCAATAGATGCAAGGAATTAACAATATTTCAGCGGTCTCCGCCATGGATGTTTCCAAACCCCAAATATCATGAAAAAGTTGATGAAGGAAAGAAATGGCTTTTATCTAATCTTCCATATTACTCAAGGTGGTATCGATTCTTACTTTTTTATCCTGGTTCAGATCAATTGCTTGATTCATTATTTATTGATCCCAAATGGATTAAGCGAGATGATTCTATTAATCAAGAAAATGATGCAATGCGAGAGCTATTTACTCAAGCTATGTTGGCACAAATTTCAGATCCCTCATTAATTAAAAAAGTTATTCCCGAATACCCCCCATTTGGAAAACGGATGCTGCAAGACAATGGTGCCTGGCTCAAGTCACTTCATCTAAAAAATGTGTCGCTTATAACTGAAGGCATAAATTCCATGAGTAACAAGGGCATAAAAGCTTCTGACCAAGAGCATGAATTTGATACGATTATTTTTGCAACTGGTTTTAAAGCTCAAGAATTTTTTCACTCAATTGAGATTGATGGTGGATCGGGTAACTTTAAAGATATTCATCAAGATTCACCTAAGTCTTATTTGGGAATAACATTCTCTACAATGCCTAACTTTTTTGCTATGTATGGTCCTGGAACAAATTTAGCTCATGCTGGAAGTATAATTTTTAACTCAGAATGTCAAATTCATTACATTTGTTCTGCAATTGAATTCATGATCAATAGAAGTTTAAAGATGATGACAGTTAAGGCAGATGTTGAGCAAGAATATCAGAATCGATTTGATGAAAGACATAAGAGAATGGTGTGGCAGCATCATAACGTATCTAGTTGGTATCAAAATTCTGATGGCAAAGTTGTTACTACCTCTCCATGGAAGTTGTTAGAATATTGGAATTGGACTAATAATTTTAACGAAGATGATTATGACTTTTAAATTTTTTCTTTTATTAATATCTCTCGTTAGCTTTAATGTTAGTGCAACTGAAAAAAGGCCAAATGTAATCATTTTTTTGGTTGATGATTTGGGCTGGGCGGATATATCTCTGAGAGGAGCCCCATTTCAGACTCCTAATATTGACTCTATATTTGAAGAGGGAATAACACTTAATAGATTTTATACAACTCCAATATGTAGCCCAACAAGAGCAGCATTAATGACTGGGAGAGATCCACTAAAACTAGGAGTAGCATACAGCGTAATAATGCCATGGATGAATAATGGTATTCATACAGATGAACATTTTATGCCTGAATCATTTAAGTTAAATGGTTATGAAACCTCAATGATCGGCAAATGGCATCTTGGCCATTCGCAAGAAAATTTTCATCCAAATCAGAGGGGCTTTGATCATTTTTATGGCCATCTTCATACTGAGGTTGGTTATTTTCCTCCATTCTCAAATCAAGGTGGAATTGATTTTCAGAAAAATGGGGTAACTATTAATGATGATGGATATGAAACATTTCTTCTTGGAAAGGAGGCTTCACAATGGATTAAGTCAAGGGATACTCAAAAACCTTTTTTTATGTATGTACCATTTCTTGCTCCACATACACCTCTTGAGGCTCCTGATAATTTAGTAAAAAAATATAAAGATCTTGAAGACACCAGAAAACCTACAAGAAGTATGGCTGCAGACAGAACTCGAGATCTGCAATCTACTATTGCTCCATCTGCCAGACCTCTTTATGCTGCGGTTGTTGATGCTCTCGATCAAGCCATAGGTCAAATTTTATTAACGATTGAAGAGGAGGGCATTGAAGAGGACACAATTATTTTATTTAGTTCTGATAATGGAGGAGCAACATACGGTGGTGGTGGAGGTGATAATTTTCCTCTAAGAGGAGGCAAAGGTGATACTTTTGAGGGTAGCATTCGAGTAGTCGCTGCTATGAAGTGGAAAGGAACTATTGATGCAAATAGCTCGCTTGATCAGATTATGACTGTAATGGATATTTTTCCAACTTTATCTTCTGCAACAGGGATTCAAATGAAGAATACTAAAATAATTGATGGAAGAGATATGTGGCCTGCAATTATAGATGATCAAAGTATTCCTCTAATGAATGATATTTACTTTGTTTCAGAAATTCCTAATTATGGGCAATTTCATACAACAGTTTTTAATGAGCAATGGAAATTAGTTCAATCTATATCGTCAACATTGCTTGAGATAAAAGTTGAAAATAAACTTTTTGATATTGCTAATGATCCATTTGAATACATTGATCTAGCAAATACCAATCCTGATGTTGTTAAAGAAATGGCTGAGAAAATTAGACGATGGAGAGCTTTGCATCCCATTGCTGGCACTCGAACTTTATTGGTCCCACCGCCTGGCTGGAGGGCGCCAAAAGACTGGTCAACATACACCATTGCAAAAGATGAATTGCAAAATGATGTCTCTCTAGGTTTTGGAGTTCATGCGCATCAAATTTTAGATTTTTACCTAAAAGATCACGGAAGAATAATATACGATTGCGAACCTGGCGACTGGGAAAAAGGAAAGTGCATGCTTCCAGAAAAATCTCATAATCACTAACATCAATGAAACAATTATCTCTATTTTTTTTACTAATTTTTACTTTTGAATCATCTGCACGTGAAATTAAAGAAGTAACTTTTTCTTACTGGAATAAGCCTGATATAGATATATTTTATTCAATCCCTGAAACCATCAATGCCAATACAAAGATACTTTTTTTGCTCCATGGCGGCTCCCGAACAGCTGAAAAATATATTAATGAGTGGCTTCCAATTGCAAATGACAGAAATGTAGTTTTAATTGCTCCAAGATTTTCTGCAGAATTTTTTCCAGAATATGCATATTTAATGATGAGTACAAAAAATGGAAAGTTATTGAAAGATCAGTCGATGTATCTTAATAATTCTCTGGGGCTGCTTTTTGACTTCTTTAGATTTAAATTAAAACTTTCAACCTCAACATACAGACTGTATGGTCATTCAGGAGGGTCTCATTTTATACAACGCTATCTATTATTAAGTCAGGAAACTAATATAGAAAAGGCAGCGATGGCAAATGCTGGCTTTTATACTTTTGTTGATGATCAAATATCTTATCCTTTTGGAATTAAGAACATGAATGTTTCAAATGAAAGAATTGAGTGGTTTCTGCGACTTAAAGGAGGCATCTTTTTAGGTGATGCTGATAATGATCCTAAACATCGGTCTTTGCCATCAATGCGAAAAGCAAAAAAACAAGGAAAGCATAGGCTTGAAAGGGGGACAAATTTCTTTAATCATTTAATTGAATTAGGTGTTGTTTCAAATTTACCATTTAGATGGAGATACCAAATAGTTGATGGGGTGGGTCACGAAAATGCTGGGATGAGCTTAGCTGCATCTGAGTTTCTGCTTGAGGATCTTTAAGCAGTATTATTTCCAATAAATTCGTCTGCAGCTGCAAAGATTTTTATTTTTCTGTCTTCGTTCATTTTATCTAGCGATTTAGGCATTAAAGCTAATCTAGGATTTGTCGCAAAGAAATCTCTATTTTTTTCTATAAACTTCCAATAGAGTCCGTCAACAGCATCACACCAATCTCCTTTTTTGTAATTTGACATTCTAAGCATGTAACTTGATCCACAAATGTATGGTTTAGTAGAAAATATTCCTCCATCTGCATAGGTGCCCATTCCAAATACATTCGGCACCATGACCCAGTCTGCAGAGTCTACGTACATTTCCATAAACCACCTATAAATTTCTGCTGGCTTAATATTTGAAAGGTTCATCAAATTAGAAATAATCATTAGTCTATTGATGTGATGAGTGTAACCAGTTTCTACTGACTCTATAATTGCGTCATCAAGGGGAGGTATTCCTGTCTCTCCTGAATACCAATTTTTATGAAGACTCTTATTGTGTGACCAAAAATTCATTTCTTTATATTGAGGCATATTTTCCCAATAAACACCTCTTATAAATTCCCGCCATCCTAAAATTTGTCTTACAAATCCCTCCAGAGCATTAATAGGAATTTCATTTTCTATTTTTTTGAAGCAACTTATCGCATCTACAATGCACTCCATAGGATCCAACAAACCTGAATTAATGTATGGAGATAAAAGTGAATGAAATAGCGTTGAGTTATTTTTATCAATAGCATCTTGAAAGTCACCAAATGTTTTAAAGTAGTTTTTTAAAAAATTTTTGAGCTGTTTTCTAGCCGCATCATGTGTCACGGCCCAATTGAAATTCTCCAAATTACCTATTGATGCAGGGAAACAATTCTCTACATCAACCATGGTAGAAATTGTAATATCATCAGATTTTAGTTTAGCTCTGTTTGTAGGAGCTTCTTTTAATTTAGAGATACTTTTTTGATTATCTTTATCAAAATTCCATTTTCCACCCAATGGTTTATTGTCTTCCATTAAGAGGTTATATTTTTTTCTTAACCAGCGATAATAGTATTCCTGCACAAGAGATTTTTTATCTTTGGCCCACTCTGAAAAATCTTCGATCGAATCAATAAACTTAGTATCAGGATGAATAATAAGCTCAATATTATTTTTAGAAGCAAAGAACATTAATTGAGTTAAGACTCCATGATCGCTTGGTTGAGTAACATGCAAGGCATCAAATTGATTTTTTTTATGCAACATTTCAAGCTCATGCATTAAATCAGTTTTTCGGTCTTTGGTAATTTTGACATGGATGATGTTCTGAAAATCTTTCTTCAACTGAACTTTCCAATGCCTTAAAGCCGATAAAAGTAATACTAGCTTATGTTTATGATGACCTATTTGATAAAAAGTATCGCAAGGCTCATATAGAAGTAATGGATCTGTTTTATCAATGCTTGTTAAAACTTTATTGTTTGATGCTAGATCATCTGGAAAAATTAAACCGATCTGCTTCATGCTTCAGTTTTCTCCAAAGGCAACTCTATGGTGTGTGAATTTAGAACCAATCCATTTAGATTATGAATGGACACTGTAATTTTACTTTTTTTTGGTTCTATATCAAGGATTCCATAATTTGTCTCAGGAAATGTGCTGCCAATCAACAACTGATCACTTTCTGAATTTTTGGAACCAGGTTTGTTAAGTGACGAAGCGGTAATTTCAACAAAGTCATCATTTTTGTAAATGCCCGCTCTATGTCTATCACCAGAAACAACAACAATAGATTTATCATTTGATGCAAGAGAAATTAAATTAAGCAATCTCTTTCTTTCTAATGGAAAATTTGCCCATTTTTCATATGGATGATCCGTTGCAAGAACCTGAATCGAAGAGAGAATAATAATGATTGACGAATTTGTTTGATTCATTGATCGCTCTAACCATTTCCATTGTTCTTGACCAAGAATGGTTGCTTTGGGCAGCATGTTTGGCTTGTATGCATTTTTCTTGCCTATCAATTTAGATCTAAAGTATCTCGTATCTAGGCCAATGATCTCAACTCCAGTACCATCAATATTTTTTGATTTCTTAAAGTATGTGCCTTCTCTGATGCTCCTTGGATCTGAGGGAGAGATGTTCCAAAATTTCAAAAACATCTTCTGAGCTTCTTTCTTTAATTTGTAATCTTTGCCACCATCATTTATTCCATAATCATGATCATCCCATATTGCTTGTATCTCTTTTTCATTATTCATGAGCCAATTTGGTAATTTAGTTTTTTGAACTTGATAGGCTTTCTTCATTTTAGAAAGGGTACCGCTTGGTTGATCCCCATAAACGTTATCACCCAGGAAAATAAATCCATCGATGTTCTCTTTTTTAATGGATGACCATATGGGCTGCTTATAATCTTGATCAAGGCAAGACCCAAGGGCATATTTATAAGCAAAAATATTCACAGGCATTATCAAAGTAGATGAGATAATTGTAATTAGTATCCAGGAATATGTTTTCATAATATTATTATCTCATTGTTTATTTATTTTTGATCTAACTTGAAAGTTATAACTCCTTTAATCTGTATTATTTTACTTTTTAGCTGCGGTAACAATTCAAACAAAAATGATTTAGGCCTAAGTAGTTTTATTAAACCTATGTATTCATATCAAGAGTCCTCTCTGAATTGCAACCTTGCTGATAATGAAACTCTTAATTCTATAGAAAGATTTATTCCTCAATTTGTTGACAGTTTTTCTGATTCAGCAAAAGACAAAGAAGAATTATTTTTTTTATTTCCAGTCTCTCAGGATGGAAAAGACACTCAGGCGTTTAAAATTCTGTTTAAGTACCAAGATCAAACATCGATTGATAATCTTATACTAAACCTTACTAAATTATCTTTTGATAAGATTGCAAATTGTGAAGATTCTAGAAATCAAAGAAGCTCTTTAAGACTAAATACCAATCCCATAAATGGATCTCCTGTAATTGCTGAAATACTGGAATGTAAATATTTGGATGGA
>ERZ802821.1389-NODE-1389-length-12676-cov-7.24515_pt1 | contig 12676 bp, 10 predicted proteins | sample MGYA00345648_ERZ802821 | MGnify/ENA primary metagenome ERZ802821 (study PRJEB30503, sample SAMEA104212357) | marine metagenome | biome: Westerlies Biome; feature: [SRF] surface water layer (ENVO:00010504) within the epipelagic zone...; material: water... | reverse complement strand
GCCAGCAGATTGCGCTGCGGTGGCATCCATCAATTGTCCGGTCAACAGAATATAGCGCGCCCGTGCTTCACCGACCAGAGCCACCAGCCTTTTAAGCCCACCTATCGACAGGCAATTTCCCAGAGTGCGTGCAATGGGCACACCAATCTGCACATCAGTGCTGGCGATGCGGATCGCACAGGACGCGGCGACACTGGCACCGCCGCCTGTCACAAAACCGTTGAGAGCGGCGATGGTTGGCACGGCGCATTGCTCAATCTGCTCCATCACCACCTCGATCTTTTCTTCGTAATCAATGGCGTGCTGCTTGTCGGTGAAATCGCGGAATTGAGAGATGTCCGTTCCAGCAGCAAAGGCCATATCGCCGCCACCCGAAAAGATTAGCACTTTGACTTCGTCGGGGTCATCATACGTGCCAGCGATGCGGCAGATTTCCCTGATCCGGTCATACATGGCAAAGGTAAGCGCATTGCGGCGGTGTGGCCGGTTGAGAATGATCCGGCCTATATCGTTCTCCACCTCATAGAGCAGTTCCTCCGTCATGAAGCACTCCTGACATCAGCCGTTTGTGCTAGATATTGCATTGCGGTGGCGGCGCCACCTGACTGATGCGGTATATCGGCAAGTTTCAAGCCCATCTCGACACCGCTCAACGTTCCCATCAGCATCAGATCATTGAAATCACCCAAATGCCCGATGCGGAACACCTTACCCGCAAGGCGCGACAGCCCATTGCCAAGCGACATATCGAAATGCTGCAATATTGTCGCCCGCAAGGCATCAGCATCGTGTCCTTCAGGCAACAAAACCGCCGTCAGCGAGCTTGAGTAATCCTGTGGCTCCTGACACAGAACCTCCAGCCCCCATGCCTGCACGGCGCGCCGCGTTGCCTCGGCGTGGCGGTCATGACGCGCAAAGACATTATCCAGCCCTTCTTCATGCAGCATGTCGATCGCCTCGGCGAGACCATAAAGCAGGTTTGTTGCTGGCGTGAACGGAAAGGCACCGGAAGCGTTGGCGGCAATCTGATCATGCCAATCCCAATAGGAGCGGTTCATCCCACCGTTCCTGGACTCGGCGATAGCGCGCTCTGAAAGGGCATTGAAAGACAGCCCCGGGGGCAGCATCAGCCCTTTCTGCGAACCGGAGACGGTCACATCGACGCCCCACTCATCATGCCGATAATCGATTGATGCCAGCGAAGAAATGGTGTCGACCATCAACAGGGCTGTGTGGCCGGCTGCATCCATAGCCTTGCGAACCTCGCCAATACGCGAGCGCGATCCGGTGGAGGTCTCGTTATGAACCACGCAGACGGCCCGGATTTCTCCAGCGCTATCGTCACGAAGCCTATCCTCAACGGCCTGCGGGTCAACGCCGCGCCGCCAGTCAGTTTCCAGAAACTCTGTTTTGAGTCCTAGGCTTGTCGCCATTTTCTGCCACAGTGAGGCAAAATGTCCAGTCTCAACCATCAGGACCGTGTCACCTTCACAGAGCAGATTGACCAGCGCCGCCTCCCAGGCACCTGTTCCTGAGGCCGGATAGATCACCACATGCGTGTCTGTTTTGAAGATGGTCTTCATGCCGTCAAGACAGCGCTTTCCCAAATCGGTGAAGGCGGGTCCGCGATGATCAATCGTTGGATGGTCCATTGCCCGCAAAACGCGATCAGGAACATTTGTTGGGCCGGGAATCTGAAGGAAATGGCGACCGGCACTGTAATCTCTGTTCGGCATAATTTGTCCTCACGTGTTTATTGTGTAATACTGGGTGAAATCTTCAACTTTAAGTTTTGCAGTACAAAATCTGATGGACGATCACTGAAAATGATGATCAAGGGATATTACGTCTTTGAACCTTAGTGTCTAAATAAAAATTGACGCATTTTAAATATTAAGCTCAAAGACTTTTTTTGCCGATACGGTCGCAAAATTCAGGGTTTATCTTCTAATTTATTGCAAGGAGTCTCTTGCATCGCTATCGAGACTCTACATTTACATCAACGCCGGAGTGTTTCCATGAGTGACTTGGTTATTAGCGCCGTTGAGGCCATACCGCTAAAAATTTTTGGCGATACTCATTTTGCAATATCGGAGGGTCGCGCCAACGCGCATTTTGCAGTTCTCCTAATTTTGAAAACAGATGATGAAAACATTTATGGTTTTTCTGAAATCGCCTGTGCACCACCCGGAAAACCCGAGGAAATTCCCGGCGAGGTAGTCAGTGCCATCGAGAATTACATTGGGCCTGCTTTGGTCGGAACAAAGGCAACCCATCTCAATCAAGCAATGCAACTGGTGCACAAATCAATAAAGGGTAAAAATTGGACGAAAGCCGCTACAAATGTTGCTCTGCACGATTTGTGGGCTAAGTCGCAAAAGCAACCATTGCTGACGATGCTTGGTGGAGAGGTAAAATCCCGCATACCCGTCATTGGGGATGTGATTGGCATTATGTCGCCTGATGCAATGGCAGAGGTAGCAGCTCACCAAGTTAGAGACGGGATCAAGACCCTTAAGATTAAGGTTGGCGAAACAGTTGCGGCTGATGTTGATCGGGTCAGGGCGGTGCGACAGGCTGTCGGGGATGATGTTTCCATCCGGGTGGACGCGAACGATCATTATGTGGTCGCTGAAGCGGTCTCGCTAATAAACAAAATCGAAGATTGTATGATTGAGCATGTCGAGCAGCCCATTGGCCGTTTTGACCTGCTTGGAATGAAAAATCTGAGGAAAAAAGTCAGTATCCCAATTACCACCGATGACATGGTCGCATCAGTTGAGGATGCTATGAATGTAATTCGGCTGGATGCCACTGATAGGATCAAAGTCAAAGTCACCAAGCATGGGCTGACGGACGCGAGAGCAATTGCCAAAATGGCGAGAGCAGCTGGCCTTGAGGTGATTCTTGGACACGTGTTTCAGACAGGTTTGGGAGCGGTGGCGGAGGCTCATTTAGCGGCCAGCTGCGCTGAGATAAGATGTGTCAATGAAATTGGATCTCTTGGGCCAATAGGCGTAAAGGATGATCTGATTGCGGAAAGTTTGAGGAAAGAAGCCGGCTATATGGAGATCCCAAAAGGACCGGGTCTTGGTGTGACCTTGGACTGGTTAACGGTCGACAAATATCGATATGACTTCCGTGATATTTAGGCGAATACAACTTTCGAAGGTATTGGCTGAGTTTGACACAACTGCAAAAACCAGTGAAGAATAAAATCACAAAACCAAAAATGGAGGAAATTATGCGTAAATCAATAATGAGGCTTGGCGCGTCCGCTCTCGCTACTGTTTGTATGTTGGTAGCTGGAATAGCTGTCGCTGAACCTTTGAAACTAAGATTATCCGTTGAGAGCACCCCAGGTGCGTCAACCCAACATATGCTTGCCTCCTTTCGCGATGCTTTGAAGCAGGAGATGGGTAATGATGTGGATATCGAATATTTCGATAGTGGGACGCTGGGTGACGAAATTGTTCACATGCAGCAGGTAAGGACGGGTCAGCTTGATGTGATCCCGATCGGCTCCGATGCTGTACAACTCGATTCCAAATTTGCAGTGTTTGACATTCCCTTCCTTTTCTCTTCGCGCGAGCAGGTCTCAGCTTTGTTGGATGGACCTATCGGTGACGAGTTGGACAAGTCCTTCCAGAAAAGCGCGGGACTGAAAGTTCTTGGATTTGGGGAAATCGGTTTCCGGCAGATTACGAACAATGTTCGGCCTGTCGTGACGCCGGCGGATTTGAAGGGCCTCAAATTGAGAACACCCGGAAGCAAGACAAGGATTTTGTCCTTCAAAATGCTTGGTGCCTCACCAATCAAGATGAATATGGGTGAAATATATTTGGCACTTCAGCAGGGCGTGATCGATGGGCAGGAAAACCCATATGGAAACATTGTCAAAAAATCATGGTACGAGGTCCAGAAGTACATTTCAGTGTCTCGCCACGTTTATACGCCGATCACCTTTGTGATGAACCTCAAGCGGTATAACGGGCTATCTGATGCTCAGAAACAACAAGTTCACAATGCCGCTCGGAAAGCCGTCGAAATGAGCCGTAATTACGGTGCGGAAAATGACGCGAATCTGGAAGCTGAGATTCGGGAAAAGGCTCCTGACGTTCAGTTCAATGACATCGACGCAGCGTCATTCAAGGCCGCTGCGGGGCCGATTGCGGATGAAATTGCAGAAATTGCTGGCAAAGATTTCACAGCTAAGTTTGTGGCTGCTGCCCAAGGTGGTTAAGTCTCTCAGGGAAGGCGGAGATGTCCGCCTTCCCTCTTTCGTTGATTGAAGAACTCTCTATTAGGTTTATGAGCTTCTCAAAAAAAGATGTTTTTGGGAGCAGGCTAGAAATGGGTGTGTGGTAAATTGGACGAGCTAGCAAAAAAAATAACCGAGGCTTCCAAAAGTATGGAGCTTGCAAATCCGGATGCGGGTTTGTCCCTGATTAACAGGGTGGTGAATTCCATCGTGGAAATAGTCGGGGTCACCGTGTTGTCCTCAATTGTCGTGGTTGTTTTTGTGAATGCGGTAGGCCGCTATGCACTGAATTTCAGTTTTCCCTGGGCTGAAGAATTCGTTCAAATGTCGATGCCTTGGCTCGCTATGACAGGAGTTTTCCTGTCTGTTCGTCGCGGTGCGATGATCAGAATAGATTACTTTTTTGAAAAAATTCCCCAGCGGTTTCAAGCCGTAGTAGCCATTTTTGGTTACATGATGAATATCGCTATTCTTCTCGGTTTGGCCTATGTGTCACTTGATTTTGTAATGCTGTTTGGGGGTGACGTGGCTCTATATGTCGAGGTGCCGACCGGATGGTCTACGTCCGCGCTTGTTTGTGGCGCCGCCGGTGCAGCGATGGCTTATTTTGCAGAATTTTTTGTTTTATGGCGAAATAAACAACTCAGTCTCAAAAGAGGGGATGCAGAAACATGACACCACTTATGGGAGCAGGTGCCGCCGTGTTGCTGCTGTGTTTTTTACTGATCATAAGAATCCCAATGCTTATTTCAGTAACCGCAGCTGTATTTTTAAACATATATTTCTCTGGAGCGTGGGCTTTGAGCTTGCCTCAGACGATGATGTCCGGGCTGGGTAGATTTGTTCTGATTGCATTGCCACTTTTCGTCTTGGCAGGGGGGTTGATGAACTCGGGTGGGATATCCGGGCGTTTATTTGATTTCGCAAGAGCAATCGTTGGCTCCCTTCGTGGTGGATTAGCGCATGTTAATGTTGTGACCAGCATGTTTTTTGGTGGCATGATCGGTTCATCGACAGCGGATTTAGCGGGGACAGGCTCGATTGTCATACCGGCAATGAAAGATGCAAAATATCCAGCAGATTTCTCAGCGGCATTGACGGCATCATCTGCCGGCATTGGACCGATGATCCCGCCCAGTTCGCCAATGATACTCTATTCAGCCGTGACAGGTGTGTCTTTAGGTGCGCTGTTCCTCGCCGGCTTGATTCCCGGTTTGTTGCTTGGATTGTTGCAAATGCTGATTGTTGCGTACCTTGCGAGGAAAAAGGGGTGGTTGCCATATTCTGCATTTGATTTGCCGGAGGTTTTAAGGACAGGCAAACGTGCCATCCTATCATTTGGCTTGCCGTTGATAATTGTAGGCGGGATGGTTCTTGGTGTGTTTACCCCCTCAGAGGCTGGCGCCTTCGCCGTTGTATATGCACTCGTTCTTGCCATGTTTGTTCACAAAGCCTTGGACCTCAAAGGCTTGTATCGAGTTTTGGTAAATGCCGTCCAATTATCTGGAGAATTGCTGATCATTGTAGGACTTTCCTTTGCTTTGGGAGCAGGATTAACAAACGCGCATGTTCCAGAGTTTCTGGTTGGCATGATTGATGGTTTGGTAACTATTGACAGTGAATATTTCAGGATCCTTGTCTTGGTTGGATTGGCCATATTGGCGGGTATGATTCTTGACCCATTAATCCCAGTTTTGCTGCCAATAATCCTGCCAACATTGTTGGCATTTGATATTGATTTGATCCATTTCGGTGTGTTGATGGTGATTGCAGTTGTCGTTGGACAGGTCACCCCACCGATGGCGATCGCCCTTATCATTGCGGGCCGAATAGCAAAGGTGGATCAAATTCAGGTGCTGAGGGCTAACTTACCGTTTTTACTCGGTATACTGGGTTTTTTGTTGATCATTATAGGCGTTCCGAGCTTGGCTACATGGCTGCCTAGCATTGCAAGATGAACGGGAGATGCATGATATGAAAGAACGTATTGGTGTAGATATTGGGCGTAAACTATCAGTTGAGAATGCGGTTGAATGGGCGATATCCAACACTATCAAATACATAGACTGTCAAATTGACGTTGCTCCTAACGAACTCAAATCCTTCGATGAGAAGAGATGCGCTCCGATCAGGGAACATTGCAGCAAGAATGACATTAATTTAGGCCTGCACACACTTTCGTCAGTGAACATCGCCGAGTTTTCACCGTTTGTGGATGACGCTGTTGATGATTACCTGAAGGCTTACATCGATGCTTTTGTCAGACTGGACGCCAAGTGGATTGTTGTGCACGCGGGCTATCATTTCTCCGATGATTTTGAGAAGAGGAGGGACACTGGTCTGGAGAGATTGAAGCGAATTGTTGATTATGCAGAAAAAAAAGGCGCTCATTTGCTTTTGGAGAACACAAATTGGGAACCAGACAGAGCCGAAGTGCACTATCTTGCTCACAATCTTGAGGAAGTGAACTACTATTTTGATAGGATTGACTCCCCCAATTTGGGTTGGTCGTTCACGATCAATCACGCCACTTTGGTGCCAGAAGGTATTGAAGGATTCGTGCGAGGTGGGCCAATCAAGAGATTGGGCGAGGTTCGAATGGCAGACAGCAACGGTGAATATGAACTGCATATGCAACCCGGAACTGGCATGATTGACTGGAAAGAGATGTTTCAATTGATCGAAGACACTGGGTACAAAGGTCATTACATGAACGCGTTTGGATCACTTGACGATATGCTGGCCGGGATCGAATTTCAGGAAAAATTCTTGCCTAAATGAGTGATCTTAGAAAAGCGCATTCGAGCCATGGGGAGATCAAACGGCTGTGGACTGAACATCTTATCTTAGCTTGGCTTGGCTAGTCTGACATTTACACATTTTCCGTTTTCTTTCAACAGTCTCGCCTGTGCCGTTTGAAACCGCAACTAGCGGGTTTAAGCAGCCGGATGTTTTCGAAGCCATGGCTAAGCTATTGTTAAGACCGAGCCACAATTGCCTAATTTCAAGTGAGCGGGACTATATTAAGTGTGCGTCAATTTAGCGGGTGGAGATGGCGCAAAATTTATGTAGGAATTTAACACACCGGGTTCATTGCTTCGAGCGCACCTTAGGCAGCCTGGGGTTTTTACTCTCTTCGTCTTCTTAACTATCCAAGGCTTCTCGGCAAAATTATGCACAACGATACCACACCGCAACAACTCTCCTCTTTAAAGGCGGGACTAAGTGGGGCAGTTTTGGACGATGCGCTGTCTCGTGGCCGCTATGCCACTGATGCATCGATCTATCAGATGATGCCGCATGCCGTCGTCATTCCGGAAAATCTGGATGACGTTCGCCGAACCCTTGCGTTCGCCCGGCGCGAAGGCATTGCGGTGCTGCCGCGCGGCGGTGGAACATCGCAATGTGGCCAGACAGTCAACCACGCCATCGTGATCGACAACAGCAAGCATCTGAACCGGATCATTGATCTCGATGTTGAAAACAAAACCTGTGTCGTTGAACCGGGTATCGTGCTGGATGATCTGAACCGCCAGTTAAAGCCGCATGGGCTTTGGTTTCCGGTTGATGTGTCGACCTCCAGCCGGGCGACCATTGGAGGCATGGCCGGCAATAACAGCTGTGGCGGCAGGTCCATTCGATATGGAATGATGCGTGACAACGTGCTGGGCATTGACGCCATCATGGCGGACGGCAGCGAGGCCCATTTCGGACCGTTGACGCCTGGTACCAAAACGGCGGGCCAGCTTGGCCGGTTGTTGCCGGATCTGCTGGCGATGGGAACCGATTGTGCAGCGGATATTCTGGCCGGCTTTCCAAAGGTGTTGCGGCGTGTCGGTGGTTACAACATTGATGCACTGATGCCTGATGCCATGGCACTTCGCCCGGGCGGGGCGGCTGGTGATGGGATCAATCTGGCGCATTTGCTTGTGGGGTCTGAGGGTACACTTGCCTATTCGACGGCCATTACCCTGAAATTATGGCCGCTACCCGCAAAAAAGCTCATGGGTATCTGCCATTTTCCGAGTTTTTACAAAGCGATGGATGCAGCCCAACATCTTGTCACCCTTGATCCCGTGGCGGTCGAGCTGATCGATGATACGATGATCGAGCTGGCGCGTTCCATTGCTATTTTCCGGCCAATTGTCGAAGAAGCGGTAAAGGGTGACCCTGCAGCGCTGCTGGTGGTTGAGTTTGCCGAGGATGACATGGATGAGAACCATCGCCGTCTGGCGCAGCTGCATGAGATGATGGCCAACCTTGGATTTGGCTGGGACAAATCAGATGAATGGTGCGGCGGCGTGGTTGACGCCATCGACCCGGCGATGCAGGGGCGTATTGCGGAAATGCGCAAATCTGGCCTCAACATCATGATGAGCATGAAAGATTCGGCAAAGCCTGTTTCCTTTCTCGAAGATTGTGCCGTCGAGCTGTCTGATCTTGCCGAATATACGGACCAGTTGATCAGCATTTTTGACAAATATGGTGCAAAGGGAACCTGGTATGCGCATGCGTCGGTGGGATGCCTGCATGTCCGGCCTGTGTTGGATATGAAAAAACAGGATGACGTTGCCACCATGCGGGCCATCGCTGAGGAGGCATTTGCGCTGGTACGCAAATTTGGTGGCTCACACTCGGGCGAACATGGTGACGGCATCGTGCGCTCTGAATTCAATGACATTATGTTTGGGCCGGTACTGCCCGGCTTGTTCCGGCAGATCAAGGCGATGTTTGATCCGGACAATCTGTTCAATCCGGGCAAAATCGTCGATGCGCCGAAAATGGATGATCGCGCGTTGTTTCGCTTTGCGCCGTCCTATCATGTTGATGATTTCCCCACACAGCTGAACTGGCAGGCTTTTCCGGGAAAGGCAGGCGGCCTGCAAGGCGCTGTCGAGATGTGCAACAATAATGGTGCCTGTCGTAAGCTTGAGGGGGGTGTGATGTGCCCGTCATATCGTGCCACCCGTGATGAGCGGGATGTGACGCGCGGTCGGGCCAACAGCCTTCGTCTTGCATTATCTGGTCAGATGGGACCAGACGCGCTGATCAGTGATGAGATGGCGGACACCATGAAGCTGTGCGTGTCCTGCAAGGCGTGCAAGCGTGAATGTCCGGTTGGTGTTGACATGGCGCGCATGAAAGTGGAGGTAACGGCCCTGCGTACGGCTGCAAAGGGCTTGTCCCTGCATGACAGGCTGATTGCTTTTCTGCCTGACTATGCACCATATGCGGCGCGTATTGCGTCATTTGCCAATCTACTGCAATCCGTTTGGCGGCATGTGCCGCTTCTTGCTCCCCTTGTGGCGCGGATTACCGGTTTTACCGCCCGCCGCGCCTTGCCGAAATGGCAAGCTCGGCCGTTTGGTGCGGGCGATGTTGCTGACGCGCCTACGGGTGGTGGACAGCCGGTTGTTCTGTTTGCCGATACGTTCAATCGCTATTTTGAGCCGGAGAATCTGCGCGCAGCCTGCCGCGTCCTTGCGGCAGCTGGCTATGATGTGTTTGCCCCTGTTCCCGAAAACCGGCGGCCACTCTGCTGTGGGCGGACCTATCTGTCGGCTGGCGTGGTTGATCGTGCCCGCGCTGAGGCGCAGCGTCTTGTGGCCACTCTGCACCCGTTTGTTGCTGCGGGCATTCCGATTGTCGGGCTGGAGCCGTCCTGTACTTTGGCGCTGCGGGATGAGGTGCCGGCATTGCTTGACAGCCCGGAGGCCAATGCAGTCGCTGGCGCGGTCCGTACGTTCGAGGAATTGCTGGCCGAGGATCGCCCGGATTTGGGAATTGCCGGGTCTGGACAGACAGTCATGCTGCATGGGCATTGCCACCAGAAAGCCTTTGATGTGGTAAAACCAGTGGAAGAGGTGCTTGGCGAGCTTGCCGGGCTTAAGGTTGAGCCGATTGAGACCTCCTGCTGTGGGATGGCGGGTGCCTTTGGTTATGGTGCTGACACATATGACGTATCGATGAAAATGGCCAATGCCAACCTCTTGCCTGCCATTCGCAGTGCCCCAGCGGATGCGTTGATCGCCGCTGACGGCACATCCTGCCGGTGTCAGATCATGGATGGCACGGGCCGTGAGGCGGCGCATGTTGCGGTTTTACTGGATAGGTTGATGCACCAGCCGCGGTAACGGGCCATTTTGATATTGCCGAAATTCATGAACTAGGACAGGCTGGACCATCATAGGCAATGGAGGGCCTCATGGATAAGCTGACCTGTGAAGAATGCGGGACAAGTTTCAATTGCGGTGCACCGCCTGGCAAGGATCATTGCTGGTGTATGGAGTTGCCCAATCTGCGGCAAAATTTTGACCTTGCCGGCAAATGTGTCTGCCCTGACTGTATGACCCTTGGCACCGCTAAGGAAATGACGAAGGCACGAAAAGTCAGGCGTAAACAAAGGCAAAATTCGGCAGTACGTGTGGCGCGCTAGCCACCTCCAAGGACACTAAAGGCTGATTTTTCTTTTGCCGCCCAGAATGGCGAACCGCTGCAGGAACTGGCTGGCTGCCTCGGCTGGGGCGCGGGAGCGGATGCGCAGGGTTGCGGGCGTTCCGCGTGGTTTTGGAAAGATTTTGCTGGCTTCTTGTTCGGTGAAACCAGCCAATTGTGTTGCTTCAAGCCAGGCAGCCATCCGGTCAGCACGTTTGATTGTTTTTTTCACGTAATCGGGCAGTGTTGCCGGTAACCCAAAGCGGATATGTACGGCCGCCTCAAGCCGTGCTTCGATGTCTTTGTAGCGATCACCAAGCACCCCCTTGAAGGGTGTGATCATATCGCCGATCACATATTCTGGCGCGTCATGCAGCAGAGTGGCAAGCTGCCATTTCTGATCGAGATTAGGGGCGATCGAAATCACGAGCTTTTCGACAAGCACCGAATGCTGGGCAACGGAGAAGGGATATTTGCCCTTCGTCTGGCCGTTCCACCGGCTAACCCGGGCCAGCCCATGGGCAATGTCTTCGATCTCGATATCCATCGGCGAAGGGTCGATGATGTCAAGGCGTCGCCCACTCAGCATCCGTTGCCATGCGCGGCCTGTGGCAGTGACTTTTGGTGAGTTTGATGAGGATGACTTTGCCTTTGAAACCATCGTCACACTGTGCCTTATACGATGCCAATGTTTCAAGCCCTGAACGGCGTGGTGGCTTGCCTTTTCACGGGTTTGCTGTATCACCTTAGAGACGCATGACACGCCATCAACAGATACCTCTCATTCTGTCCGAAGCAGACGCAAATGGATTTTTTTGAAACTCAGGAAAGATACCGCAAACGCGAAATGCGTGGCTGGTTGTTGCTGTTTTTTCGTACCGGCGTTGTTGCCGGTGTTCTTTGGCTTGGCTGGTTGTGGGGCCATGCGGAGCAGACAAGTCTACAGGCTGAGGCCGATCTTGTGATCTATGAGAACAATTTGAGGATTACCGCGCTGAGTGCTGAAGTGCAGTCATTACAGCGGCTTTTGGCTGAGGCCGAGGCGCACCGCAAAACGGTCGAGCTCACCGAGGGTAACAAGGCCGAACTACAGCGCATCGTGACCAAACAGATTGCCCGCGGGGTTGAGCCGGAACAAATTCTGCAATCAGTTCAGGGGCTTGGCAAGCCATCCAATTGCCGGGAGGTTGATCGCCAGAACATTGCCGTGGCTACCCCGCTATATGCGGGGCCTGAGTCAAAACTCTCGCTGTTTGAGGGGGGACTTAATCTGCATATCGAGGGTGAAACCGGCAAGAAGGCAGCCCGGGAGTCGCCTTGGTTCGACCCGTCACTGCCAATCAAAGTGCGGCAGGTGTTCCTGAATGGCCAGAAGATTTCCAGCGGGATGCTCCCGCTTGAAGCAATCATTCCTGCTGAGCAGTGGCTGCTGAAACTGCGCTTCGAGAAATCCGATCTGCGTGGATATGTGCGGGTGATCGTCTCCAGTTGCACATTGCGCTAGCAGCTCTCAACCTTTGATAACAGGACGCCCCAGCTCAAAGAAGTCATTGATGTTGGCATAGTCTCTGTATCCCATGCGGGCGACTGGCGCAAGCAGCGCATAGCTGATCTTGCCGTCAACAATAACGGACTCGTCAACGAAAATGCCGGTGACCGTTCCTAGGATTGCTGTGTAATGACCGCCGCGGTCGTTGGCTGGCAGAGTGATGGTCTGCAAAAGCGTACATTCAAGCGCCGCCGGCACCTCGCCGACATGCGGCACATTCACGGTTGTGCCCGGGATCATCCGGAGCCCGGCGGTGGTGAATTCATTCTCGCCATAGGGGTAATCACCCGAACTGACATTCATCGCCTGCACCTGATTGGCGCCAACAATGTTCACCGTAAAGGCGCTGGTCTCGGTGACATTACGCAATGTGTCCTTCTGGTGGTTCGGGCCGGATGCCTGCACCGAAAAAATAACAATTGCCGGGTCAG
>ERZ802821.1377-NODE-1377-length-12724-cov-53.0293_pt1 | contig 12724 bp, 9 predicted proteins | sample MGYA00345648_ERZ802821 | MGnify/ENA primary metagenome ERZ802821 (study PRJEB30503, sample SAMEA104212357) | marine metagenome | biome: Westerlies Biome; feature: [SRF] surface water layer (ENVO:00010504) within the epipelagic zone...; material: water... | reverse complement strand
AAGGCCATCCATCGTGCGCTGATCAAGAGGTTGTAGGGGTGAAGAGGTTTCTCATCTCGCTGGGGTGAGCCCAGCCCGCTTTGCAGACAAAGGTCGAGGTAGACCTCCAGAAGTCCTGACCCGGACCACGCCGGCAATGGCTTGATGCTGATGCTGTGTTCAAGGCTGTCCATGGGCCTCGAGCTGGTCGCATTCAGTAGATGCTGCTCAAACCAGGCTTCACGCGGGCAAAGCCGACCCCCCGTCTTCCGTGGCAACAGCTGCAGATGTCGATGCGGTTGGCTGGCTCCGGCTTGAGGACCGCTGTTGAAGAACCAAAGCCCACCGGTGTCCTGGTTCACCTGGCAGACCGCAGTCCAGTCCACCAACGACAACCAGCCCACTTGGGGTTGCCAGCTCTGGCTGATCAGCAGCATGTGGCCCAGTTGCACTGGATATTTGTTGAGGATGAGCACGTGCTCGTTACCGACGCGCGTCAGCTCGAGGCGCTGATCCCAGGGGCGGAAGGGATTCGGTTTCGGACCGGCTGCCCTGAGGTGCCGGGGAGGGGCACCCACCAGGTGGCGAATCTCGAAGCCGCTGTCACCCTTACCGGGCCAGGTTTCGATATCAGTACTCAGTGGCCGAAGGGCGCCATTCTCGAGAGCCTCCTGGCTGCGTTGCAGTGCCAGCTTGTTCAGTCCCTCGGCGACCATCGCGACGGAATTGGTCATGGAGATCGCGGTGATCGTAGGCGGGAGCTTCGTTCTGTTCGCTAGACGTCATGGAGTGGAACTGTTCGATCGATGACGACCCTTGGCGGCAATGCTTGGACGGGTCTGGCCCTGGTGGTTGGCACTGGCGGAATTGGTTCAGCCATCACGGCGCGCTTGAAGCAGCAGTGCCCGGGCCTCAGGGTGATCACCGCTGGACGGCAAGGACCGCCCGTCCAAGACCTGTCTCTCGACCTTGAACGTGACGCTGATCTTGAGGCCTTAACGGATTGTTTGCGCGCGGAGGCTGGTGACCTGCGGTTGGTGGTGAATGCCACGGGCCGATTGCATGGTCCGGGCCTTGTTCCTGAAAAGCGACTTCGACAGGTGGAGCGCAGCGCCCTGATGGAGCAGTTCACGATCAACGCGATTGCGCCGGTGTTGCTTGCTCGAGCGGTGGAACCGCTGTTGGGACGTGATCGCCCCCTCCATTTCGCCAGCCTCAGTGCCCGCGTTGGCAGCATTGGCGATAACCGCAGTGGCGGCTGGTACAGCTACCGAGCAGCCAAGGCAGCCCAGAACCAGTTGCTTAAATCCCTCTCCATTGAATGGCGTCGTCGCTGGCCACTCGCCACAGTGACGCTTCTGCATCCAGGTACGACGGACACGGCCCTGTCCAAACCTTTCCAAACCTTCGTTCCACCTGAGAAGTTGTTCACACCGCAGCGGGCGGCAGAGCAGCTTGTGGATGTGCTTCTCGCCCAGGGACCGGAGGATTCAGGAGCGTTTCTGGCTTGGGACGGTCAACCGATCGATTGGTAAGCGTGCTCCTTCAGCTGATCAAGACTCACCACGGACAGAGCGGTGTTTTCGGTCGCTTCGAGGGACACCAGGGGCGCCATGCCGTCGTCGTAGGCCTGCTTCCAACGCGGAGCACACACGCACCAATGATCACCTGGCTTCAGTCCAGGGAACTGAAAGGCAGGGACGGGTGTTGACAGGTCGTTTCCCTGCGCCTTGCTGTAGCGGAGAAAGGCTTCGGTCATGACGCAGCAGATGCTGTGCTGGCCGAGGTCGCTGGGATCGGTCTGGCAGGTCCCGTTTCGATACCAACCGGTCATCGGTGAGCAACCGCACACCTGCAGAGGCTTCCCGAGAACGTTGAGAGGGGCAGAAGGTGCTGTTGAGCTGGCCATCCGGACAGGAATCACAGGAGGAGTCTGCCGAAGGAGTGGCACATTTTGACGTCAGACAGTTGACGAACCCCTGGGGGAACGCGGTAAAGGTCATTCAGTCATGTCCACTCGATGGATTGGGAGTTCACGGAAGACGCTGCGTTCCTGGCGCTCTGCGATGCCTTTCGCGAGAGCGGTGAGAGCTCAGCGATTGAGTTCCTGGCCAACGGGGAAGGGGCCTTTCACTTCCAGGACCTGGCCCAGAACGCCGCCGGTGAAGGAATCGACCTCAGTGAGTCGAATGCTCTGGAGGAGTTCCAGCAGGAGGTGATCGACACCATGGAGAAGCTCTGTCAGGGGTGAACCCAACAGAGCCTGGGGCCGTTCAACTCCCGGATCAGCCGAAGTAGAAGGCAATCTCCTTGTCCTTCAGACCGTCCCAACCGGCATCGAGCAGTCGTTGGTTCAGGCTTTCCCGGTCGAAGTGCTTCGCTCCGGTCTTCACCACCCGGTTGCGCATGGACTTGAGCACGCCACTGCGGGCGCGCTGGCTTTCCAGGTCCATGACTTCGTTGTAGAGCGCCAGCATGGGGGCTGGGATCGGGGAACCATCGAGATCAACACCCGCCTTGATGGCGGCATCCACGCCATCGGGTCCGGCAATCGCCATGGTCTGCTGAAAAGGGCGATTCAGGTTATGCGCTGAAGTAGCGGGCCTTGCTGTGCAGCGCCACCAGTGCCGTCGTGCTCTGCTCGGGGGACAGCTGGTCGCTGGCATCCATCGACAGACCAATGCGGTCTGCTCCGAGCCAGGAGAGTTGCTGGCGTGAATCGGCCACGTTCGGGCAAGCGGGGTACCCAAAGGAGTAGCGACTGCCTCGGTAGCGCTGGGCCAAGACATCCCGCAGTGGCATGCCGTCCGGATCAGCAAAGCCAAGTTCGCGGCGGATGCGGGCGTGGACCCATTCCGCCATCGCTTCGGCCATCTGAACCGCCAGTCCGTGGAAGTAGAGGTAATCGCTGTATTGATCGCCCTTGAACAGCTCCTGGGCTACCTCACTGGCCTTGTCTCCCATGGTCACCGCCTGCATCGGCAGGACATCGGCCGGACGCCCGTCCGCTGTTATGTCCTGAAAGAAGTCAGCAATGCAGTAGCGGTTGCCGGAGCGCTGGCGTGGAAGGTCGAAACGGCCAAGCTCAGTCTCTCCACTGGCATCAAAGACCCTCAGGGCATTGCCGTCGCGACCGACCGGGAAATATCCGTAGGCCGCCCTTGGGGTGAGCAGCGATTCCTGCAGGCATCGATCCATCCACTGCTGCAGAACCGGTTCAGCCTTCTCCTTCAACATCGCGTCGTACTCATCCCGCGATTGTTGCTGGGTTTTGCGCAATTGCCACTGACCGGCAAACAGGGCGTTGCGATCAAGAAAGCCGAACACCTCTTCAATGTCGACGTCTGCTTCTGTGATGACAACTGATCCCAAGAATGGGGCTGTGGGTGTTGGCTCCGCCGGCACGGCTTCGGATCGATCGGTCGTAACCGGCAGCTGTGGGGATGGTGCGTCCTGCTGTGACTTTTCCTCAGCAGTGGAGCGTTCAACGGGCGACGATTCAGTTTCCTCATCAAGGCCAACACCGCTTGGGGCATCGGTTATGAAGCCCTCAAGGTTGTTCCAGTTGTCATTGCCCTTGGCATCCATCAGGGCATCCATGAAGCGCAGATCAGCGAAGGCATCACGGCCATAGATGACCTTTCCGTTGTAGACCTCGCGGCAATCCTTCTGAACAAAGCGAGGTGTCAGGGCGGCCCCGCCAAGGATGACGGGAACATCGATTTCGGCATCGTTGAACGCCTTGAGGTTGTCCTTCATGAATGCCGTGGACTTCACCAGCAGACCACTCATGGCGATGCAATCAGCCTGGTGTTCGTGCTGGGCTTCCACAATCGCTTCACAGCTTTGTTTGATGCCGAGATTGACCACCTCGTAGCCGTTGTTGGTGAGGATGATGTCAACCAGGTTCTTGCCAATGTCGTGGACATCGCCCTTCACGGTTGCGATCAGGAACTTGCCCTTGCTCGTGCTTTCGCCTTCTGCTGTCTCCATATGAGGCTCCAAATAAGCCACAGCAGATTTCATCGTCTCGGCGCTTTGCAGCACGAAGGGGAGCTGCATCTGGCCGCTGCCGAACAATTCACCCACCACCTTCATGCCGTCAAGCAGGAAGGTGTTGATGATCTGCAGGGGCGGATAGGACTGCAGCGCCTCGTCAAGGGAAGGCTCAAGGCCGATACGCTCTCCATCAATAATGTGCTGCTTGAGCCGTTCTTCAATCGGCAGATCGGCCAGCGAGGGGCCTGAAGCCCTGGCTTCCTTGGCGCTGACGCCCTCGAACAGCTTGGTGAGTTCGGTGAGCGGGTCGTAAACGCAGATTCCATCGTCGAAGCGACGGTTGTCGTTGATCAGATCACGGCACACCGTCTGGTGCTCTTCAGTGATCTTGATCAGCGGCAGAATTTTGGCAGGGCTGACGATAGCTGCATCCATGCCGGCTTCACAGCAGTCATGCAGGAAGACGGAGTTGAGCGTGATCCGGGCTGCGGGCGAGAGACCGAAACTGACGTTGCTGACCCCCAGCACCACGTGAACCCCGGGGAGGTTTTCACGGATCATGCGAATGGAGTCGACGGTGGCCTTGGCATTGAGCCGGTCTTCCTCGATGCCGGTGGAAATCGGCAGCGCCAGGGGGTCGTAAAAGATTTCATGGGCCGGGATGCCGAACTCCAGGGCATCGCGATAGGCCCGCTGGGCGATGGCGAACTTTTTCTCGGCCGTGCGAGCCATGCCGTCTTCATCGATGGTTCCCACCACCACACCAGCGCCGTAGCGGCGAGCCAGCTCCAGCACCTTGAAGAAGCGTTCGTCCCCGTCCTCGTAGTTGGTCGAGTTGAGGATGCACTTACCCCCTGCAACCTTGAGGCCAGCCTCCATTTTCTGCCACTCGGTGGAGTCGAGCATCAGTGGCAGGTTGACGTTGGTGACCAGACGGCTCACCAGCTGATGCATATCCTTCTCGCCATCGCGACCGACGTAGTCGACGTTGACGTCCAGAACGTGGGCGTTTTCCTTGACCTGACCCCGGGCCACGGACACCAGACCGTCCCAGTCCTCTTCGGCCAGCAGTTCGCGCACCTTGCGGCTGCCACTGGCGTTGAGCCGTTCCCCGATGATCAGGAAGGAGTTGTCCTGTTGGTACGGGGTAACCCCGTAGATCGATGCCGCAGCCGGTTCGTAGTTGAGGGCCGGACGGACGTCCGCATCGGAGCCAGCCCCGTGGCGTGAGCTGCGTTGGGCCGGTTTGAGTTCCGCCGCGAGCTCCGCCAGCGATCCGATGTGACTCGGGGTGGTGCCACAGCAACCACCGATCACCTGCACGCCCAGATCTTCAACGAAGTGCATCAGCTGCATCTTCAGTTCCACTGGAGTGAGCCGGTAGTGAGCCACGCCACCAACGTTTTCAGGCAGACCGGCGTTGGGAATGCAGCTCACCGTGAACGGGGAGTGCTCGGAGAGGTAGCGGATGTGCTCCTTCATCTGCTCCGGACCGGTGGCGCAGTTGAGCCCGAGAATGTCGATCGGAAACGGCTCAAGAATCGACACCACGGCAGCGATGTCCGTGCCGACGAGCATCGTTCCGGTGGTTTCCATGGTCACGGACACCATCAACGCCCGCCGCTCACCGGTGGCTGCAAACGCTTCTTCAATGCCCTGCAGCGCGGCCTTGATCTGCAGCACGTCCTGGCAGGTCTCAACGATGAACAGGTCAACATCGCCGGCAATCAGTCCTTCGGCCTGTTCCCGGAAGGAATCGCGCATCGTGTCGAAGTCGATGTGCCCCAGGGTCGGCAGCTTGGTGGTGGGTCCCATGGACCCAGCCACGAAGCGGGGCTTCTCAGGGGTGCTGAATTCGTCGGCCATTTCTCGGGCCAGTTCCGCCGCCCGTTTGTTGAGTTCAAAGGCCTTGTCTTCAAGGCCGTACTCCGCGAGAACGATCGAGGCGGCTCCAAAGGTGTCTGTTTCGATCACATCGCAGCCCACTTCGAGGAACTGACGATGCACCGCTTTCACCGCCTCGGGTTTGGTGACGGCCAGATTTTCGTTGCACCCCTCCAACTCAGGGCCACCGAAATCCTCGGCGGTCAGGTCGAGGCCCTGGAGGCTGGTGCCCGTGGCCCCGTCAAACACCAACACGGGCCGTTCCGGCCCGTTGAGGTGATCCAGGAAGCGGGAGTTGGTGAGTTGCCGGGATGCCTGCGCTACCACCATGTCTTCCGATCCTTGTTGAGCCTGATCTTAGGAAAAGCTCAATGCGAACCTCACGCGATCGGGATTCGGGTCACCCAGTGTTCATAGGCCGGATCTCGCCCTTCGGTGATCGCCACCAACCGCGTTTTCAGAGCATTCATCACCGGTCGATCCGTGTTCATCTGCGTTGATTCGATCTGGCGGATCGGTGTGATCTTCGCTGCCGTGCCGGTGAGGAAGACCTCATCGGCGATGAACAGCTCTGTTTTATCCACAGGGCGTTCCACCACAGGAATCTGCATGGCCTTGGCCAGTTCGATCACGCTTGCCCGGGTGATGCCCTCAAGAATGTCCTGGTCAACGCCTGGTGTGATCAGCTGACCGTCTCGAACCAGGAACAGATTCATGCCGCTGGCTTCGCTGATCTTGCCGCGACTGTTCAACAGCAGAGCTTCGTCGAATCCGCTCTGGACGGCCTCTGTCTTGGCCAGAGAACTGGTGATGTAGGCACCAGAGATCTTGCCGCGCAGGGGGAGGGAACGGTCCTCCTGTCGCGTCCAACTGCTGATTCGGCAACTGACGCCGTCCGGTGAGAGGTAATCCCCCAGCGGCAACCCGTAAATCAGGAAGTCGGTCTCGATGTCGTGCAACCGCGGCGCGATGCCGAGATCACTGGTGTAGACGAACGGTCGCAGATAAATGGGTTGCTGCGGTTTGTTCGCCTGCAGCATCGCCGTCAACGCTTCGAGAATCGTTGCTTCGCTCAGATCAGTGAGCAACAACCGTGCGCTCTGGCTTAATCGCCGTGCATGGCGATCGGCACGAAACAGCAGCATCGTTCCGCTGCTCTGCGGATCAGGAATGGCGCGCATGCCGCCGAACGCACCTGTGCCGTAATGAAGGGCATGGGTTGCGATGGAGATCCTGGCCTCCTCGAAAGGCACGCACTGACCCTGAAACCAGGCGTAGGGCAGGAACTGATGCATCGCTGGGGGAAACCCGATCGTTGAATCTTCTCACCACCGGCTGCCGCGCAAGGAGAATGACGTCATGCACCGTCTTGCCAGTTGCCCGGGCATTGATCCTCCCGAGGATGTGGTGCTCGTTGAGCAACCCCCGGCGGATGTTCTGCTTCTCTCCAGTGCAGGGACCGACCTCAGCTGCCTTGAAGCGGTGGTGCAGGCCTCCCCGGACTGGAGCAGCCGAATCAGGGCTCTCCATCTCGACAACCTCAGTCATCCGGCCCAGCTCGACCACTACCTCGCTTCCACCGCGACCCAGGCTCGTTTGATCGTGGTGCGCCTGCTCGGCAGCCGCGGCCACTGGAGTTATGGGTTGGAGCAGCTCCAGCGCTGGAGTGACGAAGGCGCCGATCGACAACTGCTGGTGCTGGCTGGAACGGTTGATCAGCAGGGGGATCTGCATGGGATCGGCACCGTGGTGCCCGCACTTGCGGATCGTCTTGCGGCCCTGCTGCGGGAAGGGGGCGAGACCAACATGGCCAGGCTGCTCGACGCCATTCAGGCACTGCTGAACGGAACGCCACCGGACAGCGAGGAGATCGAGGTGGCACCCCTGGCCGATCCCTTCCCCTGGGACTGGCAGGACGATCCTGGTGCCACCGTTGGAGTGGTTCTCTACCGCGCCCAGTTACAGGCCGGGGACACCGCTCTGGCGCAGCACCTCAATCAGGCCCTGCGGGAGCGTGGCCTTCGGCCTCGTCTGATCTGGGTGAGCAGCCTGAGGGACCCCGCCGTCCAGGCCGGAGTTCTCGATCTTCTCCGCAGCCAGGGCGCTCAGGTGGTGATCACCGGAACGGCCTTCGCCTCCGTCACCACGGAGCAAGCCGGCCTCGGCAGTGCCCTTTGGGACAGCCTGGACCGACCGGTGCTGCAGCTGCTGACCGCCGGCACCAGCCGGGAGCGTTGGCAGCAGTCCAGCCGTGGCCTGGACCCCATAGACCTGTCGCTGCAGGTGGTGATGCCGGAACTGGACGCCAGAGTCACCACCCGCCCATGCGCATTCCGGCAGGCACGCCCCCCCCTCGGCGGTCTCGCCACGGCGATCACGACGCAGCAACCGGATCGGGACGGCATCAACTGGCTGGTGGAGCACGCAGCACGCTGGATTGATCTCCAGGACACGCCTGCCGAGCATCGGCGGGTGGCCATGGTGTTGGCCAACTATCCGGTGCGGGATGGGCGTGTGGCCAACGGGGTTGGGCTGGATACTCCGGCCAGCGTGGTCAACATCATCGGTTGGCTGGCCGATGCGGGTTATCAACTCGGCGAGCAGCCCATACCGTCCAACGGCGATCGATTGATTGCGTCGTTGCTGGCAGGACGCACCAACTCAGCCGAAGGCCGTCACCGTCAACCCCTAGATCACCTGCCGCTGGAGGCCTACCAAGCCTGGTGGGACACCATTCCAAGCGAGGCCAAAGCACGGATCGTCAGCCGCTGGGGAGAGCCGCAGCAGGCCTGTGATCTCGATGGGGAGCGTGGGTTTGCCATTCATGGTTTGCGCTATGGCCATCTGGTGGTGCTGCTGCAGCCGGACCGGGGCTATGACCCGGATCAGATCGCTGATCTGCATTCGCCGGACCTGCCGCCACCGCACCGCTACCTGGCTCAGTACCTGTGGTTGCGAGAGGTCCATGGCAGCCAGGTGATGGTGCATGTGGGCAAGCACGGCAGTGCTGAATGGTTGCCGGGCAAGGGGGTCGGTCTCAGTGCGGCCTGTGGCCCCCATCTCGCCCTTGGTGCGTTGCCGCATCTCTACCCCTTCATCGTCAACGACCCAGGGGAGGGATCCCAGGCCAAACGCCGGGGCCATGCGGTGGTGCTGGATCACCTCACCCCACCCTTGGGCCGCGCCGGTCTGCACGGCGGCCTTCAGAAACTTGAGGGACTGCTGGATGAACTGGTGGAAGCCCGACAGCTCGGTGGTGAGCGCACCCAGGTGTTGGAAACCCAGGTGCTCAGCACCCTTCAGGATCTGGACTGGCCAGGGATCCCGAGCCGACGAGAGCTGAAGCAGCACCCGGAGCGACTCAACAGCTGTCTTGACCAGGCGGAAACCTATCTCTGCGAGTTGAAGGAGTCGCAGATCCGCACGGGTCTGCATCGCTATGGCCAGTGCCCAGACGACGCTGCCATGACCGAGCTGCTGATGGCCTTGGCGCGTCCACCGTTGCAGGGTCAGCCTGGCCTGACGCAATTGATGGCCCGGGAAGCTGGGTTGGAATTCGACCCCTGGTGTCAGGAGGACGGAGAACCCCTCGATCCAGCTGACCGCGTGCGATTGGCAGCGCTCGGTTGCCAGCGCTGCCGCCGGGTGGGGGATGGCAGCGCGTGGTTGGAGCAGCAGGCCTTGTTGATCCTCAGACAGCTCGTGCACCACGAGCAGGCCGTGGATCTGGCAACACCCTTTCGATCACTGGTGGAGACATCAGCGCCCCTGAGGCAACGCTGCCTGGAGCTGTGGAAACGCTTGAAGGGTTGTGACGAAGCAGAACGTCAGGGGCTGATGCGGGGTCTGGAGGGCCGCCGCATCGCTGCTGGTCCCTCTGGGGCCCCCAGTCGTGGCCGGCCGGATGTGCTGCCCACCGGTCGTAATTTCTATTCCGTGGATCTCCGTGGGCTGCCGACGGAGGCGGCATGGGACCTGGGCCGCCGTTCCGCCGAACGCTTGCTGGATCTGCATCTTCAGGATGAAGGTGAACCCCTGCGTCACCTGGCTCTGTCGGTGTGGGGGACCGCCACGATGCGCAATGGCGGTGAAGACATCGCCCAACTGCTGGCGCTGATCGGCGTCCGCCCCGTCTGGGATGGCCCCAGCCGGCGTCTGGTGGATCTGGAGGTGATCCCTGCTGATCTCCTGGGGCGACCTCGGGTGGATGTGGTGTTGCGGATCTCCGGTTTGTTCCGGGATGCGTTCCCGCAGTTGGTGAGCTGGGTGAACCAAGCACAGCAGATGGTGGCCTTGCTGGAGGAACCAGAGGAGATCAACCCTCTGGCCAGCCTCACCCGTCGTGATGGCCCGCAAGGACGAATCTATGGATCCGCCCCCGGCGCCTATGGCGCTGGCTTGCAGGCCCTGATCGACAGTGGTGCCTGGGAGTCGCGCAGGGATCTGGGTGAGGCCTTTCTGTGCTGGAGCCAGTGGCGCTACGACGGTTCAGCGGAGCCCGTTGCCGATCGCTCCGGTCTGGAGCAGGCCCTGTCGTCTGTTCAGGTTGTGCTCCACAACCAGGACAACCGCGAGCATGATCTGCTCGATTCCGACGATTACTACCAGTTTCACGGTGGCCTCAGTGCTGCAGCCGAGCAGGTGTCCGGTCAGCGTCCCCAGTTGTGGTTCGGTGATCATTCACGCCGCGAGCGCCCCCGACTGCATCGGCTGGAGAAGGAACTGGACAAGGTGATGCGCAGCCGCATGCTCAATCCCCGTTGGATCGAAGGGATGCAGCAGCACGGGTACAAGGGTGCGTTTGAGATGGGGGCGAGCCTGGATTACCTGTTCGCCTACGACGCGGCGACCGACCGCGTCCCGGACTGGTGCTACGGAGCACTGTGCGATCGCTGGCTGGCGGATCCCGTGAACCAGACCTTTCTCAGCGATCGCAACCCCTGGGTACTGCGGGACATGGCAGAGCGACTGCTCGAAGCGTCCAATCGAGGTCTATGGACGGGCGCCAACGAGAATCAACTTGCTTTGCTGAAGGAATTGATCAGCAGCAGTGAAGCAAGGATCGAACGCGGTGCCCTTACTTGTTGAGGTCCCGAACCATCTGGCGGAAGGGATCGATGGACCCTGGCTTGGATGAAGCTGCGGCCTGGCCGACCTTGGCTTGAGGGGCTTCCTCCGCTTTGAAGATCTCCTTACGAGCGACGGGTGCAGCGTTCGCGGCAGCAGGCGTGTTCACGGAGGTTACGGCCGTTCCGCGCAGCCGCTTGTTCATCTCTTCAGTGGTGACCTGTTCGGCGAAGGTCTTTTTCACAGGCTTGGGAATGCCCGCCGTCAGATCAATCGACTCCTCTTTCTTCGCCGAGTCGCCAAGACCTTCACTGCGTTTATCCAGGGATTCGGTTTCCGCGGCCACCGTCATGATCTGTTCCTTCGTGCCGGGGCTGTCGACGGTGCCTGGGAAGGTGCGGCGAATTGTCTTTGACTCGCGCATGTAATTCACATCTCCCAGGGAGGAGGAGGAATCAGCATCCAGGAAGAATTCGGCCGGCTTCGCCTTGGCTGGCTTGCGTGGCTTGATCGTGTTGTCGGAATCCTGCGAGTCCTTTTTCAGCAGACGATCAAAGAAGCCCATGTCGACCGGAACTGAGATGGGATGAACTTAGCGGCCACCAAGGTCGATTCCGTGACTGTCGGTGCCACACGTACGCAAAAGGCCAAGGTTGGCCAGTTGGCGGTCGATGGCCTCACAGATCATTGGGCTGGGTGCCCACACCGTCTGCATGTCGTAGTCGTACCAGGCTTCACCACCGTCAAACCCAAGTCGAGCGGCCTCATCGATCAGCACGTCATGGCCAAGTCGATAGCGGGCTGGATGCGCCAGAACAGCCAGACCCCCTGCGGCGTGAATCGCCTTAACCACCGCGTCAGCCCGTAGGGCCTCTCCCACCACGGCATCGCCGCGGTTGTAGGGCTCCAGGGCCGCATGCCCTGGTTCAAACCCCAGTGCCAGCACATGAACAAGGCATCCCTTGAGCAGGCAGCTGATCTCCATACCGGTCCACAACGTCGGCACCACGGCCCCCGCATCCCGTTGTGCCTGGAGCCAATCCGCCATCGGTTGAAAGGCCCGTGCGCTGTGGTGATCAGTCACGGCCAGATGGGAGAGCCCACGCTCTGATGCCTGGCGGATCAGCTCAAGGGGCTCCAGGCTGCCGTCACTACAGATCGTGTGGCAGTGGAAGTTGAGGGAGCCCGGGCAACTCTCGGGTCCGACATCAGCCAGAACGGAACGGAGTGGATGGCTCATCTCAGCTTCCTGTGACGGCCTGGGCTTCCGCCCGCAGGCGTCGCCAGCGGGCATAGAACTGAATGGACGCTGCCATGAACACCACCAACGCCACGATGAACCACGTGGCGGCACCGGTCGGGAACTGGTTTTTGAACACCACCAGCATCACCACAATCACCAACAGCAGCGTCGGCAGTTCATTGAGTGCCCGCAGCTGCTTTCCGCTCCATCGACAGGTTCCCGCCTGCAGCTGCCCCATGAGTCGATAACAAGCCACGTGATAGGCCAGAAGAGCGGCCACGAAGCCCAACTTGGCGTGCATCCAGCCCTGCTGCAGCCAACTTGGCTGGGCCACCAACAAGCCGATGGCCATGGACACTGCCACCACCATCCCCGGCGTCGTGATGATGTTGGCAAGGCGTTTCTCCATCAGGCTGTACTGATCGCGGAATGGCTGCTGCAGATCCTCTGCCAGCTCAGCCGTTTCGACGTGATAGATGAACAGCCGCACCAGGTAGAACAATCCGGCGAACCAGACGACGACACCAACGATGTGAAGCGTCTTGAACCAGA
>ERZ802821.1376-NODE-1376-length-12726-cov-30.8886_pt1 | contig 12726 bp, 9 predicted proteins | sample MGYA00345648_ERZ802821 | MGnify/ENA primary metagenome ERZ802821 (study PRJEB30503, sample SAMEA104212357) | marine metagenome | biome: Westerlies Biome; feature: [SRF] surface water layer (ENVO:00010504) within the epipelagic zone...; material: water... | reverse complement strand
AAATCAATTCCATTCACCTCGGTTTTCTTCTCATTAAAATAAGAAGTGCTCACCGCAATCAATTCTCCAAATTGATTTCTGGTAATGCTCGCTGCAAAGGGATCGTTATTCAGCAAAACTTGCGGGCTCTCTACCTCAATTCGATTTTTATAATCAATCGCCCAATAATCTATCGTTAAATCTAACTCACTGGAAAGACTCCAAATAAATCCAAGGCTAGTATTTTTAGAAGTAGCTGGTTTTAAATCTGGATTACCCAAAAGAGCAAGGCGCACAAATGGAGAATCATTAATATCTCTTACACTGCCTAATCGAATTTCTGATGAAAACATTTGCGCCATAGATGGAGTGGTGAATGAGGTACCAATTGAGGCCCTCAATAGAAAATTTTCTGAAGCTGAGTATTTGAAAGAGAATTTTGGATCAAATGAAGACTCATTCTCTAGTTTTTCATATCGTCCAGATAAAATGATGTCTAAATTTGATCCAAATTTTTGATTTGCTTCAAAGAAAATAGCTTGCTTATCACGGCTTGTATTAACATTTTTACCCCCACCTAAAAATATTAAATCTGCACCTTTGATTAACTTTCCACTTGCATCAAAAATTGCCCTGCTTCCTTCAGAATAGTTAATTTCTAAATCTTCAGAATTTAATTGAAAGCCAAGCGCAAAATTGATTTCATTTTTTTGACCGGTCAAAATGCCGTCAAGAGAAATGAGACTGCCAGTCTTAATGGAGGTCTCTGATCCTTTAATGTAATCAATTAAGCTAGCTGAATTTTCTAAAGGTGAAAATATATTCCATTGCTCATTGCCGTTAAGGCCTCCTTGACCAAGAATAGCAGCCTCAAACCTTGACTCGATGGTATCAGGACGCATGTGTTTGTTTTCGTGCTCGCTTGCTGTAAGCGATAATGCAAAATTCATACCCTCAGAGAGATCAAATTCTAAGCTATTGCTGAAATGATATTGTTTAATAGCCTTAGGCGAATTAGGAGATGGAAATGCAGAACCTAAGGGTCTGCCATACCACACAACTGGCACACCAAAGGGACTGCCACCTTGTCCAGGAAGCACTTGCTTGGATAAGTAGGCGAGTGCTGGGTAAGATGGAGATTGAGGATTGTCATTAACATCAATAGATGCCATTAACAAAGACATTGAATAAGTCATATTAGTAAATGGTCTTTCAAAATGAAGATAGCCTTTTGTATGATCTTCGTCATTCACAATATTGAACCTCTCGCCATATAAAAATTTACAGCGAGAACCATCTAATACACCTCCATTTTGAACACAATTGGGATCTGGAACTATCTGATCTTTGCTGTAGTTTCCAGCATAAGATCCAGTTTCAATTGAATCTGACTGAGTAACTTTGAAACTATTGCCAAGTCCGCTTAAACCAAACTCTGCTAGCTTTGGGATGCTAGAAGCATTCAATGGAGACTTATTTAAAAAACTCAGAGCAATGACATAGTTCCCACCAAAAGCATCACCTCCAAAAAGTGATCCTATGGAGTTATCTTTTTGACCATAATTGGTTGTCTTTTGACTGCCAACAGCTAAACGTATTCCGTTAAACTGTTGATAAGTTTGAAAATTGATCACTCCAGCAACTGCATCTGAGCCATATAAAGATGTAGCTCCATCTTTTAAAATTTCTATTTGCTCTAATGCAATCTCAGGAATAATATTTACATCAATGTAGCCCTCGCCATCGTTAGACGGTGTGCCAGCGTGAGTTTGACGTTTTTTGTTAATTAGAACTAACGTTGATGCATGATCAAGTCCCCTTAATGTGATCGCAGCCATTCCTTGATCAACACCATCCAAAGCATTAGTTTGAAAATGCGAGCCTGATGCTATGCTTAAGTATTTGCTAAGTTCTGCAACTGAAGATACACGTAAATTTTTAAATTCCTTGGCTGAAATAATATCAACTGGCAATGCACTGACTTTATTGGCATCTATATAGGAGGCAACCGAAATAACTTCCTCAGTTTCTGCAGTAAAAATTGAAGGAATTGCAAAGATTAAGATCAGAAGAGTATTTAAAAATTTATTAATCATAAAATTTAAGATTGATTTCTTACTAAATGATTATACTGATTTTATTTTTATATAAAAAAAAACGGGAGCAATATAAAAATTGCTCCCGTTTTTACGGTCTTTTTTGGTAAAAAATTAGAACGTTAAATTAAATCTAACTCCATAATTTCTTCCAGGCAAAGGAACCTCTTTTTTAACATATGAAGAGTGATTTCTTGCAACTTCATCGGTTAAGTTGTTTCCAAATATTGAAAGGGTTAACTTGCTCTGGTTGCCTAAGTCAAAACTTCTTGTTAATTTTGCATTCAACATCTCGTAAGCTGCTGTAGCAGTTTCACCCAAGCCAATATCATTTTGCTCTTCAACATCTTTAAGCATTAGTCCAAAAGTCATATCATCTTGGGAATACTTTAATTTATAGATGTTTCTAGCTGGATTGAGTCGGGGAATGTTACCACCGTTAGTAAATTCACCATTAATCTCATCTCTTCCAAAAGACAAAGTTAGCTCTCCTGAGGCTAAATCAAAAGTGTTACCAAATTCAATTTCATACCCATCAAGCTCAGCATCTTGTTGCAGATAATTTGCAAGAGTTAGTCCACCATGATCGTCATGACCTTCTTCATGCTCTTCGTCATGCTCTTCATGCTCCTCTTCTGTTTCATCTTGAAGATAAATGTAGTTATCTACATCATTAATAAATACTGAAGCTGTAGCAAAGAAATTGCCATTATTTATATTTACAGAAAGATCAATGTTGTTAGACGTTTCTGAATCTAGATTCACGTTACCAACTTCAAATCTACCTGTTGCTAAGTGCGCCCCATTCATGAACATTTCGATAGAAGATGGTGCTCTTTCAACAGATGCAAATCCTAAATTAACGTCAACAAAGTCATTGAGCTGTCTTCCAATATTAAAAGCAATACTTGAACTGTTAAAAGATTTGTCGTAGTAATCGACTTCCATTTCTTCATGCTCATCATGATGCTCTTCTTCATCGTGATCTTCGTCATGATGCTCGTCTTCGTCTTCGTCATGATGCTCTTCTTCATGAGCAGATGAGACTGAGCCTTTATTATCAATGGTGTCATATCTGACTCCGAAATCTACCTCAAAGTCATTAAAACTTCTGCTTAGATAATACCCAATCGTAACTTCATCTCTTGATGCAGGATTCATAAATGCTTCAGCGCCAAAAATTGATGTATCCTCATTTACTAAGTTCAATGAAAGTTTCTGAGAAACTAGGTCATTAGAAAGATCGAAAATGAAACCTGCTTCCGCAGAATCATTGGTAAAGGTTGTAGGTCCTTCAGAGTGACCTTCATGCTCATCATGGCCCTCTTCCTCATGCTCATCTTCATCATGATGCTCTTCTTCTTCATGCTCTTCTTCAGCATGTTGTTCTGTGAATGAGTACTCAGAATCTCTGAAAAAGAAGTCAACTGAGTTTACAAAATCAAAGCTATCAAGGCTCTGTGAGCCTTTGATGTCAAATTTATCAGATTGAGTATTAGTGAAAATTCTTTCTCCCTCATGCTCATCATGACCTTCTTCTTCATCGCCATGTTCATCGCCATGACCTTCGCCATGAAATGGAATGCCGTAAGAACTCTCAACACTTGAAATTGAGAATCCAAGATAGCCATTGTCATCAACAATGGAAGCACCAAATTTCATAGTTTCGGATTCAAAATCACTATTAGCTAAGAAACCTACGTTCTCTTCATGCTCTTCTTCGTGCTCATCATGATCTTCGTCTTCGTCATGATGCTCTTCCTCTTCATGCATAACCGCACCATTAGGAACGTCATAATTTCCCAGTGAAGTGTTTTTGTATGCAAAACTTACATTTAAATTATTGATATTGTCCTGAAAAAACAAAGTTTGGGTATCGCCGTCATTCACTGATTGAGTTTCAGCTCCAACTTTTAACATTTGCTCTACGTTTTCCATGGCAATTGAGTTGTCAACAACATTAATGATGCCGCCAATTGTTCCATTCGTATAAAGCAAAGATGAAGGCCCTCGCACAACTTCGATTTGTTGAGCATTGCCTAAATCAATATCATTAAAATGGTCGGCACCAAGCCCAGACACATCTCGATTTACCATTCCATTGTCAAGAATTTTTACTCTTGAGCCTGACATTCCTCTAATAATAGGTTGGCCAACTGCAGATCCATAATCAGCGGTTGATACACCCAAAAGGTCATCCAGAGTTTCTCCTAAGCTTTGGGTAGCCTCAGTAGAAATATCATCACCACTAACTATATGAATGGGATCTGAAATTTCACTTGAAGACTTATTTATAATAGATGAAGTTACAACAACTTCCTCCAAGGCTTGCAGTGAATGGAGTGAAAAAGCACCCAACATAAAGAGTGCGAATTTATTAATTTTCATAAGAACCTCCTAGAAAAAAATTAAAATTAAAAAAAATTATTTAAATTTAAATTTTTGGTGGCGCTTGTGAATAAAAAGGCTTACTTAATTGAAGATCAGGAGTTTTAGGGATCCCCTCGACTTCAATTGCAACGTAAGTTCTTTTAGTAGAATTTAAAGTAATCTCAATGTCTGCTGATATTTCATTATGACAAGTCAGACACTCAGATTGCTGATTAAACTCTAATGGACTTTCATCAATGTGTGCAAAGGAATGCAGTGATATACTTGCTAGAAAAAATAACCCAATAAATGAGATTACTTTTTTGTTAAGTCCAAAATCCATGGTCGGATGATATATCAACCGATTAGATTTTCAATACTCTAAATTAATAAAATGTACAAAGAAGCCATAAAAGATGCCATTTCAATGCATGAGCTGCCATCAAAATGGCAGCCAGATCTTCTAGCTGAAGCCCAAAAAGTAACTAAAAAAAAGAAGGCTGCAAAATACAGAAAAGATTTAAGGAATTTACCATTTGCTACGATTGATGGTGCGGACGCAAAAGATTTTGATGATGCTGTTTACTGCATTAAAAATGCTAGTGACTATAAGCTCTATGTGGCTATTGCAGATGTGTCTTTTTATGTTGAGTCGGGCTCAAAGTTGGACAATGAGGCTAAAAAACGAGGAACATCGATTTACTTTCCAGGAACAGTAGTTCCCATGCTGCCTGAGAGTTTATCCAATGGAATATGTTCATTAAGACCAAATGAAGATAGGTGTTCGATGATTTGCGAAATGACAATTGGTTTAGATGGCAAAAGGAAGAAATACAAATTTTACAGTGGTCTGATAAACTCAAAAGCGAGATTAACCTATAATCAAGTCGAAAATCATCTAAAAGATAAAGCATCGAAAATTAATGATGCAAAGGTTCGAAATTCAATAGATACGCTTAAATCTCTTACAAATTTAAGGTTAAAACTGCGCAATCAAAGAAAAGCATTAGAAATTAACCCCAAGGAAACAATTCTAGAATTAGGTAAAAATAAAGAAGTTAATAATATACGAATTAAAAAGTCTCTTTTCGCTCACAAGCTGGTTGAGGAATCTATGCTACTTGCTAATGAGTCTGCCGCAGAATTTATGCATGATCGCTTAGATCTTGGGGTATACAGAGTTCATGAAGATCCTGATCCCAGCAAGCTTGAAGCATTAAAAAATCATTTCAAGATATCAGCACAGATTGTAAAAAAATTATCCCCTTTAGAGGTTATTAATTCATGCCTTGCGGATGCTAACAAAAGAAATGATGACACGGGACAAATACTTGTGCTTCAAACTCTCGCAAGAGCAGAGTATTCAACAAATAATTTAGGGCATTTTGGATTACAACTTCAGCAATATTCGCATTTCACATCTCCCATCAGAAGATATCCGGATTTGCTTGTGCACAGACTCATTAACTCCTCGCTTGCTCATAAGAAAATAAAAACTAGGAAAAATGAGCTGCAAGATGAATGTGAAAACTCATCTATGTTAGAACGTCGGGCAGAAAAAGCATCCAGACAAGTCGAACAAGTTTTAATCTGTGAATACCTTAAAAAATCAAAGATAGGTAAAACAATGGATGGGGTTGTAACAGGGGTCACAGATTTTGGTTTATTTGTAAATTTAGAGCCCTACTTTATCTCTGGTCTTTTGCACGTATCTGATCTACCTGATGATCGTTATCTATTATTGCAGGATCGAAATGCACTCAAAGGAAAAAGGCGAGGCACGATCTTCAAACTCGGACAAAAAATTAAGGTTAAGATTGCTGCTATTTTTCCCCTTGAAAGAAAAATTAATTTAGTTATTTCAAATGGAAAATAAAGATTCTAAAAATCTGCGAGTAGGATTTCATACCATCGAAATGTTATTGAAGTTATCACCTGAAAATATAAAAAAAATCTTCATACCAGCCAACAGGAACGATAATAGAACTAATAGTCTAGTTGCTAAAGCTGAAAAACTTGCGGTTTCAATAGAAAGAAAAAAAAGTTTAGTGCAACATCCCGAAGCAGTTCTTAAAAGTGAAATTAGCCTTGGACTTTCCGAGCTTAAGAAATATGAGGAAAGCATAGAAAATGAAAATCCAACTTTTTTGGTTGTAGATAATGTAATCGATCCTCGTAATCTTGGGGCATGCATAAGATCAGCTGCAGCAAGCAATATTGCAGGTATTATTATTAACAAGCATCACTGCTCTCCTATTACTCCGTTGGTTAGGCAAGTCTCAGCTGGAGGAACAGAAGCAATTAAAATATTTACGGTAACGAACTTAGTTAATACTTTGAAGCACTTTAAAAAGATAGGTTATTTAATCCTTGCTACCAGTGAACATGCTGACTCGATGCATACAGAATTGGATCTTAATCAACCAATACTTGCTGTTGTGGGGTCTGAAGAGGATGGAATACGAAAAAAGACTCAAGAAAGCTGTTCTTCCGAATGCACATTATCAAAAAATGAAACTCTCAATAGTCTAAATGTTTCAGTTGCAACAGGGATTATACTTTTTGAGATAGCAAGGCAAAAATTAAGTAAATTTACTCTATAATTATTTAGTTAAAAGAGATCATTAAAAATGCTTCAACAAAGAACAATTAACAATCCGATTAAAGCAGTTGGCGTGGGTTTGCATAGTGGTAATAAAATGACAATGGAGCTTTTACCAGCTCCAGTAAATTCAGGCATTACCTTTATTCGTAACGATCTAGATCCAGAAATAGAAATTCCTGCATTGTACGATTATGTTGGGGATACAACCCTATCAACAAATCTATTTAAAGATGGCTATAAAATTGGAACTATAGAACATCTGTTGTCGGCTATTGCCGGCCTGGGTATTGATAACTGCATTATAAAAGTTGATGGTCCTGAGGTCCCAATTATGGATGGCAGTGCAAGTCCTTACGTCTTTTTAATACAATCAGCTGGCCTAGTTGAGCAGGATGAATTAAAGAAATTTATTAGAGTAAAAAAAGAAGTACGCGTAGAGCGAGACGATACATATGCTGCCATCAAACCTTTTGATGGTTTTAAAGTGTCTTTTGAAATTAATTTTGATGATCCAAGTATTAGTCAGCATTCACAAAAATCTTCTATTGATTTTTCCTCAACCTCTTTTGTGAAAGAAGTGTGTCGAGCTAGAACTTTCGGTGCAATCAAAGACTTAGATTTGCTGCAATCCAAAGGCTTGGCGCTTGGTGCAAGCGTCGCGAATGCTATAGCCGTTGGAGAGGAGGGAATCATAAATGAAGATGGCTTAAGGTTTGATGATGAGTTTGTAAAACATAAAATGCTCGACGCGATCGGAGACTTATATCTTCTTGGTCATAATCTAATTGGTCAGTTTTCTGGTTATAAATCTGGTCACTCTCTAAATAATGAGCTGCTAAGAAAAATCCTAGCGTCAGAAGATGCATGGGAAGTTGTCACATTTGAAGACTCATCCATTGCTCCAATATCTTATGTTAGAGCTCCATTTGGAGATGCTACTTAGCTCTTATATTTCAGCTTTAATTTATGTCATTTCTTACCAGAATATTTGGAAGCAGTAATCAACGATCACTAAAACGGATGCAAGTGATTGTTGATCAAATCAATAATCTTGAGTCAGATTATCAGCAATTAAGTGATGAGGAACTGGCTTGCCTAAGAGAAAAATTAAAAAAATATTCAGAAGATAGTGAATATAATTTACTAGCTAACGCATTTGCTGCGACACGTGAAGTTAGTTTAAGGGCAACAGGGTTAAGACATTTTGACTGTCAAATGCTCGGAGGGATAGCACTTTCTGAAGGAAATATTGCGGAGATGAAGACTGGTGAGGGTAAAACTTTAGTGGCTACCCTGCCCGCTTACCTTAACGCAGTCCAAGGCAATAAAGTCGTTTTGGTAACAGTAAATGATTATCTTGCTCAAAGAGATGCTGATTGGATGAGGCCAATTTATGAGGGTCTGGGACTAACTGTTGGTGTAATTCATTCAAACCAATCATTCCAAGAAAAAAAATCTGCCTATGAATCTAACATTATCTACGCCACAAATGGTGAGCTTGGCTTTGATTATTTAAGGGATAATATGGCTCTTCGCGCAGAGGACAAAGTTCAATGCTCTCTTGATTTTGCAATAGTAGATGAAGTGGACTCAATATTAATTGATGAGGCTAGAACGCCGCTAATAATTTCTGGTCCATCTAACGAAAGTGCAGATTATTATGTTCAAATCAAAAAAATTATTCCCAAGCTTAAAAAGCAGCTTAGAGAAGGTACTGAAGATGAGCCTCTTGAGGAGGAAGAAAAAGGCCATTACATTATTGATGAAAAAAATAGGACCATAGAGCTCACCGACGATGGTTATATCTTGGTAGAGAGGCATCTTGAAGAACTTGGCTTACTCCAATCTGAAGATAGTTTGTACTCAGTAAGCAACTTAAAAATTATGCGTTATGTAAACGCAACCTTAAAAGCGTCGTTTCTCTTTAATAAAAATATTCATTATCTGGTTCGAGACCAACAAGTTCTATTGATTGATGAACATACAGGAAGAACGATGGCAGGCAGAAGAATGAGTGAAGGAATTCATCAAGCCCTTGAGTGCAAAGAGAATGTAATAATCCAAAGGGAATCGCAAACTCTTGCATCCACAACATATCAGAATTTTTTTAGACTGTTTAACAAGCTTTCAGGAATGACTGGTACAGCAGATACTGAAGCAGCAGAATTTGCTGAAATATATGGACTTAATGTCTCGATTATTCCAACCAATAAACCCATGGCCAGAGAAGATAATGATGATTTAGTATTTCTAACTCAGGATTCAAAATTTAAAGCTTTAATTGATGAGATAGAAACACTTCGTAAAAAAGATGCTCCTGTATTAGTTGGCACAGCATCTGTTGAGTCATCTGAAATAGTCTCTGCTTTATTAAATAAAAAAAATATTTCTCATCAAGTTCTAAATGCAAAGCAGCATGAAAAAGAGGCTGAAGTTATTGCAAATGCTGGACGTCCCGGTGTAGTAACCATAGCAACTAATATGGCAGGTAGAGGAACAGATATTGTTCTTGGCGGAAAAGAAAATGTCGGCGATGGTGAATGGGAAAAAAGACATCAATTAGTTCTTGATGCTGGAGGCCTTCATATTCTTGGAACGGAGAGGCATGAATCTCGCCGAATCGATAACCAGCTAAGGGGTCGATCAGGCAGGCAGGGCGATCCGGGTTATTCAAAATTTTTTCTATCGCTTGAGGATGATTTATTGAGGCTGTTTATATCGGATAGCCGAAGAGCATTATTTGAAAGAATCGGAATGGGAGATGATCACATTGAGCACAAAATGCTATCTCGGGGCATAGAAAATGCGCAAAGAAGAATTGAAAGTAGAAATTTTGATATTAGAAAAAATTTATTGGAATATGATGATGTTGCGAATGATCAAAGACAAGCAATTTATTCTTTAAGAAATCAACTTATCAATGAAGATAGCATTTCTGATGCAATTTACGATTTAATTAATGAAGAGATGCATGCTATTTCTAATGATTTTGTTCCATTGGAATCAGTTGAAAGTCAATGGAGATTAAAAGAGCTTGATAAATATCTGAATGAACATTATTTATTTGAAGAAAATATTGCAAATAAGGTTAACAATGATAAAAAGTTAACTCCTGTGACAATTGCAAACCTCGTTGCTGAGAGTGCACTAAAAAGATATCAAGAAAAATATATAACAATTAAAGATAATGTTGATCAACTTGAAAAGCAGGTAATGTTGCAAATCCTAGATGTCCATTGGAAAGATCATTTAGCTGAAATGGATCACTTGAGACAAAGTGTTGGTTTAAGAGCATATGCACAAAAAAATCCTAAGAATGAATATAAACGTGAAGCATTTGAAATGTTTGAGTTAATGTTAAATGACATTAATCGCGAGGCAATTAAGGTTCTTTTTAGATTGGAGCTTGCAAGTGAAGAAGAGATACAAGAATTAGAAAACAGATCTCGTGAAGCTCAACAAAATAGAGAATTAGAAATGCAACAAGAACAAATTGAGCCTCTGGCAGCAAATGATACTAAGCAGAGTTCCAATCAACCAGATCAAATTGAAACAATAAAAACAGATGGGCCAAAGTTAGGAAGAAATGAAATAGTAAAAATTACCGATGGCAAAGATATCAAAGAATTAAAGTATAAAAAAGCTCAGCCCTTAATAGATAGTGGTGAGTGGAAAATAATTTAGTCTTGATAAAAATCCTCAGATTCTATGGGCCTACTAATTAATTTTTCTTCTCTAGCCCAAGAACCAAAATCAATTAATTTACATTTTTCTGAGCAGAAGGGTCTGTAAATATTTGAGGAGCTTAAATCAGCTTTTTCTGAACACTGAGGGCAATCTTTTTTCATTAACTGCAAAATCCTAAATAAAAGTTATGCATTGCAAGGGATCTTTTTTTTAAATCCTCAATAGAGTGATTATTTGGTATGACATCATTAGCAATGCTAAGTCTTTCAGATCTGGAACACTGCGAATCAATAATTTTTTGTATTAAATCAGCAGAGTTTTCATCTCTTGCCATGGCTCTTGCTAATTGAATTTCAACATCGCAGTCAATAACTAGAACTCTGTCATAATTTTTTGCGCTATGCGTTTCAAAAATCAATGGAACCATGATAATTGAATACGGCGATGTCGAACTTGATATTTTTTGAACAATTAAATCCCTGACTAAAGGATGAGTAATAGACTCTAAAATTTTTCTTTTATCATTATTATGAAATACTTCTTCTCTCAATTTAGCTCTATCAATAGATTTATTATTATCCAAAATATCTGTGCCAAAGTTCTCTAGTACTTTTGAATATCCATCAGAATCTTTTTCAATTACTTTCCTTGCAAGCTGATCAGTATCAATGACCGAGATTCCCTCATTTTGAAAAAAATTAGCTGCGGCTGATTTGCCAGAACCTATTCCACCAGTGAGACCAATAATCATTTTTTTGGATCGGTGTTAACATATCCTGGAACATTATGTGACCAAGATTTCTCCTCCGTTCTAGAGGAAATATACCATTGTCCATCTATCTTCTCATAAGTATCTCTATACCACATACCTAAAAAGAAAACCTGATCATCTTTTGTTTGCATGGGATTTAAACACATAACTTTTCCCTCAGCTGTTTGACCCTTCAAGGTAATGGAAATATTAGATATTAAGTGTTGAAAATTAGGAAAGTCATCTAACGCTGTTTCTAAATATTTAATGATTTCTTGCAAAGAACCTTTTATGCCTCCAGCAGCGGTATAGTCAATGTGCGCATCCTGTGTGAATAAATTATTAAACTCTTGGAAGTTTTTTGTATCAACGGCTGTGGCATAGTCAGTGACTAATTTTTCAAGTTCCATGCGATCAGAGATTTCAACAATATCCATTTAATTATTCTAATACAAAAAAAAGGCTCCCAGATAAATCTGAGAGCCTTTCAAAGAAAAAAGCCTGACGATTACCTACTCTCACACAAGGAGACCTTGCACTACCATTGGCGTGAGTTCGTTTCACTTCTGAGTTCGAGATGGGATCAGGTGGTACCAAACTGCTATTGTCATCAGGCAAACTGGTATGTAATTCTTTTCACTACAAATATGTTATTTCTCAAAGATGGAACCTTTCTTAAGGTTACATGATCAAGCCTCACGAGTTATTAGTACAAGTTAGCTCAACGCCTCACAACGCTTACACATCTTGCCTATCAACGTCATAGTCTATGACGACTCTTTAGTAGACCGAAGTCTATGGGAGATCTAATCTTGGGAGGGGCTTCCCGCTTAGATGCTTTCAGCGGTTATCCCTTCCGAACATAGCTACCCGGCAATGCCACTGGCGTGACAACCGGAACACCAGAGGTTCGTCCACTCCGGTCCTCTCGTACTAGGAGCAGCTTCCCTCAATTCTCCAACGCCCACGGCAGATAGGGACCGAACTGTCTCACGACGTTCTAAACCCAGCTCGCGTACCACTTTAAATGGCGAACAGCCATACCCTTGGGACCTGCTCCAGCCCCAGGATGTGATGAGCCGACATCGAGGTGCCAAACACCCCCGTCGATGTGAACTCTTGGGGGGTATCAGCCTGTTATCCCCGGCGTACCTTTTATCCGTTGAGCGATGGCCCTTCCATTCAGAACCACCGGATCACTAAGACCTAGTTTCCTACCTGCTCGATCCGTCGATCTC
>ERZ802821.1375-NODE-1375-length-12733-cov-56.4679_pt1 | contig 12733 bp, 14 predicted proteins | sample MGYA00345648_ERZ802821 | MGnify/ENA primary metagenome ERZ802821 (study PRJEB30503, sample SAMEA104212357) | marine metagenome | biome: Westerlies Biome; feature: [SRF] surface water layer (ENVO:00010504) within the epipelagic zone...; material: water... | reverse complement strand
ATGCCGCTCCACTGGACCGCTTTCACCTGATCCCGCCGCCAGGAGTGGAACAGCTCCGGTTCGCTGACGGTGCAGAGCGGGCAGTGGCTGATCTGTGCTGGTGTCAAACCGATGCGCTGCAACTGCAGGGCCGCGGCGCGGCGGATGTCCAGCCGATGGCGCTGCGGTTCTGAATCCGGCAGCAAAGCCCCGGCGTCTTCGAGTGCTGCTTCGGCATCGGCACGGATGTCGAGCCCCTGGGCGATGGCCGCCACCACCTCAGGGCCCACTTGGTAGTTCGCCCCGCTCACCGCTGGCCCCAGGGCCACCAGAAGATCGTCTCGCCGTGCACCGCGTTGCTCCAGAAGCCGCACGGCCTCCGGCAAGATCCCCGCGGCCACCCCACGCCAGCCGGCATGACAGGCCGCGGCATGGCCGGTGCCGCGATCCGCGATCAGAACCGGGGTGCAGTCGGCACCGCAGACCCAGAGGCTCTGGCTACCGCAATCACTCACCAGGCCGTCGGCCTCGGGCCAGGGCTCCTGACGGGCTTCGCTGGCCTTCAGAACGATTCCACTGTGGATCTGCTGGGGACGATGGACGCTGATGCCAGCACTGATGTAACCGGCCAGTTCGTCGGGGCCTCGACCCTGCCAGCGGCGCGTGAAGAACCCGTGTTCAAAGCCTGCAGCGTCGAGACGATCGCATTGCAGGTAGTAGCCGCCGTAGCAGCCAATCCAGGTCCAGCCCTGCAGGGTGTTGAAGCTGTTGTCCGGTCGATCGAAAGGATCGTGGCCTTCCATCGGCATGGCTGGCCTAGAGGGTGGCGATGTCACGCATCATCCAGAAGCCCGCGAAGGCTTGCTCCTCGGGGCTGGTCTGGATCGCGATGAATTGAAGCCCTTTGCCGCGTTCTTTGGATTGCGCCAGCTCCCCGGCGATGGCCTCGGCCGCCGCTGAATCCAGATCACTCACCAACCAACGGTCGTCCTGCCCTGCTTCGAGCACGAGCTGACGACCCTCCACCAGCAGCCGCACCGGCTCAAGCCCCCCCAGCCAGCCGGCCATCGCCAGGGCGCGGCTGTTGCTGAACAGACGCAGCCCCGGCACCGGCTGGTTGCTGTCCAGGCCGGCAGGCAGGGGCAGCAGGCCGCTGAAACTGGTGGGCCAGTCCGACGCGTCACGCAGAAGATCCGCCGGCAGGGATGCCCAGGACCAGGCATCGCCCTGCACCTCTTCAGGCAGCGGCACCGGCGGGGTAGCGACAGGTGCGGGCGGTGGGGCCAGAGGGCCTGCCATGAAGCCTTCCTCCTGGGGATAGACCTCTTGCTCGCGCTGTTGCAACCACTCCAGCAGCGCATAGGTGCGGCGGCTGGCGATCATTTCCAGATCCAGCTCCGTGGCAGCCCGCTGAACCATCGTTCGCATGGAGCTGCGCCAGCAGCGCAGGCGTCGGGGTGCCGGCCAGCCTGCATCCAACGCGCATTGCCGGGCTTCGCCGAGGGCGGCCGTTAACCAGAGGGAATTGACCTCCCCCGATGGGCAGCATTTGGAAAAACGGAAGGGGATCTCTGTTGCATCTGCCGCGGGGGTCGCGGTGACCAGCAGCTCCCAGCGTTTGCGCCCGTCGGCTTCAAGAATCGGCCTGGAATAGAAATCCAGTTCCCAGTCGGCGCCGACCGTTTGCGTGGCGTTCATCCGGCGTCCTGTTCCCGTTGTTTGAGCATGCTCTGGGCGCGGCTGGCGCGATCACTGGCCTCTGCCATCACCTTGTCTTTTTCAATCAGCAATTCGCCGGGGGGACCCTCCAGCAGCGCGGTGTTCAATCCGATGCGGCCACGGCCAGGATCCAGCTCCGTGATCAGCGCCTGAACACGCTCACCCTGATCGAACACCTCGCGGATGGATCGCAGGCTGCCATTGGTGATGGAGGACTGGTGCAGCAGGCCGCTGATTCCCCCCAAGTCGATGAACAACCCATAGGGCTTCACCGCGGCGACCACTCCCTCTACCAACTGGCCAACCTCCAGCTCCTGGAAACGGGCAGCCACCGCAGCACGTTTCTGCGACAACACCAGCTTGCGGGTTTCCGAGTTGACCTCGATGAAGGCCACCCCGAGGGTCTTGCCCACCAGCTCCTGGTGGTTGTCGCCCTCCTGCAGCTGGGATCGGGGAATGAACCCCCGCAGGCCCTCGAGATCGCAGGTCACACCGCCACGGTTGAACCCGTTGACGATCACCTGCACCACCTTCCCCTGCTTCTCGAGTTCCTTGACCTTGTCCCAGCTCTTGCGCAGTTCGAGGGCCCTGCAGCTGATGGTGACCATGCCATCGGCGTTCTGTTCGCGGGTGACCAGCACCTCGACCTGCAGGCCTTTGGGGAACCGCTCACCCAGGTTGGTGATCACCCCCAGGCCGGCCTCGCTTTTGGGCATGAATCCCGGCGCTTTGCCGCCGATGTCCACATAGATGCCATCACTTTCAAGCCCGATCACGGTGCCTTGCACCACATCTCCCGTGGTGCCCACGGGAGCGTTCTCATCCAGGGCGGCCAGGAAGGCTTCTTCGTCGAAGTCGAAGTCGTCAACGCTGCGGGGTTTGTTGTCGTCCTGGCGGCGGGGTGCCTTATCAGGGGATCCCATCAGATCCGCCATGGTCATCCCCTCCATGGCACCCATGTCGAAGCGATCGTCATCGGCCTCGGCCGCTCGGGGTGGACCCGTTAATCCCGCCCGCTCCTCCAGCAGGCGTGCCTTTTCGGCTGCCGCCTCGGCTGCTGCGCGAGCTTCTGCGGCCTCGCGTTGCAGCTGCTCCTGCTCCTCCTTGCGGTTGATCTTCATCACCTGGAGCGGTGGGGTTGCAGCCGCTCGCGGTGCCTTGGGGCGATTGGGCTGCGAACTGCCAGCTGCGGCCATGAACAGGAGGTCGTCGATCGACCATTCTGACAGGGAGGGACAGGTCTAGAAACGATGCAACGAGAGTTTCGATGACGGGCCATCGGCGTCGCTTTGACCAGCTCGCCTGGCCTGAGATCCAGGAGAGAGCCCACGGCGATGGATCAACGCTGATCTGGCCATTTGGTGCCTGTGAGCAGCACGGCCCCCATCTCCCCCTTGTCACCGATGCCCTGTTTGCTGAACGGATCGCTGAAGCCGTTCTGGCAGAGCTCAATCCTGAACTGCCGATCTGGAGATTGCCGACCCAGGTCATCGGCTTTTCACCGGAACACCAATCGTTTCCAGGCACCCTCAGTTTGTCCTCGGACCTGCTGATCGCCTTGGTCGTGCAACTGGGGGAGCAGCTGGCTGCCATGGGATGGCGTCGCCTGGTGCTGTTCAACGCCCACGGTGGGCAGATCGCCTTGCTGCAGGTCGCGGCCCGAGAGCTGCGGCAACGCTGTCCGGCAATGGCTGTGCTGCCCTGTTTCCTCTGGAGTGGAGTCGACGGGCTCGCTGCACTGCTGCCTGCAGATGAGTTGGAGAATGGTCTGCACGCCGGTTTGGCGGAGACGTCATTGATGCTGCATCAGGCCCCTGAACTGGTTGGTGATCAGCGCCCGAAAGACGGTTTGCCTGGTTTGGACAGCTGTCCTCTTCCCCCCAGCGGTTGGAGTTTGGAAGGGGCCGCTCCTTCGGCCTGGTTGATGCAGGATCTCAGTCGCAGCGGTGTGATTGGAGACAGCGGTGCTGCTTCAGCCGAGCTTGGACAGGCCTTGGAACAGCGCCTGGTGGTGCATTGGACCGCGCGATTCCAGGCGTTGTTGACGAGCGACTGGCCAGCGGTTGAAAAGGCTGCTGACAGGACCTCTGCGTCCTGAACTGAGAACGCTTCCCTCACCAAGATCAGGGGTCCTGGTTATTCTCAGTCGCACTGAAAGTGGTGGACCACGTCCTATGACGACCCTCAACGCACCCGAGGCAGCTGTGGTGGAGGGCCTGGACGCGCTGCCTGATTTCACCACCGAGGCTTACAAGGATGCCTACAGCCGCATCAACGCCATCGTGATCGAGGGCGAGCAGGAAGCTCACGACAATTACATCTCCCTCGGCAGCTTGATCCCTGATCAGAAGGACGAACTGGCGAAGCTGGCGCGGATGGAAATGAAGCACATGAAAGGCTTCACCTCCTGCGGCCGCAACCTGGGGGTCGAGGCGGACATGGTGTTCGCCAAGACATTCTTCGAGCCCCTGCACGGCAACTTCCAGGCCGCACTGAAGGAGGGCAAGGTGGTGACCTGCCTGCTGATCCAGGCCCTGCTGATCGAAGCCTTTGCGATTTCGGCTTATCACATCTATATCCCTGTAGCCGATCCCTTTGCTCGCAAGATCACAGAGGGTGTGGTGAAGGACGAATACACCCATCTGAACTACGGCCAGGAATGGCTGAAGGCCAACTTTGAAGCCAGCAAGGATGAGCTGTTCGAGGCCAACAAAGCCAACCTCCCCTTGATTCGCTCAATGCTGGAAGAGGTCGCGTCCGATGCTGCAGTGCTGCACATGGAGAAGGAAGACCTGATCGAAGATTTCCTCATCGCCTATCAGGAAGCTCTCGGGGAGATCGGATTCACCTCCAGAGACATCGCCCGGATGGCAGCTGCAGCTCTTGCGGTCTGAGGCCACTCAGACCGTTTCGGCCGGTTTGTCCACAGGAACCTGATCAGAATTCTGCCGTGCCGTGGGAGCATGGACGATCGGGTCGTTTTTAGCGGCGTGTTTAGAGCGGGTGCATGTTTGGTCTGATCGGGCATTCAACGAGCTTCGATGCAGCCCGTCGCAAGGCGATGGAACTGGGTTTCGATCACATCGCTGATGGAGATCTCGATGTGTGGTGCAGTGCACCACCGCAGCTGGTGGAACACGTGGAGATCTCCAGTCCCACAGGCACCACGATCAAAGGTGCCTACATCGATTCCTGTTTCGTTCCGGAAATGCTGAGCCGGTTCAAAACGGCGCGGCGCAAGGTTCTGAATGCCATGGAGCTGGCGCAGAAGAAGGGGATCAATATCACCGCCCTCGGTGGCTTCACCTCGATCATTTTTGAGAACTTCAACCTGCTGCAGCACCAGACGGTGCGCAGCACAACGCTGGAGTGGCAGCGTTTCACAACCGGCAACACCCACACCGCCTGGGTGATCTGCCGTCAGGTGGAGAACAACGCACCAACCCTCGGCATCGACCTGAAAACCGCCAAGGTGGCTGTGGTGGGCGCCACTGGAGACATCGGCAGTGCCGTGTGCCGCTGGCTGTCAGCGCGCACCGGTGTTGGAGAGCTGTTGCTGGTAGCCCGCCAGCAGCAGCCGTTGCTGGACCTTCAGGCGCAGATCGGCGGCGGACGAATCCTCACCCTGGATGAGGCCCTGCCCGAGGCGGATGTGGTGGTGTGGGTGGCGAGCATGCCGCGCACCCTGGAGATCGATCAGGCCAGCTTGCGCAAGCCCTGCCTGATGATCGATGGCGGCTATCCGAAAAACCTCGACACCAAAGTTGCTGGTGGCGGCATTCATGTCCTCAAAGGAGGAATCGTTGAGTTCTGCAAGGACATCGGCTGGACGATGATGCAAATCGCCGAAATGGAGAAGCCACAACGGCAGATGTTTGCCTGCTTCGCTGAGGCCATGCTGCTGGAGTTCGAGCGCTGTCATACGAATTTCAGCTGGGGTCGAAACAACATCACCCTGGAGAAAATGGACTTCATCGGAGCTGCTTCGGTGCGCCATGGTTTTTCCACGCTGAACCTCAACCCCTCTGCCCAGGCCGCCGCCGCCTGATACCAACGCCATGCCTCGCCGCCCCCTACTCGAATTCGAGAAGCCTCTGGTGGAGCTGGAGCAGCAGATCGAACAGATCCGCCAGCTCGCCAGGGATTCCGAGGTGGATGTCAGTCAGCAGCTCCATCAGCTGGAGTCTCTGGCGGCTCGCCGTCGTCAGGAGATTTTCCAGGGGCTAACGCCGGCCCAGAAGATCCAGGTGGCCCGTCACCCGCATCGCCCCAGCACCCTGGATTTCATCCAGATGTTCTGTGACGACTGGATTGAATTGCATGGTGATCGACGCGGCAACGATGATCAGGCCCTGGTGGGCGGTGTTGGGCGTCTGGGTGATCAGCCGGTGCTGTTGATCGGCCATCAGAAGGGACGCGACACCAAGGAGAACGTTGCCCGCAACTTCGGCATGGCCACCCCAGGGGGGTATCGCAAGGCCATGCGTCTGATGGAGCATGCCGATCGATTCCGCTTACCGATCCTGAGTTTCATCGACACTCCGGGAGCCTATGCAGGGCTGCAGGCGGAGGAGCAGGGGCAGGGTGAAGCCATCGCCGTCAATCTGCGCGAGATGTTCCGGCTGCGGGTCCCTGTGATCGCCACAGTGATCGGTGAGGGGGGTTCCGGCGGAGCCCTTGGTATCGGAGTGGCCGACCGCTTGCTGATGTTCGAGCACAGCGTTTACACCGTGGCCAGTCCTGAAGCGTGTGCCTCGATCCTCTGGCGGGATGCGGCCAAGGCACCTGATGCGGCCACGGCGCTGCGCATCACCGGTGTCGACCTCTTGGAGCTCGGTGTGGTGGATGAGGTGCTTGAGGAACCGTCCGGCGGGAACAACTGGGCCCCTCTGGAGGCAGGTCAGACCCTGCGGGCTGCACTGGAGCGGCATCTCGCTGAGCTGTTGGCCCTGTCGGAACGTGAGTTAAGAGACAGCCGTTATCGAAAATTCCGTGCAATGGGGCGCTTTGTTGAGGGAAATTCACAGAATCCTGGCAAAATCGATTAATCTGTCACGGTTTGCAAACAGCGCTTGCCAACGGCTCTGATTACGGGTGCAAGTCGTGGCATTGGCCGCCGAACTGCTGAACTGTTAGCCCGCAAGGGTTGGGATCTCAAGCTTGTTGCCCGCAGTGGCGATCAACTTGAGCAATTGGCTGCTGAATTGCGGCCGATGGGTGTTCAGGTGGAGGTCCGCTCCATTGACCTGACGGATCCCCAGGCCATTCAGCCAGCGCTGACAGGCCTTCTGGAGCAGGGTTCTCCTCCTGCGGTGTTGATCAACAACGCAGGTGCTGCTTACACGGGAGATTTGCTGGCCATGCCGTTGGAGCGTTGGCAGTGGTTGATGCAGCTGAATGTCACCAGCGTCATGCAGGTTTGTGCGGCCGTGGTTCCTGCCATGCGCGCAACTGGAGGTTTGGTGATCAACGTCAACAGCCACGCCGCTCGCAATGCCTTCCCGCAATGGGGGGCGTATTGCGTCAGCAAAGCGGCTCTGGCCAGCTTCACCCGTTGCCTGGCGGAAGAGGAGCGAGCCCATGGAATCCGCGCCTGCACCCTCACCCTCGGTGCCGTCAATACCCCCCTGTGGGACGCGGAAACCGTACAAAGCGATTTCGATCGTCGTGCCATGCTCTCCGTCGACCAGGCAGCGGAGGCCTTGGTGAACCTGGCCGAACAACCCGTCAACCAGGTGATCGAAGATTTAACCCTCATGCCGGCTGCCGGCGCCTTCTGAACGAATAGCCATGACCACCACCGTCCCTTTCGTGACCAATGGCGCCAGCAATGGCATCTCCAACGGCAACGGCCAGCCTCGTCTGAGTGCCGAGGTGTCGAGCCGGATCCGCGAGCGGCTTCAGGCCGCAGGCGTGTCGTTCCTCGCCAACGACAACATCGCTGAGTACATCGAACCCGGTGAACTGAGAGCGCTGGAGGTTGAGGTGGCGGACAAAGTCCGCGACCTGCTGCGCACGTTGGTGATCGATATCGACAACGATCACAACACCCATGAAACCGCCGAGCGTGTGGCTCGGATGTATCTCCATGAGGTGTTCAAAGGGCGCTACCACCACCAGCCGAAGGTGGCCAGTTTCCCCAACGTTAAAAAGCTGGATGAGATCTACACCGTTGGCCCGATCACGGTGCGATCGGCTTGCTCCCATCACCTTGTGCCCATCATGGGCAACTGCTGGATCGGCATCAAACCCGGTGCCCGGGTGATCGGACTGTCCAAGTTCACGCGCGTGGCGGACTGGGTCTTCTCACGGCCCCACATCCAGGAAGAGGCGGTGATGATCCTGGCCGATGAGATCGAGAAGCTTTGTGAGCCCCAGGGACTCGGCATCATCATCAAGGCCCAGCACTACTGCATGAAGTGGCGCGGTGTGAAAGAGCCGCAAACCAGCATGGTGAATTCCGTGGTGCGGGGCGACTTCCGCCACGACCCCAGCCTGAAGCAGGAATTCTTCGAACTGGTGCGTCAGCAGGAGGCGCTGCTCAGCAGCTGATCGTCAGGCTTGAACTGCCGAGAGCAGAGCGTTCACCTTCTCGAGGTCCTTCCAGCCGGGACGGACCTCAAGTCGGCTTGAGGCATCGAGACCATCGGGTGTGACGCGGTCAAGCAGCTCCGGGATCCATTCCGCACTGATGCCACCGGCCAACCACCAGGGCAGCGGCAATGTGGTTTCCGCCAGCCAGTCGAGGGGGAGCCGATGGCCCGTGCCCCCCAGCTGATCCGGACTCCAGGCATCGAGCAACAGTCCATCGACTGATTGCACATAGCCCTTCACGGCATGGAGGTCGTCCTGGCTGCGCAAACGCAGGGCCTTCCAGACGGTGATCTCGGGGTGGCGTTGCCGCAACGCCTGGCACTGCGCGGGGGTTTCCTGGCCATGCAGCTGGATCACCGTTGGGGTGCCCTCGCCCTGCAGTGATGCATCGAGCACCGCATTCGATGGGTCCGCCACCACCCAGACCCGTTGGAGCGAAGGGAAGTGCAGCTGCAGTTGGCTGAACAGGGCCCGGCGAGGGCTGTCCTCGAGGTAACGGGGAGTTCCTGCCACGCCGATCACACCGATGGCATCTGCACCCATGGCAGCGATCGCCAGTGCCTGTTCGGTGTCGGTGAGGCCGCAGATCTTCACGGCTGGAGCGGTGGATTGATCGCGCAAGATCCTGCTGGCTGATCTCCTTAGGATCATGGTGGACACGCCCCACTGGGGCAGCGACACCATGGAGCAGCGGTGGGAGAAGGCTGGACCCTGTTGACCTTTCGGGGCGTTCCGCTGCGGATCCAGCCCAGCTGGTTGTTTGCCCTGGCCATCTTCACCACGCTCTTTCAGGGGCGTTATGCGAGTGAGGTCACTCCAGCCGTTCCGATGCTGGTGAGTTGGGGCCTGGGACTGGCAACAGCACTCATGCTGTTTCTATCGGTGCTGTTGCATGAACTCGGCCATGCCGTGATGGCTGTCCGCGAAGGGGTGAAGGTGCTCAGCATCACGCTGTTTCACCTGGGGGGCATCGCCCGGGTGGAGAAGGAGTGCGCCACGGCCATGGGCAGTCTGCGGATTGCCGCCGCTGGCCCGCTGGTCAGCCTGCTGCTGGCCCTCGGACTGTTGCTTGCAGCGGCGCCAGCCGGTGCTGTAAGCCCCCTGCTCACGCTGCTTTGCACCCAGCTCGGTCTGCTCAATCTGATGCTTGGGTTGTTCAATCTGCTGCCCGGTTTGCCCTTGGACGGCGGGTTGATCCTGAAGGCGCTGGTCTGGCAGTTCAGCGGCAGTCAGAAGCGGGGCATGCAGGTGGCCGCGGCGTCCGGCCGTGCCCTGGCCACGTTGTTGATCGTGATGGGTGGCCTGCTGCTGCTGCAGGGCGGCGGCTTCAACGGTGTGATGTTGATGCTGATCGGTTGGTTCGGCCTGGGAGCGAATCGCAGTCAGTCCCAGATGTTGGTGTTGCAACAGGTGCTTCAGGACCTGAAGGTGGCTGATGCCGCCAGTCGCCGCTTCAGGGTGATCGAATCGGATCAACCCCTGCGAAAGCTCAGTCAGCTGCGGCTGCAGGACGACGAGGCCAAGCGTGGAGCGGATTGGGTGCTGATCTGCCGTGGCCCCCATTGGCTGGGCTGGGTGGATGACCAGCCCCTGCGGGATCTGCCGGTTCAGCAATGGGATCGGCAGACCGTCGGCGACCATCTCCGCCCCCTCGAGTCTCTTCCTTCTGTTGCCGACAGCGCGCCCATCTGGCAAGCGATCAAGGCTGTGGAGGCCTCTCAACAGGGACGCGTGCTGGTGCTCAGCCCAGCCGGGCTTCCTGCCGGCACGCTGGATCGCATGGACATCGGTGAAGCGGTGCTGAAGCGATTAGGGGTGCGCCTTCCCGCTCCGATCCTCGATGAGGCCCGACGCCACAACAGCTACCCGATGGGACTGGTGATGTTGCCTCAGATCGTTGCGTCGATGCCCGCAAATTCCGAACAATCGGACCGTGAACGGGCCTCCACCTGAGCACGTTCGTCGTCGCTGAGGGGCACCTCCTCCCAGACCACATCAGGCCAGGCCATCGCCATGGCGTTGATCAGCTGTTGCTCCAGGGTCAGCCGGTTGAGGTCTGCCGCTGCTGCAGGCGGGGCGGCTTCGCCGAATACCGCCTGCCAGAGCGTCGGCGGAGGGTCCAGCAGGATTTCGCCATGCTGCAGCAGACGTCCGTGCTGCCAGCACTGGGCACTGCCGATGCGTTTCACGCCGGCACGGTCCACGAGATCTGCAGCGGTGGAGCTGGCGAAGCAATTGCTGCCGCTGCCCAGGGCGGGATCGTCCCCGAACTGCAACGGCAGCCCCAGTTGGCTGAAGCCATCGATCAACCATTGGCAGGCCTCGCGGTAGGCCTGCTTGCGTCGGCGTGGGGCCGAAGGCCAGATCAGTGCGTAGGTGAGCCCCCCTGCGTGGAGCACGGCCTGGCCGCCACTGGGCCGACGCACCATGCGAAGGCGCCCCTCCCGCGCCAGTTGCTCCCAGTGCTGGGGCCAGTGGCGCTGATGGCGGCCCAGGGACAGCCATGGTCCGTCCCAGTGGTAGAAGCGCAGCACCGGAACCTGCGTGGCCTGGGCCAGCAGCAGCGCATCGATGGCCATCTGGGTCGGGCCATCCGCGATCCGGTTGGGAATGAGTCGGCCAGGGGATCGGGCGGTCGGCATGCTGGAGATCGTGAGCGAGCGATGACGTGCTGCCCTGGTGGGACATCCCCCTGCTGATCGGCCTTGGCCTGCTGGCCGGCGGGTTGGCCGGCCTGCTGGGCATCGGAGGTGGTTTGATCTTCGCGCCCCTGCTGCTCTGGTTGGATCTTCCGCCCCATCAGGCTTTGGCCACCAGCAGCTTTGCCATCGTTCCCACGGCCCTGGCGGGCCTGGTGTCCCACCTGCGCAGTGGATCGCTGCCGGTTCGAACCGGTGTGGCCATTGGACTGTCCGCCTTTGGTTCAGCGCTGTTGTTCGGCGGTCTGGCCGGCGTGGTGAGCGGCTGGCTGCTGCTGGCGATGCAGACGTTGATCTACGTGGTGCTGGCCTTTGCCGTGCGCGTGCGGGAGGAGGAGGCAACACCTGGCGAGGACGAGGAGACCAACGGCCAGGTGGGGCTGTTGGCGGGGGTGGGCTGCATTGCCGGCTGGACCGCCGGAATGCTCGGCCTTGGCGGTGGCCTGGTGATGGTGCCGCTGATGAACGGACCCCTGGGGGTTCCCATTCATCGGGCGGTGCGCCTCAGCACCGTGGCGGTGTTCTGCTCGGCGTCAGCGGCTTCGCTGCAGTTCCTGCATGAGGGGCGAGGGGTGCCCTGGATGGGACTGGTGCTGGGGGGGGTGGCGGCCCTGGCAGCGCAATGGTCCGCCAGTCGTCTGGATCGTTTTGATGCGGTGGTGCTGGTGCGGTTGCTGCGGGGCCTGGCCATCGTGCTGGCGGTGGACAGCTGCCGGCGGGCCCTGCATTTGTTGATGGTCTGAGGCTCAGCTCAACAGGGTCCAGAAGCCTGCATCCAGTTCGTAGCCGAGGGACGCTGCCATCTGCGACAGGTTGCCCCGTTGGGGGCGTCCCAGCGTGGCGGTGCAGAGGTCATCCAGTTGCATCAGCCGGTGGGTGATCCACAGCTCGAGGGCCTGGGGCTCGAAGCGCAGTCCCTCACTGCGGTTGAAGCTGTGGGGCACCACCATGGCCACATGGCGGATCAAACTGCCCTGGTCGCGTTCCAACAGCAGCGGTAGCCAGGGAAAACGGGCATCGGCCCGCAGGGCCCAGAGCCGTGGCTCGGGGCATTCGGCAAGTTCCCGGGGATCCGAAGGATCGCGAGGCCAGTCGAACTGCAGTTCCAAAGCAGGGCCTTGCTCCAGCAGCGACGGCAGCGGCTGGCTGCTCCAGGGCTGCAGGGGAGTGAGGTCGAGACGCCGGATCGCATCGGCGTTGATCTGAACCGGTTCCATCGACGGGTGTGACAGGCCTTTGCGAATGATGGCCTGAAGCCCTGCTGAGGGAGAACAATGGGATCGCTTGTGTCTTCTTTCCCATGGCCACTGCTCTGACTTCGGCTGAAGTGTTCGTCGCTCTCGTGGTGGCCGCCCACGCTGCTGTGCTGGCTCTGCGTCTCTCCATCAGCCTTTACGAGGCCTGATCACTGCGTTACAAGCGGACATCTGAGCAAGTCGTGGTGACGGCGTCCAAGACAAAGTCATCTCGACCTATGGATCAGCCATCCGCTGAAGCTGCCGCCAACCGTGCTGCAACGATTCAGCGCCAGCTGGACAAGCAGGAACTGCACTGCAGCCTGATCGCTCTGGCGGCCAAGGGTGCGCTCATCCTTGTGGGTTGCGTCAGCGTGGCGCGCCTGTCCGTGGCCTATCAGGAGCGGCTTGAGCGCCATGGCGAGATTGCAGCGGTGGTGAATCTTGAATCGAAGAAGTTGGAGACCCTGCAGCATCGCTTTGATCGGTTGTTCAGCATCGGCGGTG